>Ga0315270_10000590_pt1 | contig 19954 bp, 12 predicted proteins | sample C1_bottom_MG_FD_204932 | JGI IMG/M metagenome (GOLD analysis project Ga0315270, IMG submission 204932) | Sediment microbial communities from Yellowstone Lake, YNP, Wyoming, USA - C1_bottom | ecosystem: Environmental > Aquatic > Freshwater > Lake > Sediment | place: USA: Wyoming | collected...
CAGGATAAAATCTGGAGCATCACACTTATCATTCTTCTGTCGATTGCCCTGATTATTATTTTCATTCCCCTCCTTAACCGGAAGAAACCGTTTAATGTCGGGAAGTCGTTTGTGCTTATAAATGTTTACTATCTTTTTGTGATGCTGGTGATGATTGCCGGTAAATTGATCTGACCAAGGCTGCCAGCCTGAAGAATTTATGCTTCAGAAAAACTTTTAATTACTCAAAACTGTTTATTGTGAAAACATTCCTGTTTTAACATTTTATAACCAGTTATCTGCATTTGTAGCTGAAATAAAAATAGTATCTTTAACAAACCTATTCCATCATATTAATACTTCATACCATGAGCCTGACTGAAGACGGATTGAATCAGATTTACTATCCTTCGAAAGACGTAGTAAAAAGAGCTGTAGTTAAAGACTACGAATCACTTTATGCAAAATCAATTGAAAACAGGGAAGAGTTCTGGGCCACGGAAGCCAAACGGCTGGATTGGTTCAAAAAATGGGATAAAGTGCTCGACGATAGTGAGAAACCATTCTTCAAATGGTTTACCGGCGGACAGATCAACATCATTCACAATGCGCTCGACCGGCACCAGAAAAATGCCACCCGAAATAAAATGGCAATCATTTGGGAAGGTGAGCCGGGAGATGTAAAAACTTATTCCTACCATGCCTTGAACCGGGAAGTAACCAAGTTTTCGAATGTCCTGCGTGCTATGGGAGCCAAAAAAGGAGAAATAGTCACGATTTATATGCCCCAAATACCGGAACTTGTAATTGCTATGCTTGCCTGTGCAAAGATTGGTGCCGTTCATAGTGTTGTTTACGGTGGTTATAGCGTTGAAGCCCTTGCTGAACGTATTGAAGATGCAAAAAGCCGTATCCTGCTGACTGCCGATGGCGGTTTCAGGCGCGGAAAAGCCACCCAGCTGAAAACTATCGCCAACGAGGCTATGCAACGTTCGGCAACTATTGAGGTCTGCATTACCGTGAAACGAACCGGCGAAGATTGCTATATGGAAAATGACCGTGATTTCTGGTATCACGACCTGATGGGAATGCCTTTAGCAACTACTCATTGTTGTACTGAGAAAACAAATGCTGAAGATCCGCTCTTTATTTTATACACTTCCGGAACAACCGGTAAACCTAAAGGTTTGGTTCACACACATGGTGGATACTCAGTTTACACGGCAACCACACACAGGATGGTATTTGATATTAAGCCGGATGACCGCTGGTGGTGTGCCGCCGATCCGGGCTGGATTACCGGTCACAGCTACATTGTTTACGCGCCTTTAATTAACGGGGCAACTATTATGATGTACGAAGGCGCCCCTAACCATCCTTATCCGAACCGCTGGTGGTCGATGATTGAAAGATACGGGATAAATATTCTTTACACCTCTCCTACTGCCATTCGCGGATTGATGCGTTTCGGGTCGTCCTGGGCCGATCGTCACGACCTGAGTTCGTTACGTTTGCTTGGCTCCGTTGGCGAACCTATAAATCCTGAGGCCTGGAAATGGTATTACGAGGTGATCGGCAAAAGCCGCTGCCCTATTATGGATACCTGGTGGCAAACCGAAACCGGTGGTTTTATGATTTCACCCATTCCAACCATGCCACTCAAACCCGGATCAGCTGCCAAGCCGTTTTTTGGAAATGAAGTTGCTATTGTTGATGAAAATGGTATTGAAGTGAAGACTGGTGAAGAAGGCAACCTCGTGATTAAAAATCCATGGCCGGGAATGGCTCGTACGATCCTTGGTGACCCGACAAGGTATGTTGAAAAATACTGGGAGAAATATGCAAAACAAGGTTGGTATCTTGCCGGAGATTCGGCCCGTAAAGACGCAGATGGTTACTACTGGATCATTGGCCGTATTGATGATGTTATAAAAGTGAGCGGCTACAGGCTTGGGTCCGCCGAAATTGAAAGCGCCCTGGTCAGCCACCCGATGGTTACCGAAGCCGCAGCTGTGGCATTGCCGGATGAACTTCATGGTAATATTATCCATTGCACTGTTATCCTGAGGAATGGCGCATCCGGAAGCCCGGCATTAGCCGAAGAATTGAAAACGCATGTAGCCAAAGAAATCGGGCCAATTGCAAAGCCGGCATTTGTTGAATTTGCTGATGCACTTCCAAAAACGCGTTCGGGAAAAATCATGCGCAGGGTTATTAAAGCAAGGGTCTTAGGGCAGGATATAGGAGATATATCAGCGCTTGAGGAGTAGGGAGTGAGGGAGCGAGGGAGTGAGGGAGAGACTGAGAGATTGAGGGACTGAAGGACGGGGAGACTGAGAGACTGAGAGACTGAGGGAGCGAGGGAGCGAATCACATGGATCCATGACTACGGGCTTCTGACTTCCGACCTTATAAACTAAATCTGAATTTTATCTAAATTTGCACCTATAAATCCATTAATTTTGAAGACCAAATCAAGCATCATGAAAAATCTATTATTTATAGCCATAATTGCAGCCTTTATAGCAGGCTGTTCAGGAAAATCAACAAGTACTGACAATGCGCAGTCCACAACCACAGCTGTTGCAAATAAAACCGTTACTCTTGCCATTGAAGGAATGACCTGCACCGGCTGCGAGAACACTATAAAGGAATCAGTAACCAAAATTGCCGGCGTAACCGCAATTCAGGCTTCCCACCTTGACTCAACAGCAGTGGTAAGTTTTGATTCAACTAAAACAAACCTTACCGCTATTGGTGATGCCATAAACGAAGCCGGGTATGTTTACAAGGGCGTGAAATCCACTTTAAAGCCTGCAGGTTCCAATTAATCCATACCGCCCGGTCCAAATGATCCTTCTGCCGGAGCACTTTCCGGCAGAAGGATTGTTTTTTTACACCCAAAACAATCGTAAACTGTAGGTAATTCCCCGGTTGGCCTTTGTTTCTTATCTTTGCAAAGAATTGAACCTTATGCAGCTCTATTTTATTGATCCTGTTACAACACCCATTCCCTGCCAGATTAATCTAGGCAGTGAGGAATCGTTCCATTGCATTAAAGTGCTTCGGATGCGAACCGGTGATATGTTGCATGTAACGGATGGAACCGGGAACCTATACGAAGGCCATATCCTGGAACCGGATACAAAGAATTGCCCGGTCATGTTAACAAGTGTAACACCTGATTATGGTAAACGGTCATTCAGACTTCATCTGGCAGTTGCACCTACGAAAAATATAGCACGCTTTGAATGGTTCCTCGAAAAAGCCACCGAGATAGGTATTGATGAAATAACTCCTTTAATATGCGAACATTCCGAAAGGGTGCAAATCCGTTTAGATCGTTTGCAGAAAATTATTTTGTCAGCTGCCAAACAATCACTTAAAACGTATCTGCCTGTTTTACATGAGCCAATGAAGTTTGAAGATTTCATCAAAATGAACCATGTTGCTTCACGATTTGTTGCTTATGTGGAAGAACAACAGCCTGTGCATTTAAAAACCGCATATCAAAAAGGAGATTGTACCGTTTTAATTGGTCCTGAAGGCGATTTCAGCAGGAAAGAAATGGATTCAGCCAAACAACTTGGATTCATTCCTATAAGCCTTGGTCCATCAAGGCTTCGTACTGAAACGGCAGCGATTGTGGCATGCCACATTATAAATATAGCGAACGAATAATTATGCAAAAACTGTGGTTTCTTATTACGTTTACTTTATCGTTCTGTATCAGCGGCTTTGCTCAGAATACTTACCAGATCGCTCTATTAAAATATAATGGCGGTGGCGACTGGTATGCAAATCCAACTTCACTTACCAACCTGATAGATTTCTGCAATAAAAACCTGAAGACCAATATCAACCCCGAGTATGCCACGGTTGAAGTAGGAAGTTCTGAAATATTTAATTATCCGTTTCTGGATATGACAGGTCATGGTAATGTAATTTTCAACGATCAGGAAAGATTGAATCTTCGAAACTACCTGATTGCAGGTGGATTTCTGCATATTTCCGACAATTATGGCATCGACAAATTTATCCGCCCGCAAATGAAAAAAGTTTTCCCCGAGCTGGAGTTTGTTGAGTTACCATTTGATCACCCGATTTACCATCAGAAATATAGTTTCCCAAATGGATTACCAAAAATTCATGAACATGATGGCAAACCGGCGCAAGGTTTCGGGCTTATATGGGAAGGACGTCTGGTTTGCTTTTACGATTACGAATGCGACCTTGGCGACGGATGGGAAGATCCGGAAGTTCATAAGGATTCGCCCGAAATAAGATTGAAAGCTTTGCAAATGGGAGCGAATATTATACAGTATGTTTTCACGAAATAGAAGAATAAAATCACCGATAAAAAGATTTACGATTTAGGAATGACGATTTACGAATAAAGAAAAATGAATAACGATTAACGAATGACAATTAACGATTAACGAAGATGAAAATAATGAAATTCGGAGGAACCTCCGTTGGCTCCCCGCAACGAATGCATGCGCTGATCGGATTGATCAACGATGGTGAACCCAAAATAGTAGTACTCTCAGCCATGAGTGGCACTACCAATGCATTGGTTGAGATCAGCCAGGCGCTTTATCAGAAAGAAAACGAAAAAGCTGCGTCACTCATTGATACTTTGAAAACAAAGTACCAGCAGGTGATTGAGGAATTATACAAAACTGAATTACCCTTACAAAAGGCAAAGGAACTTATTTCCACGCATTTCGATTACCTGCAGTCCTTTACCCGCGACCTGTTTACAATTAATGAAGAAAGAGCAGTGCTAGCACAGGGCGAACTGATTTCGACGGCACTCTTTCAATTCCTGCTCGAAGAAAAAGGAATCCCTTCAGTATTGCTTCCGGCGCTCAATTTCATGCGCATGACAGCGAATAATGAACCGGATATGCTTTTTATTACTGAAAACCTGAAACTTGAACTCAGCAAATATCCAGATGATTCAATGTTCATTACCCAGGGATATATCAGCAGGAATGATTTCGGTGAAATTGACAACCTGAAACGCGGAGGCAGCGATTATACCGCGACCATTGTTGGCGCGGCCATCCAGGCAGAAGAGATCCAGATATGGACCGATATTGATGGCATGCACAATAACGATCCCCGTATTGTGAACAAGACTTACCCGATTGCCAAACTCAATTTCGACGAAGCAGCCGAGTTAGCCTATTTTGGGGCAAAAATTCTTCACCCGACCTGTATTTTACCTGCAAAAAATCAAAACATCCCCGTCCGGCTACTCAATACCATGCAGCCTGAAGCCCCCGGAACGCTTATCTCATCCGAACACCAGGCCGAAGGATTCAGAGCCGTTGCTGCCAAGGATGGAATTACAGCCATAAATATCAAATCAGGCCGGATGCTTATGGCCTATGGTTTTCTGCGTGCCGTTTTCGAAGTTTTCGAACGCTTCCGCAAGCCCATTGATATGATCACAACATCCGAAGTCGCAGTCTCCGTGACGGTTGATAATACAGATGAACTTGAGATTATTATCGAGGAATTGAAAACATTCGGAACCGTTAATGTGGACGACAATCTAAGCATTGTGAGTATTGTCGGGCTTTTCCCGGCTGCAAAACCCGGGTACGCCGGTGCCATTTTCGATGCGTTGCGGAATATTCCGGTACGGATGATTTCGTACGGAGGCAGTGAAAATAATATTTCCATCCTTGTTGACACACACCTGAAAAAAGAAACGCTGCTGGCGCTGAACAAAGGCCTTTTTAACCTGGAATAAAAGGTCAGAAGACCGAAGCCGGAAGACGGAAGTTTAGTATAAGATGAATTAGTAAATGAAGAATAAGGAAATCCACTGTAAAAAAGCATAAAGTAAATTGGAAGAAAAAAGTTGAGAAAATCTAAGCTAACGACATAATACTTGTATTCGGGCTTCCGACTTCTGACTCCCGACTTCGGACATACTAAAATTAATTGAACATCAAAGCAATACCCACCACTAAGAATGACAACCTTTTCGAAAGAATTAATACATAAATTCACCCTCACTCCTACTCCGTTCTATTATTATAATATGGAGTTGCTGGATCAAACCTTGCAAAGCCTGAAACTGGAAGCAGATAAGTATGGTTATGTAATCCATTATGCGCTTAAGGCAAATTCCGAAAACACGATTCTGAGCCTGATAAAGTCCTATTGTTTCGGGGCTGATTGCGTGAGCGGAAATGAAGTAAAAAGAGCCATTGAAAACGGATTTCCAAGCGAACAGGTAGTTTTTGCCGGTGTCGGGAAAAGTGATGAGGAAATAATTACCGGTCTCACTAATAATATTCATAGCTTCAATTGCGAAAGCCTCCAGGAACTGGAAGTTATTGACCAGATTGCCGGCCAGATGAATAAAATTGCACCGGTTGCTTTGCGGCTGAACCCAAATGTGAGCGCCAATACCCATAAATATATTACTACCGGGCTCGAAGAAAACAAGTTCGGCATCAACCAATGGGAACTGGAAACTATAGTTGAAAAACTCAAAATTTTAAAAAATATCCGGCTGATCGGGCTGCATTTCCATATCGGCTCGCAGATTACGGATCTGAGCGCATTCAAATCACTATGTCTCAAGATCAATGAGTTTCAGAAATGGTTTGAGCAACGACGTATAGCAATTCCTAACCTGAATGTTGGTGGTGGTTTGGGTATTGATTACCACGATCCTGATAAGCATGCAATTGTAGATTTTGCTTCCTTTTTCAAACTGTTTCACGAATTTCTGGATGTATACCCAGGACAGAAAGTTCATTTTGAGCTGGGCCGTGCCGTTGTTGCACAATGTGGAAGCCTGATCTCAAAAGTATTATACATTAAAAACGGGGTGAATACCAATTTCATGATCCTCGATGCAGGAATGACCGAACTGATCCGCCCCGCATTATACCAGGCATATCACAAAATCGAAAACCTTTCAAACACCGATGGGGTCTTACAACGCTATGATGTGGTGGGACCTATCTGCGAGAGTTCCGATTGCTTCGGGAAAGCATTGCAAATGCCTGTCACAAAACGTGGTGATATTATTGCTTTACGTTCAACCGGGGCATATGGAGAAGTAATGTCGTCGAATTATAACCTCAGGGAAAAAGTAAAAGCATACTATTCCACGGAAATGTAATCTAAACCCGGAAAATGAAAAACCACTTAGTCACTCAGATCACTGAGGAATACTAAGTGGTTGATTTGATTGTTATAAACGAAGTCTATCCTTTTAGCAAAGAAATCTGCTCTTCAATCGTTTTTATCTTCAATTCAGCATCCGCCATTTTGCGACGTTCAACCTCTACAACTTCAGGCTTTGCATTGGCAACAAACCTCTCGTTCGAAAGTTTTATCATTACACTTTTCAGGAAGCCACGGGTATATTCCAGCTCCTGGTTAAGTTTTTCTATTTCAGCTTCAGTGTCGATTTTATCTCCAAGCGGGATGTAAAATTCATTTCCTTTAATGAGGAATGACGCTGCACCTGTTACTTTTTCAGATACATACCTTATCGGTGTAAGGTTACAAAGCTTCTCGATAAGGGAATCAAACAATAAGTTTGGAATTTCCTTGCCTGGTTTTAAAATAAATAGATCAAGTTTGTCCTTGATAGGTATATTTTTATCCTTACGGATCGAACGAATTGAAGTTACAATCTCCAGGGTATAAGGGAAATGTTCCAAAATCTTTTCATCGTATTTTTTAGGAACCGGCATTTTGGAAATCATAATACTGCCGGCATTTTCGCCATGTAACAAATGCCATATCTCTTCGGTTATAAATGGCATAAACGGGTGCAAAACCTGCATCAGGTCCGAGAACAAAGAAACTGCTGCTTTATAGGTTTGGGCATCAATAGGTTGCTGGTAAGCCGGCTTGATCATTTCGAGAAACCAGGAGCAGAAATCGTCCCAAACCAGTTTGTACGCACCCATTAATGCATCGCTTAAGCGGTACTTTTCATAATGGTCATTTATTTCAGCAAGTGCCTGGTTAAAACGCGACCTGAACCATGTTACCGAAAGTGCCGCATACATTGGTTGCTGCAGGTTTTTGTCCACTTCCCAGCCTTTAATCAGGCGGAAAGCATTCCAGACTTTATTAGAAAAATTCCGACCCTGCTCGCATAGAGAATCATCAAACGGGAGGTCATTCCCGGCAGGAGAAGTAAGCAACATACCCACACGAACGCCGTCGGCGCCAAACTGTTCGATAAGCTTTATCGGATCCGGTGAATTGCCAAGGGATTTCGACATTTTGCGGCCAAGTTTGTCGCGGACAATACCTGTTAAATACACATTTTTGAAAGGAATATCTTTGCGGTACTCCTGCCCTGCCATGATCATACGCGCTACCCAGAAAAAGAGAATTTCAGGCGCAGTTACCAGGTCATTAGTCGGATAGTAGTATTTAATATCCTCATTTTCAGGATGTCGTATGCCGTCGAAAACCGAAATCGGCCACAGCCACGACGAAAACCAGGTATCCAGAACATCTTCATCCTGACGGAGTTCAGCCAAAGTAATTTTCGGAAATTTTGCCAGAGCCTTACCAAGCGCTTCCTCAGCCGAGCGGGCTACAATAATACTTCCATCCGGAAGGTAATATGCCGGAATCCGCTGTCCCCACCAAAGCTGACGGCTGATACACCAATCCCTGACATTCTCCATCCAATGGCGGTAAGTGTTTTTAAACTTATCGGGATGAAACTTAACGGTTTCGTTCATTACAACTTCAAGCGCAGGTTTGGCCATATCAGCCATTTTCAGAAACCATTGCATCGAAAGCTTGGGTTCGATAACAACATGAGTTCGCTCGCTGTAACCAACCTTATTGGTATATTCTTCAATCTTTACAAGATTACCGGCGTCCTCCAGATCTTTAACAATCAAGTCGCGGACCGCAAAACGATCGAGGCCGATATACATCTGCGCCTTTTCACTCAAAGTACCATCCGGGTTGAAAATATCAATGCTTTCGAGGTTATATTTCTGACCGATCATGTAATCGTTTACATCATGAGCGGGTGTAATTTTGAGGCAGCCGGTACCAAATTCACGATCCACATATTCGTCGCTGATCATGGGAATGGAGCGGCCAAGCAAAGGAACAAGAACCCGTTTGCCTTCGAGATGTTTGAACCGTTCATCTTCGGGATGGTAGCATACAGCCGTATCGCCCAGAATGGTTTCGGGACGGGTCGTTGCAATAGTTACCCAATCATTGTCAGAACCCTCAACTTTATAGCGCAGGTAATACAGTTTGCTCTGAACTTCGCGGAAAATCACTTCCTCGTCCGAAAGTGCCGTCAAAGCCGCCGGATCCCAGTTTACCATGCGCACACCGCGGTAAATCAATCCTTTGTTATATAAATCAAAAAATACCTGGATTACTGACTCATAACGGGCTTCGTCCATGGTAAAAACAGTACGGTCCCAGTCGCAGGAAGCTCCAAGCTTTTTAAGTTGTTCAAGAATGATGCCTCCGTGTTTTTCTTTCCATTCCCAGGCATGTTCAAGGAATGCTTCACGCGAAAGATCTGATTTTTCAATACCTTCTTCTTTAAGCTTTGCAACCACTTTAGCTTCGGTTGCAATAGATGCATGGTCAGTTCCCGGAACCCAGCAGGCATTTTTACCGATCATCCTTGCACGGCGGATCAACACATCCTGTATGGTATTGTTGAGCATGTGCCCCATATGCAACACGCCGGTAACATTGGGCGGTGGAATTACAATGGTGTATGGTTCCCTGTCATCAGGAACCGAGCGGAAGTATTTATTTTCGAGCCAGAAGCTGTACCATTTATCTTCAATAAGCCTGGGATCGTATTTGCTGGGTATTTCCATAAAGCTGTGAGCGATTCGTTTTTGAGGGTGCAAAGGTAGGGAAAGAGGATGAAATTTTCAGGGCGATTTAACGGAATTTGTGATAGGTTTGAAGCGTATCAGGCTTTTAAATATCAAGTGTTTTAATTATACTGCAAACGAGATAAATTTCCGCATTTATTAAGTCCCAAAATCCAAATTTCAAGCCCAAAATTCCAAGATGGATTATAGCATAAGTCTTGTTTTTTTGAAATTTGGGACTTGGTGCTTGGTTCTTTGTGAATTAGTGATTTTAACACAATCTATACCTTCACTTCCTTCCATTTTCCTCTTTTGAAATAATACCATGCCAGGAGAGCAATCAACGTTTCTGCAACCGGGATTGCTATAAATGCCCCGGTTGCTTTTAGCCCGAGACCTGTAGCAAGGAAATAAGCGAGCGGAATCTGGAAAAGCCAGAAACAAACAAAATTTATAATTGTAGGCGTGCGTGTATCCCCGGCTCCGTTGAGAGCCTGGGTCATTACCATTCCTATTCCATAAAAAATATAGCCTGAGCCCATAATCTGCAAGGCTCTTACGCCAAAAGCTACCACAGCTTCATCGTGGGTGAAGAACCTGATTATCGGATTGGCGAAAAACAGGAATAAGATCATGACAAAACTCATAAAAACAGCGTTGTATTTTGCTGTGAGCATAACACTCTGTTCGGCCCTAAGTACTTGTTTCGCTCCCAGGTTTTGCCCGACAAGTGTCGCGGCTGCATTACTTAATCCCCAGGCAGGTAATATAAAGAAAACCACGTTGCGTATGGCGATCTGATAGCCTGCCGAAGCGGTGGTGCCGCCGGTTTCGGCTACCAGGCGTGCAAGTATGATCCAGCTGCCGCTGGCAATTATAAACTGTACGGTGGCAGGCCAGCCAATGTTGATAATGGTTTTCACAATTGGCAGATCGAACTTGAAATGATGCCGGCGAAATTTTAAAATTCCACGTCCCTTAAAAAGGTGATAAGCCTGGTAGATAACACCCGAACTGCGGCCGGTTACAGTTGCGATGGCTGCGCCTTTGAGCCCGAAAAAATAAATCAGTACGGGGCACAAAATAATATTTATAAAGCTGGCAATCCACAAGCTTTTCATTGCCATGGCAGCATCGCCAGCACCGCGGAAAATGCCGTTGATTAAAAACAAAAACATGATGGCTGAACTGCCTGAAAACATGATACGGGTAAAAATGGCTCCATCGGCGACAACTTTATCGCTTGCACCCATCAACGATAGGATTTTATCAGCATATACCGCTCCCGTAATACTGATAACCAAGGTACCAATCAGTGAAACCAGCAATGCCTGGGCACCGGCATGGGCAGCGGCTTCCGGATTTTTTTCACCAATCCTGCGGGCCACAATGGCTGTAGCTGCCGTGCTGATACCAATGGCTAATGAATAAACAATTGAAATAACTGATTCAGTGAGTCCTACTGTTGCAATGGCATTCTGTCCAAGTTTGCCGACAAAAAACATATCAACCACCGCGAACACGCTCTCAAGGCTGAGTTCGAGGATCATCGGGATGGCCAGCAAAAATACGGCTGTCTTAATGCTTCCGATGGTATAATCCTGCTCTTCACCGCTGAGCGACTTCCTGATTAACAGTAATGCCCTCCTGAATTTATTGAGTAGTATTTCTTCTGGCATTGATCAAAAATCTATCTATAAAAAGGCATAACTACGGGAAATGTTTTGCGGCAACTGAAAATATACCGTAAAGGTATAAAAACCATAGTTTTATAACCCAACCTTTCAATTCATAAAAAAATCAGGACCTGCTCCAAAGCAAATCCTGATCCGAAATTAATGAAAAGTATGAATCGGAAAAATTGTAGCTAATCAGCCAAATCAGCTATTTCGCAGGAATTTATCGATCTCTTTTGCTACTTTCCGTCCTGAGGCAATCGCATTTACAACCAGGCTTGCTCCGCTTACCGAATCGCCTGCTGCGAATACTTTCTGTTGATTGGTCGAATGATTTACATCAACTTTGACGTTTTTCCTGACGCTGAGTTCAATTTCAAGTTCCGAAAGTAATCCTTCGAGTACCGGATGAACAAATCCCATGGCCAATAAAACCAAATCTGCAGGAATAATCCTTCTAGTTCCGGGAACAACATCCATCTGATGGCGCCCTTCCCCGTAATTCCATTCAACGTTTTCAACTTCAACACCAGTCAACTGGTTGTTTTCACCAATAAACCTTACAGTCGACAGGCCCCATTCTCTTACACAGCCTTCCTCATGCGAAGTGGATGTTTTCAAAACTTTCCCAAAATAAGGCCATGGATTATCATCTGCACGGGTTAATGGCGGTTTCGGAAGAATTTCAATCTGCATCACACTTTGGGCTTTCTGCCTGATGGATGTGCCCACGCAATCTGAACCTGTATCACCTCCACCGATGACAAGAACTTTCTTACCGTTGGCATTAATGGAGCTTTCGGTTGCATTCAACAGGGATGCATTCACCCGATTCTGCATACTAAGAAAATCCATTGCAAAATGAATCCCAATAAGTTCTCTTCCCTCGGCCGGTAAATCGCGCGGATGTGTTGCTCCTACAGCTATACATACAGCATCAAACTGGTCAGTAATCTCTTTGGCAGAAATATCTTTTCCAATGTTTACGCCGGTTTTTACAATAAGTCCTTCCTCAATCATCAGGTTAAGACGTCGATCAATAGTGGACTTGCTTAGTTTAAAATCCGGGATTCCAAATCTCAATAATCCTCCGGCTTTTTCGTCTTTTTCAAAAAGAGTAACAAGGTGCCCGGTTTTATTCAGCAGATCGGCTGCAGCCATACCAGCAGGGCCACTTCCGATTACCGCAACTGTTTTACCTGTGCGTTTTTTAGGAGGCTCAGGCTTAATGTAACCCTCTGCAAAAGCTTTCTCAACAATGGCTACTTCGTTCTCCCGAATGGTGACCGGTTCCTCGTTGATATTCAGCACACATGCATGCTCACAGCTGGCAGGGCATATGCGCCCTGTAAATTCAGGAAAATTGTTTGTTGCTGCCAGCCTCATATAAGCGCCTTTCCAATCGCCTTTGTATAACAGGTCGTTCCATTCGGGAATTAAATTATCAACCGGGCAGCTCCAGTGACAAAACGGAACGCCACAATCCATACATCTCGATGCCTGTAGCATCCTGTCCTCGCTGTTGAGAACCTGTTCAACCTCACTGAAATCGCCAATCCTTTCATTTAAAGGCCTGTTGCCGGCATCCTTCCTTCGAATTTTCAAAAATCCTCTTATATCAGTCATGATTTCCTATTATAAAATGCACACTATTTGCTGGTTTTAACCGGCATTCATCTCGAGATCAACCTCTACACTGGCAATTTTCCTCTTGAGTTCTTCAAGTTTCTGTTCGTGAAGAACTTTCTTATAATCATAAGGTATGATCTTTATAAACCGGGGAAGGTATTTGTTGAAATTATCCAGGATCATCTTTGCTTTTTTACTCTCTGTAAACTGGTAGTGGCGTGTGATCAGACTGGTAAGTTCATGAATATCAGTGTGATCTTCAACAAGTGATAATTCCACCATGCCCATATTACAGTAATAATCAAAATCACCGTTTTCATCCAGAACATACGCAATTCCGCCACTCATCCCGGCAGCAAAGTTACTTCCCGTAGTGCCAAGCACAACTACGCGGCCACCTGTCATGTACTCGCAGCAATGGTTTCCGACGCCTTCAACCACAGCTGTTGCGCCGCTGTTACGCACCCCGAAACGCTCACCGGCAACACCCGATACATAGATTTCACCTTTGGTTGCACCATAAAGCACCGTGTTTCCAATAATAATATTTTTATCGGAAGCAAACGTTGAGCCTGCAGGAGGGACTACTATGATCCTTCCGCCAGAAAGTCCCTTACCCAGGTAATCATTTGAATCGCCTTCAAGCCGAAGTTCCACTCCTGCAGTAAGGAAAGCGCCGAAACTCTGACCAGCTGATCCGTTGAACCGGCATTTTATGGTTCCTTCAGGCAATCCTGCCTGGCCATAAAGTGTGGCAATCCTGCCTGAGAGCATGGCTCCGGTTGTACGATCTGTATTATGTATCTGTCTGTGAATCACAACAGGCACCTTCTCTGAAATAGCCTTTTCGGCTTCTTGCATTAATTCTATGTCAAGCACATGATCAATTTTATGATCCTGTATATCGACACAATGTATGGCATTTACGGCGGATTCTTTAGGCAGGGTAAGTAAACCACTCAGATCCAGGTTTTTAATCTTCCAGTGATCAACTTCTGGGTTTCTTTCCAGCAAATCGAACCGGCCAATAATATCATCCATCTTACGAAATCCTAGCTGAGCCAGGTTTTCGCGGACTTCTTCTGCCAGGAAACGGAAAAAAGTTACCAGGTTGTCGGCTTCTCCATGAAATCTTCTGCGGAGTTCAGGATCCTGGGTTGCCACACCAACCGGACAGGTGTTAAGATGGCATTTCCGCATCATCACGCAGCCTAATACAATAAGTGCTGATGTTGCAAACCCATATTCTTCAGCTCCTAATAATGCTGCTATGATTATATCTTTCCCGCTTTTCAGCTGGCCATCCGATTGAAGAATAACCTTCCTACGCAGGTTATTCATTACCAGGGTTTGCTGCGTTTCCGCAAGCCCCAGTTCAAGAGGTAAACCGGCATGCTTAATGGATGATGTAGGACTCGCCCCAGTTCCGCCTTCGAACCCACTGATGGTGATTAGGTCGGCTCCTGCTTTGGTAACACCGGCGGCAATAGTACCAATACCACTCTCAGAAACCAGTTTCACACTCACTTTTGCCTTTGGATTAACATTCTTAAGGTCAAAGATTAATTGAGAAAGATCTTCAATTGAATAGATATCATGATGTGGCGGTGGTGAAATAAGTGTAATGCCCGGAATTGAATATCGGGTTTTCGCAATAATCTGGTCCACCTTATGCCCGGGAAGCTGTCCGCCTTCGCCAGGCTTGGCTCCCTGTGCAATTTTAATCTGCAACTCATCTGCATTCACAAGGTATTCAGTGGTTACCCCGAAACGTCCGCTGGCTACTTGTTTGATTGCGCTACGTGCGCTGTCGCCGTTTTCGAGAGTAACGAAGCGAGCCGGATCTTCTCCGCCTTCGCCGGTATTGCTCCGACCACCAATGCGGTTCATAGCGATGGCAAGCGTTGTATGCGCTTCGCGGCTGATGGATCCATACGACATTGCCCCGGTAACGAACCGCTTCATAATATTTTCGACTGGTTCGACTTCCTCGATAGGGATCGGGTTTGTTTTTATCTGCAGTAATCCCCTGATAAATCCAGGGCTTGCCGTATCGGCATCAACCAGATTGCTGTATTCTTTGAACTTTTGATAATTACCTGTCCGTGTGCTCCATTGCAGCAAGGCAATAGTTTCAGGATTCCATGCGTGGTGTTCACCATGTTTGCGATACGAAAATACGCCTTCAGTGAGCATCTCAGGTTGTTGTTCCACAATAAATGCCTTGCGGTGAGGAATAAGCACTTCTTCAGCAATCTCGTTCATTCCTATGCCGCCTATTCTTGAAACCGTTCCCTCGAAATACTTGTCAATAACATCCGTGTGAATACCTACGGCTTCAAATATCTGGGACGAGCGGTAACTCCTTAGCGTACATATCCCCATTTTCGACATTATTTTGAGGATCCCTTTGTTGATCGAATTCACATAATTTTCTTTGGCTTTCTCATAATCAAGCTGAATGGCTTTTTCTTTAACCAGCTTGTTGATAACAGCAAAAGCCATGTATGGATTTATTATACTAGCCCCGTAACCGAAAAGCAGAGCAAAATGCATCACTTCGCGGGGTTCGGCCGACTCCACAACTATATCAATCTGCATCCGTTTACGCTTTTTGATCAGGTGATGGTGTACAGCAGAAACAGCCAGCAACGAAGGAACAGGTGCAGTGTTTTCGTCAATTCCCCGATCGGAAAGAATTATGTAGTTTTTCCCTTCATCAACTGCTTTTTCGGCATCAATACATAACTGATCAACAGCTTGCCTGAGTCCTTCGGCACCTTTTTCCACTTCGAAGTGTAACTGCAGGTTAGCGGCCGAAAAACCTTTATAACGCAGGTTTTTAATTACCTGGAAATAGGTATTGGAGATCACAGGAAGCTTGAAGCGAACCATCTTGACATGGTCGGGCGAAGTTTCCAGGAGGTTTTGCTGCAATGATCCAAGAAAGCCTGAAAGAGTCATTACCAGTTCCTCCCTGATCGGATCAATAGGTGGATTTGTTACCTGTGCAAACAACTGTTTGAAATAATTGAATAGCCTGTATGGTTTATGCGACAGCACGGCAACCGGAACATCGTTACCCATTGAACCAATAGGTTCCTTGCCGGTATCAGCCATCTCCCTGATAATCCTGTCGGTATCCTCCAGCGAATAATTAAAGGAAGTAAGGTATTTATTGTATTGGCCCCCCATATCGGGTGATACTTTCTGACCGGTTTCGATCTCTTCGAGGTTGACCATATTCTGCCTGATCCATTCTCCGTAAGGGAATTCAGCGGCAAGTTTTGCTTTCAGTTCTTCATCATAAAAAATCTTACCTTCCTCGGTATCAACCAATAGCATTTTCCCGGGCTTCAAACGTCCTTTCTCCCTGATCTCTTCAGCCGGAAAGGATTGTACGCCTGTTTCTGAACCCATCACCATCAGATCGTTTGTTGTGATAAGGTATCGCGAAGGCCTTAGTCCGTTCCTGTCGAGTGTTCCGCCAATATACCGGCCATCAGAGATTAAAAGTGAAGCTGGCCCGTCCCATGGTTCCATGAATGTTGAGTGATAATGATAGAAATCTCTTAATGCAGTCGGGATCGGATTTTTTGCATTTATTGATTCAGGGATGAGAATGGAAAGAGCATAAGGAAGCGATTTACCACTCATTACCAGGAATTCGAGAACATTATCCAACGAAGCCGAATCGCTCATGCCGGGTTGTATAATCGGGTACAAACGTGCCAAATCACCCAGCCTGTCGGATTTTAGTATGGATTCCCTGGCCTCCATCCAGAAACGGTTACCTTTAATGGTGTTAATCTCACCGTTATGCCCTAGCATACGAAAAGGTTGCGCCAGATCCCAGCTTGGGAATGTATTGGTACTGAACCGCGAATGCACAAGTGCGATGGCACTTTGCATACGTTCATCTTTCAGATCAAGGAAGTATTCGCCAAGCTGAGGTGAAGTAAGCATCCCTTTGTAAACAAGGACCTTCGTCGACAAGCTTGGGATATAGAATAAATTCTTCTGCGTCAGGTCGGAATTCCAGATTATGTTTTCGGTTCGCTTCCTGATAACATAAAGTTTCCGGTCGAAGTCCTCCTGCGGGAGATCGGAGTCTAATAGAATTTGCTGGATTTCGGGTTCAGCATCGCGGGAAAGCTGCCCGATAACGGAATTATCGCGTGGTACTTCCCGAAATCCGATCAGGTGAATGCCTTCTTCCTTGATTATGTTGAGCATCATATCCTTACACAGCTCTGCATCGGACCTGTTTTGCGGAAAGAATATCAGCCCGGTTCCAAATTGCCGGTTGGAAGGAATATCATAACCCTGCTGGAGATAAAAATCGCGGTGCACCTGTATCAGTACTCCGGCACCATCACCGGTTTTACTGTCGGAACCTTCTGCTCCCCGGTGGGTCATGTTGGTGAGTATTTCGAGCCCTTGCCTGATTATGGAATGTGATTTCTGCCCTTTGAGGTGTGCAACAAATCCGATCCCGCAATTTTCGTGCTCAAACTCCTGCCTGTATAATCCCTGGTTTTGTGGTCGTTCTGTTTTCATAATTAACTACCTTTTGTTCCTATCCTGACTTTTACACAAAAAAAAACGTCCCCTGTTTTTCAGAGAACGGTCATAATTAATCCATAACTAATAACCATTCTCAATCTTTTAGATTAAAATGTTTATTGAGAAGAAATAAGATGATGGATTGTAAAGTAAGCATTTTTATCAGCTTTAGACTGCAAATATACAGCTTTAATTCTTTATATTTATCAAATTTCCAAGAGTAGGCCCTATAAAAAACGTGATATATTGAAAATACTAGCTTCTTCATATTTACATCAACACATGTAATGTGTTGATAATATTATAATGTGAGACTTTTGATACCTACAAAAATGGCCGATAAAAAATACCCGGATTAACATAAAATTATTCATAAAAAAAATTCATTCTGTAGAATTTGATTTTGTCTTGAAGCCGTACAAAATCATCGATAAATCCAGGAATAAAATGTATTTCAAGAAACTTTATTTAACAAGAAGCATCCCTTCATAGTTTAAAACTGTACTGATTTTAGCGATTGGAAAATTTACGGACTATGCTGAAATTATTTTAACTCCCTGATAATTAAATTTCTCCATCTCACTTTAATTCCTCCGCCATCATGAATCTGCAAAGCGATAAAGCCTTTCCCTGCTCCTATTTTTTCGTCTTTCAGGTGAACCATTTCCTTACCATTCAGCCAGGAGGTAACTTCTTCATTTTTTACCAGTATTCGCATGGTGTTCCAATCACCTGCATTCAGCATTTTTTCATCCTCCGGTTTGGGCATAATAAGCCAACCTCTTCCGTACGATTCATAAATTCCCCCGGTATGCAGCCCCGGTGGTGCTACTTCAACCTGCCAGCCACTGATTTTGGTGCCTTCGATGCCCGAGCGGATAAACACACCACTGTTGCCGTTTGCTTCGAGTTTAAACTCAACTGTAAGATCAAAATTGTAGTACGATTTATTTGTTGATAGGTATCCGTACTGCTTATCTGGTCCGCTTTCGCAAACTAGCTCACCGTTTTCAACATACCATTTTTCGGTACCGTGAATGGTCCAGCCTGTTAAATCCTTGCCATTGAACAAATTCTCTGTGACTGTCTGGCTCCATGCGGCTGAAGTTGCAATGAACAAAAGAAGTAGAAAGATATAATTCATAAATCCTGTATTGAGATGTAAAAATATTTATCATTTAACTATTCAGCAGTTTATCAATCTCCCTGTTTTGTGCTTCACTTATTTCCATTGTTTTATCAAAATTATTCCAGTTGATAATAATCCGCTCAGTGCCCTCCCAGCGGTATACATCCAGGAAACTGCCGCCCCGTTTGATATCCTCAGGTTTATAATAGGTAAATAAGTGTACAAAGTTTCCGGAAGCTGCGTCCTTCCCTGAAAAAGTAATCCTGATCATGCATTTTTCAGGATTTGCAAATATAGTTTTTAGATGCAGCAGGGGAAGCGGGTCATCCGGATCATCCAGCCGGAGGTTAATATACCACGAAATTTCGACGAGCGGTCGCGTGAAAGCATGCTTAAATATGGTTTTTTTGACATTATTCTCAATCAGAAACATATCAATGGTTGCATCGCAATCCACAATAGGCTCTCCCCTGTTCCCAACTCTTACCGAAAGATATATTTTATTGTTGAGATGCCGGAGATACATGTTCTCAGTAAGAAAAAAATCCTTGGGCCGCTGGATAAACAGGTATGCCAGGTATCCTCCGAAGAAAGGCGTATAAGCAAGCCCGATACACGATTCAATCACGATAATAACTTTCCCGGTTGCACCTATCGGTATAATTTCGCCATACCCAATGGTAGAAAATGTTACGAGGCTGAAATACAGGTAATCGAAAAATCCAAGTTGTTTTGTTGGATCATTAGTATTGGTTGAGAGGCTGTCGGACAGGTAATAGAAAATCCCAAAGATGAATACAATGATCAGGTAAAAAGTTATTCCCCTGATCAATGTATTCCTAATCCGCTTGTTTTTAAAATGACGGATAAAGAGTTTGGTTATTTTCTTTTTATGTTCCATTTTGCCGACCCGGAATTTGTGCACCTGAATCAATGCAATAGCAAATATATGAAACGAAACCGATTATTGATCAGGTATGCTGAACTTTACTTAACGTGTGATAAAATCACTCATTCAAAAAAGGCCCAAGACCCAAATCCCAAATTTTCAAGAACCAAGGCCTGCTCTGTATTCCTTCTTTGAATTTAGAACTTGGATTTTGAATTTG
>Ga0315270_10000591_pt1 | contig 19941 bp, 19 predicted proteins | sample C1_bottom_MG_FD_204932 | JGI IMG/M metagenome (GOLD analysis project Ga0315270, IMG submission 204932) | Sediment microbial communities from Yellowstone Lake, YNP, Wyoming, USA - C1_bottom | ecosystem: Environmental > Aquatic > Freshwater > Lake > Sediment | place: USA: Wyoming | collected...
CGATTGTGCACCTTGAGGGACACGTCGATGCCGGGATAGCGTTTGCAGAACGGCCCGAGCAGACGCGGCACGAAATATTTAGCGGTGGTGATGACCGCCAGGCTGAGCTTGCCGGCCTTCACTCCCTGCATGTCCGACACCTGCATCTCGAAGCGCGACAGACCCTCGAAAATACCCTGGCAGACCTTGAGCAGCTCGCGTCCGGCTTCGGTGAGGAACAGCCGCTTGCCGATCTGTTCCAACAGCGGCAGGCCGGCGATGGTAGACAGTTGTTTGATCTGAATCGATACGGTAGGCTGGGCCAGATGCAGCTCTTCGGCGGCGCGAGTGAAGCTGAGATTGCGCGCCACCGACTCGAAAACCTTGAGTTGGCGTAGAGTGGCGTGTTTCATGGTCGCTTCCTTGAGAGGACTAATATAGATAATTATCTATGATTATCCGCCGTAAATACAATTATTATTTATGTACCAATGTGGCTATAGTGCCGACTCGCTCTACGGAGTCCCCGATCTTTCGCATAATTCAACTTTACAAACTGGAGACAATCAAATGGCTTCTGAAACAATGAAGGAAGGTAAGGAACGCTACAAATCCGGCGTCATTCCCTACAAAAAAATGGGCTATTGGGAGCCCGATTACAAGATCAAGGATACCGATCTGCTCGCGATGTTCCGCATGACCCCGCAAGCGGGGGTGGATCCGGAAGAGTGCGCGGCGGCAGTGGCCGGCGAATCTTCCACCGCGACCTGGACAGTGGTATGGACCGACCGCTTGACCGCGTGTGAAATGTATCGCGCCAAAGCCTATCGTGTTGACCTGGTGCCGAATACCGGCCCCGGCACCAAAACCGAAGCGCAATATTTTGCCTACATTGCTTATGAGCTTGATCTGTTTGAAGGCGGCTCGATCGCCAACCTGACTGCGTCGATCATCGGCAACGTGTTCGGCATGAAGGCGGTGAAGGCCTTGCGCCTGGAAGATATGCGCATCCCGATAGCGTATCTCAAGACCTTCCAGGGCCCGGCAACCGGCGTGATCGTCGAACGCGAGCGCATGGACAAGTTTGGCCGTCCGTTACTGGGTGCCACCACCAAGCCGAAGCTGGGTTTGTCCGGTCGCAATTATGGCCGCGTGGTCTATGAAGCGCTCAAGGGCGGCCTGGACTTCATGAAAGACGACGAGAATATCAACTCACAGCCCTTCATGCATTGGCGTGACCGCTTCCTGTATTGCATGGACGCAGTGAACAAAGCATCTGCTGCTACCGGCGAAGTCAAAGGTCACTACATGAACGTGACCGCCGGCACTGTGGAAGAAATGATTGCGCGCGCCGAATTCGCCAAGAACCTGGGGTCGATCATCATCATGATCGACCTGGTGATCGGTTACAGCGCGATTCAGTCGATGGCGATCTGGGCGCGGAAGAACGACATGATTCTGCACTTGCACCGCGCCGGCAACTCGACCTACTCGCGCCAGAAAAATCACGGCATGAGCTTCCGCGTAATTTGCAAGTGGATGCGTATGGCCGGCGTGGATCATATCCACGCGGGGACTGTCGTGGGCAAGCTGGAAGGTGACCCACTGATGATTCGCGGTTACTACGACACGCTGCTTGACACCCACACCAAGGTACAACTCGAAAAAGGCTTGTTCTTCGAACAGGACTGGGCAGGAATGAATAAGGTCATGCCGGTGGCCAGCGGCGGCATCCACGCCGGTCAGATGCACCAGTTGCTGACGTATCTGGGCGACGACGTAGTGCTGCAGTTCGGCGGCGGCACCATCGGCCATCCGGACGGCATTCAAGCCGGTGCGATAGCCAACCGTACCGCGCTGGAAGTCATGATCCTGGCGCGCAACGAAGGCCGTGACATCTGGAACGAAGGCCCGCAGATTCTGGCTGATGCAGCCAAATGGTGCGGCCCGCTCAAAGCCGGTCTGGAGACATGGAAGGATGTTTCCTTTAACTACGAATCCACCGACAGCCCTGACTTTGTGCCGACTACCACGGCCAGCGTTTAATTCATTCAAGGAGAAGCGACTATGATGACCAATCAAGGAAATCGCGTCACGCAAGGGCAGTTTTCTTTTCTGCCTGACTTGACCGATGCGCAAATTACCGCGCAAATCAAATATGCCCTGGGCAAGGGTTGGGCGCTGAGTGTTGAATACACCGACGACCCGCACCCGCGCAACACCTATTGGGAAATGTTCGGCAACCCGATGTTCGACCTGAAAGATCCCGCCGGCATTTTGATGGAAGTCAACAACTGCCGCAAGACATATCCCAATCACTACATCCGCGTCAACGCTTTCAGCGCGGTGCGCGGGGTGGAGAGCGTGACCATGTCGTACATTGTGAATCGTCCGAAGAAAGAGCCGGGCTTTGGCCTGGTGCGCCAGGAGACGGAGGGCCGCACCATGCGCTACACCATCCACTCTTACGCAACCGACAAACCCGAAGGCGAGCGATACTAATTAAGTGAGATGTCGCGGTGACGGGTGAGTCGTTTCGCCTGTCACCGCTGTTCACCTGGTTATCATCGGAGCGGTGGAAATGAATGATGCGAATGGTTCAAGTAGTGCACAAGGGTCAACGGTATTGGCGGATGATGCGCCCGTCAATCTTGAGGCGGAATTCGAAGCTTCGAATGTCAAGGAAGTACTCGACAAGCTCGACCGTGAGCTGATCGGCTTAAAGCCGGTTAAAACGCGCATACGCGAAATTGCTGCGCTGTTATTGGTGGATCGGTTGCGCAAGCAATTTGCGCTGACTTCCGAGACCCCTACCTTGCATATGAACTTTACCGGCAACCCCGGTACCGGCAAGACCACTGTAGCCATGCGTATGGCCGAGATTTTGCATCGCCTGGGTTATGTGCGCGAAGGACATCTGGTTTCCGTCACCCGGGATGATTTGGTCGGCCAGTACATTGGACACACCGCACCCAAGACCAAAGAGGTGATTAAAAAAGCCATGGGCGGCGTGCTGTTTATCGACGAAGCCTACTATCTCTATAAGCCCGAAAACGAACGCGACTACGGCGCGGAATCCATCGAAATTTTGCTCCAGGTCATGGAAAACAACCGCGACGATCTGGTGGTCATTTTGGCTGGCTACAAAGACCGCATGGACAAGTTTTTCCACAGCAACCCCGGCATGCGCTCGCGTGTTGCGCACCATATCGACTTCCCGGACTACAGCGCAGAAGAATTGCTGCATATCGCCAAGCTGATGTTGGCGACGCAAAACTATCGCTTTAGTCCCGCTGCCGAAAAAGCTTTCTTCGAGTACCTTCCGCTGCGTATGAAGCTGGAGCATTTCGCCAATGCACGCTCGGTGCGCAATGCTCTTGACCGTGCGCGCCTGCGCCAGGCCAACCGCCTTTTTGCCGGTTCGAAAAAAACGCTCAGTAAAATTGACCTGATGACGATTGAAGCGGAAGACATTTTAGCCAGCCGGGTGTTTATCGAAGGGAAGCTCGACAACGAGCCCGCAACCGATCAATAAGCAGATACGCTGCACATATTGTTGCGCCCGGAAAACCTCCTGCGTATAGTGCTGACGCTACATTCCAGCCTGGAATTGGAGCGGTTGATGGAGAGCGGGAAATGAGTCACATCGATAAACTGGTCGACGGTTTCAAGCGATTTCGCAGCGACAATTATGAACAGAACCACGCACTTTTCGAGCGCCTCACCAGGCAGGGTCAGTCTCCCCGGACGATAGTCGTGGGGTGTTGCGATTCCAGGGTGGATCCCGCGATAGTCACCGACTGCGATCCCGGCGACTTGTTCATCATCCGCAATGTCGCCAATCTGGTGCCGCCGTTCGAGACCAGCGGCAACTATCATGGCACCAGTGCGGCGCTGGAATTCGGCGTACGCAATCTGGAAGTGGAAGACATCATCGTGCTGGGACACGCCCAATGCGGCGGCATTCGGGCATTGCTGAATCAGGCGCCGGACAATGAATCCCAGGGAGGGTTTGTTTCCGGCTGGATGAAAGTCGCCAGCATCGCGCGCAACCGCGTGCTGTCCAGAATGCACGGAGAGTCCATGGAAAAACAGGCGCGCGCCTGCGAGCAGGAGGCGATTTTGGTGTCACTGGACAATCTGCTGACTTTTCCCTGGATACTGGAACGGGTTGCGCAAAAAAACCTTGCGCTGCATGGCTGGTATTTCGATATGGAGCAGGGAGAATTGTTGCGCTATCGCCCGGACAGCAACCGTTTCGAAGCGTTTCCTTAAACGCCGAGGCGTGCAACGCGCTGTTCCAGTTGCATCAGGTCGGCGTGCAATTTCTTTACTTGTTCCAGGAAGGCCGCAACCGCCGTCGGCTTGGCCAGCAACGGTTTCTCTTCGGTGAGGTATTCGGTGAAGTTTTCCGCCAGGTTGCGCGCGGCCTGTCGATGCCAGGCGCCAAAATCCTTGAGCTGAGCCGCGATGCGGTGAGCGGCGATGTCGCCAATCTGTTTACTCAGGTCTTCCTCGAAATCCCAGCGCAGCTCACGCAGCACGAAACCCAGGGCATCGGCGAATTCAGCCGAACCGGAAATGCGCGTTGCTTTGGCGACTGCCTCGGAACCCTGGAGTAGCAGCAGCGGAGTGTCAGCCGGCAGGGCTATTTCCACATCCAGGACTTCCTCACCAACCGTAGTCAGCAGGCCGTCGGCGGTGACGGCGAAGTCGAGGCGGAAGGGCGGCAGCGACAACCGCGCCGCCCGGCCGGCGAACGGCGCCAACCTGGCCCTGGCCCAGGCCGCGCCCTGCAGCAGGTGGTTGAGTGCGGCCAGCGCGGCGCGGTCGAGCATGCAGCTTAATTGTTTTGCTGAATGCCGGCGATTACCCAGCCGCTGCTGGCGTCGGCGGGACGGGTGAGATGCCAGACTTCGTCGAAGGCTTCTGGCGCGGCGTTTGCAGTCTCGCGGATGCTGCCGTGGAAACGCACGCTGGCGATCTGGCGGGCGGCTTCGCTGCTGACATCGAGCAAGTCGGCGTTGAGTTGCACCACATCGGTCTGCTGTGCCGCCTTGCCGCGTTCCTGGTATTCCAACTGGATTTCGGCAAACATTTCGGGCGAGGTAAAGGCGCGAATATCGTCCATGTTGCCGGCGTCGTTGGCGGCCTGCAAGCGGACGAAATTGAGCTTGGCCTGACGCAGGAAACCTTCGACATCGAAGCCGTCCGGGACACTGGCGACATTGCTGGCCACCGTCGCCGCACCGCCGAACGCCGCCGCTGCTTCAAATTGCGTCGGCGCCTGGGTTAACGGCAACGGCGCATTGCCCGCTCCGGCGTATTGCAGCGGCTCGGCCTGTGGTGCTTTACGCCGCATCAGCATGCGGACGACAAAGAACACGGCGCCGCCGATCAGCAACATCATAATGATCGAGGACATGCCTTCGCCCAAACCGCCCATGCCGAAGTGCGAGAGCAGGGAGGCGATGCCGATGCCGGCGGCGAGTCCGGCCAGCGGGCCGAGCCAGCGGCTCATGCCCGAAGCGGGCTGAGGTGTTGCCGGCGCCGGGGCGGCATTCTGCGCCGGGGCGGCTGGCTTGGGGGGTATGGCTTGGCGCTTCATGATGCTGCTGTCGCGTTTAATACCGGACGACGCACCGCCGCCGAGTCGCTTGGCTTCGGCGTCAGTGGAGGCAAGGGTGAAGCCGAGTGTCATAACAAGTGCTAGCAGGGCAGTCAGGCTATGTTTCATGGGAACCTCCAAGGGATGCAATGAATCTGGTGAGTACAACATTACAGCTTATAGCCGCGGTGCAGGGCAGCGACGCCCGCAGTCAGGTTGTAGTATTCGACCTGCGCCAGCCCGGCGCGTTCCATCATGGTTTTGAGGGTGTCCTGGTCGGGATGCATGCGGATTGATTCGGCCAGATAACGGTAGCTGTCGGCGTCACCGGCCACTTTTTTGCCCAGCCAGGGCAGCAACTTGAAGGAATATACATCATAGGCCGCCGCCAGTGGTTGCCAGATTTTGGAAAACTCCAGCACCAGCAAGCGCCCGCCGGGTTTCAGGACGCGGCGCATTTCAGCCAGCGCCTGTTCCTTGCGGGTCATGTTGCGTAGACCGAAGGCGACGCTGACGCAGTCAAAATAATCGTCGGGAAACGGCAGTTGCTCGGCGTCGCACTGTGCCACCGGGGCTATCACTCCCTCGTCGAGCAGGCGGTCGCGGCCCACCGTCAGCATGGCGTTGTTGATGTCGGTCAGCCACACTTGTCCGCCGGTCTGCTCGAAGGCGCCGACGCGTTTGGCGAAGGCCCGCGACAGGTCGGCGGTGCCGCCGGCCACATCCAGCACGCGCTGGCCTGGCCTGACGCCGGAAAGCTGGATGGCGAAATGTTTCCACAGGCGGTGCAGACCCAGCGACATCAAGTCGTTCATCACGTCGTATTTCTGCGCGACCGAGGAAAATACGCCGGCGACATGGCGCGCCTTGTCGTCTTCCGCGACCTGCCGGTAGCCGAAGTGGGTCTGTGGCTCGGTCATGTTGTCGAGGCCTGCCATTTTAGAGTGCCTGATTATCAGGGAGCAGATTATGATAGCGCAGAACCAGCGGCGGGGACATCTTATCTGGCGGCGGTGAGTGACGGTTCGGCTGTAATCAAACTGTCATGGCACGGCAATAGACTGCGACAACCGAATCTGAGTGTACATATATGGCAGCCAATATCCTGGTGGTGGAAGATGAACCGGCTATCCTGGCGCTAATTGCCGCCAATCTGAAACGCGCCGGTCATATTACGCTGGCGGCGGTGGATGCCGAAAGCGCGCAACAGCAGGTGAAACTGGCGCTGCCCGACCTGATCCTGCTCGACTGGATGTTGCCGGGCATGAGCGGTATCGAGCTGGCGCGTCGCTTGCGCGCCGAAGAAAGAACCCGGATGGTGCCGATCATCATGCTCACCGCGCGTGGCGACGAGCATGACAAGGTGCTCGGCCTGGAAGTCGGCGCCGACGACTATGTCACCAAACCGTTTTCGCCGCGCGAGCTGCTGGCCCGTATCAAGGCCGTGCTGCGCCGGCGCGCCCCCCAGGTGACCGAGGATATCGCCGAAATCGGCGGTTTGCGCCTGGATCCGGTGACTCACCGCATCACCGTCGACGAGCAGCCGGTCAGCCTCGGCCCCACCGAGTTCCGCCTGCTGCATTTTCTGATGACGCATGCTGAACGGGTGCACAGCCGCAGCCAACTGCTGGACCAGGTGTGGGGCGATCATGTGTTTGTCGAGGAGCGCACCGTCGACGTGCATATCCGCCGTCTGCGCGCCGCCCTGGAGGCCACCGGTCACGACACTTTGATCCAGACCGTGCGCGGCAGCGGCTATCGCATCTCGGCGGTTCCAGCCGCAGCGGCCTGAGGTTGGCTCGGGGTGGGTCAATTCTGGCTGGAGACCTTGGGCGCGGTAGCGGTCTCCGTCGTCACCGCGCTGCTGGCCTGGTTTTTTCTGGGGCCGTTATGGGCCTTGCTGGCTCTGGCGGCGCCGCTGCTGTTCATCTGGCATCACCTGCACCAGTTGGCGCGCCTGTGGCACTGGCTGGAGCAGCCCATCGGGACGCCGTTGCCAGCTGGCGGCGGCGCCTGGGAGGGAGTGTTTGCCGCCTTGCATCGACGCGCCCGTCATGCGGCGGAAGAGCGCAGTCAACTGAGTATTGCGCTGGAACGGTTTCGCCATGCCGCCCAGGCGCTGCCCGACGGCGTCGTCATCCTCGATGCAAATCACGCCATCGAATGGTTCAATCCCACCGCCGAGGCGCACCTGGGCCTCAACCCGATCCAGGATATCGGCTACCCGATCACCAACTTGCTGCGTGAGCCGGATTTCATAAAATATATCCAGGCCGACAAATACGCCGAGCTGCTGGTGTTGCATCCGGTGCGCAATCCCGGCCGTACCCTGGCGTTGCAGGTGGTGCTCTACGGTGCGGCGCAGAAACTGCTGCTGTCACGCGATATCACGCAGATCGACAAGCTCGAGGTGATGCGCCGCGATTTTGTCGCCAATGTCTCGCACGAATTGAAGACGCCGCTGACGGTGGTGAGCGGTTTTCTGGAGACCCTGCTGGATAGCTTGCCGGAATTGACGACCGAAGAGGCGCAGCATTTCCTGACACTAGCGCGCGACCAGGGGTTGCGCATGCAGCGACTGATCGAGGATTTGTTGACGCTGTCGGCGCTGGAAAGCGGCAATCCGCCGCAATCCGAAGAAAGAGTCGGCTGCGCCGATTTGCTGGCGGAAGTCGCCGATGAAGCGCGCGCCATATCCAGTGGACGGCACAAGATTGAGGTGGGGGCGGCGCCGGACGACAGCCTGCTCGGCAGCCGCAGCGAACTGCGCAGTGCATTGGGCAACCTGGTCAGCAATGCCGTCCGCTACACTCCCGCAGGCGGCGTCATCCGCATCGCCTGGCAACCCGGCGCCGATGGCGGTGTCGTCTTCAGCGTCAGCGACAATGGCGTCGGCATCGAGAGCCAGCACCTGCCGCGCCTGACCGAGCGTTTCTATCGCGTCGACCGCAGTCGCTCCAGGGAATCCGGCGGCACTGGCCTGGGCCTGGCCATCGTCAAGCATGCCTTGACGCGTCACCAGGCCACGCTGGAAATTAGCAGCGAACTGGGCAAGGGAAGCACCTTCAGCGCCCGCTTTCCGCCGTCGCGTGTCGCATCCACGGCTCCAACAATCGACATCGATGCTTCGGGGCGCGCGTTATAGCCATTCGAAGGCGATCCGCTCGAAGCCCTCACCTCGCTCGAGCAGACGATTCAGCCGCATTTTGCGCAAACAATCTATCTGCGCCTCGATGATTTTGCCGGGGCTGAACCAGCCTGTCGGCGTAAGCACGCTGGCCACCTCTCCCAGTTCTTCGACAGCCGGCAGGCAAAGCCCCTGGCTATATTGCGTACTGTTCGTCGCTGGCTTGGCCGCGGAATTGCGCAGCGCCGCCGCGACTGGCGCGCCGGGCAGAGTGCGCACGCTGGCGAGCAAACAATCCCGTCCGTCGTTCATCGCCACCCAACGCAGTATGCCCAGCAGAAAACCTTCGTTGCCGCTCTGCCGCACGGCGACCAACTGATTGCCGGAGAGACGCCCGCCGGGCTGTTTGAGTGATCGCTCCAACTGCAACTCGGCGGCAGTTTCATTGAGAAGCAGCCATTCTTCCAGCATGAAGTCGTGCGGCTGGCTCTTGCCCTCGCCGAAACGCGTGGCGATACGTCCGAAGGTGGCGATTTCCTCATGCTCGCGCCTGCTCAGGTAGACCGGCTGATCGGGTTTGCGGAACACCTGGCCGGAGAGGAAGTAATGGATTGCTTCGACGCCGGCCACCAGTTGGCAGTGTTCCTTGCCGCGCGGCGCCGTCCGGGCGCTTTCGGTCCCCCGCTTGCGCCCGCCCTTGCACCAACACCGGTAGACCTGTTTCAGCAATACCTCGCAGGCCGGCTGTACGCAGCCTTTGCCGAGGCCCAGCGCCTCCGGCAGCTCGCCTTGCTCCAGCAACACTAGGCGTTTTTTGAGGCTCTTGCGCAGCCTGGAAAGTTCCAGCCAGCGCAATTCGGCATTGGCGGCGAGAGGTGCCTGGAACGCGCCAGCCTGCTCGCCGGCGAGGTCGACGCAGAGCGCAGCTGTTCTCGAATCGTCGGGCGGTTTCCGCAGAATTTCCACTTTGCCCGACCAGCGTTGCGCCCAATCGGCGACCAGCGCCAGTTGCCTGGGCCGCAGTTCCAGCGGGGTGGCCGCTTCGAGCAGCAGCAGCTCGGCATAGACGGAGGCCGGCGTCGTTTTGTGGCGCACGCCATTGTCGACCGGTAGCTGGCTTATTTTCAGTTCCTCGGCGGCGCGATAGACCAGGTGCAAGCGGCGCCAGAACATCGGCGTCGGCAGGATGTTGGCGCGACAATGGTCGAGGTATATCGCCAACAACGACGACAACGCGCGCGTGGCCGCCAAGGCGGCGTGCAGATGGGGGGACTCGGCGAGCTCGGTGGCGCCGTCGAGACTGGCTTGCAGGCAATGCAGATAGCCGGTCTCCAGTTCCTGCCACAGCGTCAGGCTGGCGTCGAATGCCGCTTGACCCGCTTCCGACAGCGGCAGTGGCCGTCCAGCGTAGTGCTTGGCGGATTGCTCCTGGATGAAGTTGATCGGAGCGCACAGCAATTCCAGAATTTCCAGGCGCGTGCCGACCGGCAGGGGATGGCGGTTGAACAGGTTTATCTGGCGCAATAGGCGTATCTGGGCCTGGCCGATGTTGGTCAGCGGCAAGCCGGCCAGCCAGTCCCGGCAGGTGGGTGCATCCGTGAACTCAGGCGCTTGCGGTGAGGTCAGCGGCGGCAGGCCCAGGTCGATGATGTTCGGACTCATCCGGCTCATACGTCGCCGCTTTCAGAAAGCGCCTGGACGATGGCCTGATGCAGGGCAAGGTAGTCGATGACAGGCCGGCGTTGAGCCGGGACAGATTGGCGCTGCGCCCAAATCGGTGACGGAAAATTGGGGTCGTCGGTGTAGCGGGGAATCACATGCCAGTGCAGATGCGGCGTCAGGTTGCCGAGACTGGCGAGATTGATCTTGTGGGGCCGGTAGAGCGCGCGCAGCGCCATCTCGGTGGCGAATACCAGCGCCATCAGGCGGCGTCGGTCTATCTTCGGCAGATCGCTCATCTCGCGCACATGCGCGCGCCAGATCACGCGACAAAAGCCGGGATAGTCCGCACCCTCTTGGCCTTCCACGCGCACCACGCGGCACAGGGCGTCTTCCCAGAGAATCTCGCCGCCCGGCGTTTCGCATAACTCGCAGTGCTCGTTTGAGTCGATGAGTGCTCTCCAAAAGTTTAAGATTGAGCCGGTTCTGGGAAATATGAAAGGAACAAATTCACACTTGGCGAAGATTGGTTGCCATCAGATGGCAACAAATTCACGAATAGCCAGATTCACTGCCTCAGGATGCTCATGCAGTACCCAGTGCGAACCTTCGGGAATGCGCCGGATGCGCAAGTCGCTGACGACTTCCTCGATGCCGTCGAGCAACACCGGCAGCAAGGCAGTGTCGCGTTCGCCCCACACGATCAGCGTCGGCACCCTGACGGTGAACATGGCCGGATCCAGATTCAGCGCCGCCGCGCCGGGGTCGCCATCTGGCTCTGGACTGGGCGGATACAGCGGCGTGGCGCGATAGTAGTTGAGCCCGCCGGTGAGTGCGCCGGGTTGGGACCATGCCTCCCGGTAGAGCGCCTGTTCTTCTGCGGTGAGCACGGAGATGGGCGCGTTTGTCGCGGGGTCGATGACGGAAAACAGGTTTAACATCCGCGCGTAATTATTTTCCGCCATCACTCGTTCCGCCTTGGCGTCGCGCAACAGCAGCATGTACTGGCTGGCGGCGATTTGTCCGGCATTGTCGCGCAAGGCCCGGGCGAAAGTCACCGGGTGCGGCGAGTTGACGATGACCAGTTTCGACACCATGTGCGGATGTTCGATAGCGAAATTCCAGGCGGCGGCGCCGCCCCAGTCATGGGCGACCAGGATGCAACTGGTGTGACCCAGCGCCAGGACCAACTGGCGCAGGTCTTGCACCAATTGCTTGGCGCGATAGGCTTTCACCTCTGCTGGTTTGTCGGAGAGGTTGAAGCCGCGCATGTCGAGCGCAACCGCCTGGTGGTCGCGCGAAAATTCACGCAACTGGTGGCGCCAGGCGTACCAGAACTCCGGAAAGCCATGCACAAACAGCATCAGCGGGCCGCTGCCAGCCGTGACGTAATGCAGGCGAATCCCATTGGCCTCGGCAAACTGGTGTTCCATCGCTCACTCCCTGATCAGACGACGCGCAGGCAACCATCCTCGGCAAGTTTGGGTATCACCGCGTAGCGGGATTTCTGGGCGACAAAATGAATTTCCTGGTCGAGCTGGCGCGCCAGCATCATGCGGCCCACCCGGGCGCTGCGCAGGCAATCCTCGGCCTCGCACTGGCCGTGCAGCAGTTCCGCCGCCAGCGCGGCGTCGGAGAAGTCGTAGGCGTCGCCGGCATGGCGGAACAGCGAAACAAGATAGCCGGCGCCGTAGAAATCTTCGAGGTTGAAATTGTCGGCGGAGCCTGAGCAGACCAACAACACCGTGTTGCCGGGATGTGTTCTGGCGATGTGCTCGACTACGGCTGCACCGTTGAGCAGCGCGGCGGCGTAGACGTGCGCGGCGCCACGGGATTTTTTCAGCGCCACGGTGCCGTTGGTGGTGGAATAAATCAGCGTGCGACCGGCGATCTCTTCGCTCAACAGCGCCAGTGGCGTCGGATGCACGAAGCCGGGCAGGGTTTCGGCATTCAGCTCACCCGACAGTACATAGCTGTCGACGGCATGCTTGTGCGCCTCGGCCTGCGCCGCCGCGCCATCGAGCGCCGGGATCACCGACGCGACTCCGTGGGCAAACGCGGCGACGATGCTGGAGGTGGCGAAGAGGATGTCCAGCACCACCACCACCTTGCCATCGAGTCGCTCGTTGTCGAGTTCTTCCTTTTTCAGCAGGACATGGATTTTCGACATCAGTCCTTGACGCTTCCCCGCGGCCGGTGTTGCATCAATGCACGCTCACGCCGCCAGCAAGGAATCGCTGAAACAGCCGAGGTGATAATCGGCGTCGCCAAAAGTGGCGTTGATCATGGTCAGGCGCTTGAAGTAGTGACTGACATTGAGTTCATCCACCACCCCCATGCCGCCAAGCAGTTGCACCGCCGACTGGCCCACGCTGCGCGCCGACTGGCCGACATAGGCTTTGGCGGCGGAGATGGCGCGGCGGCGCTCATTGGCGTCGTCAGTAGAACCGACGGAATCAGCACGTACCGCCGCCAGGATTGTCATGGAGCGCGCCTGTTCCGTCGCCATCAGCATATCCACCATGCGGTGTTGCAGCGCCTGGAAGCGGCCGATCGGCTGGCCGAACTGCTTGCGGGTTTTGATGTATTCGAGCGTCGCTTCGTTCAGCGCCGCCATCGTGCCGACCGCTTCGGCGCACAGCGCGGCGATGGCATAGTCGACGGCGCGTTCGATGATGGGCAAAGCCGCATCCTGCGCGCCGATCAAGGCATCTTTGCCGACACGCACGCCGGCCAGCTTGATTTCGGCGGCGCGCGCGCCGTCCTGGGTCGCGTAGCTGCGCAGCGTCACACCCGGCGCGTCGCGCGCGACGATGAACAGCGAAATACCGTTCGGATCGCTGACGCCGCCGCCGCTGCGGGCCGAGACGATCAGCTTGTCGGCAGCGCCGCCGCCGAGCACTACCGCCTTGGCGCCGTTGAGTGTGTAACCATTGCCGTCGGGCTTGGCCGTGCTGGCGACATGCGACAGTTGGTAGCGGCCCTGTGCTTCGTAATGCGCCAGCGCCATCAACAGCTCGCCTCCTGCGATTGCAGGCAATATTTCTTCTTTCTGCTTCTGGCTGCCCGCGTCGCGGATCAAGCCGCCACACAGGATCACGGTAGCGAGATAGGGTTCCAGCACCAGGCCGCGACCGAACATTTCCATCACCAGCATGTTGTCGACGGCGTTGCCGCCATCCACAGTGATGCCGCCGAATGCTTCCGGAAAAGGCAGGGCAAGAATCCCCAGATCGGCAAACTGGCGCCAGTGGTTTCGGCTGAATCCCTCTGCGGATTTGGCCAGCGCACGCCGCTGTTCGAAGCCGTAGTCCTTGGCGAGGTAGCGGCGCAGGGTGTCCTGCAAGGCGAGTTGTTCTTCGGTGTAGTTGAAGTCCATGGGTTTTCCTGTCGTTCTCAGAGTCCGAGGATCATCTGGGCGATGATGTTTTTTTGGATCTCGTTGGAGCCGCCGTAAATGGTGGTCTTGCGGAAATTGAAATAGTGGCCGGAGAGCGGCGCGGCATAATCTGCACCGACCGGCTCGCCGCGCCAGTCTGCGGCTAGCGCCTCGGGCAGCCAGGGCAGCGCGTAATGGCCCAGCGCCTGCATCATCAGTTCACTCAGCGTCTGCTGGATTTCCGAACCCTTGATCTTGAGGATCGAGGCTTCCGGCCCCGGCGCATGTTGCTTGCCTTCGGCGGAGAGCACGCGCAGGTTGGTGATCTCCAGCGCCATCAGTTCCAGTTCGACCAGGGCGATCCTGTCCCGGAAACGCTGGTCTTCGAGCAAGGGACGGCCATTGGAGATTTCCTTGCGGGCAATAGCCTTGAGGCGTTTCAGTTCGCGCTTGGAACGCCCCACCCCGGCGATGCCGGTGCGCTCATGGCCGAGCAGGAATTTGGCGTAGGTCCAGCCCTTGTTCTCCTGGCCGACGAGATTGTGCACCGGCGCCTTGACATCCTCGAACCACACCTCGTTGATCTCGTGTTCGCCGTCCAGCATGATGATCGGCCTGACCGTGACGCCGGGCGTCTGCATGTCGATCAGCAGAAAAGAAATGCCTTCTTGCTGGCGTCCTTCGCTGCTGGTGCGCACCAGGCAGAAAATCCAGTTGGCGTGCTGGCCCAGCGTGGTCCAGGTTTTCTGGCCGTTGACCAGGTAATGCTCCCCTTCACTGGTGCTGATGCGCTCGGCGCGCATTTTCAGCGAGGCCAGATCGGAGCCGGAGCCGGGTTCGGAATAGCCCTGACACCACCAGTCCGTGCCATCGACGATGCGCGGCAGGAAATACGCCTGCTGCGACGGGTTGCCGAAAGCCATGATGACCGGCGCCACCATGCGTAGACCAAAGGGGAGCTGCACGGGCGTGCCGGCGTCGGCGCACTCTTCGTCGAAAATCTGTTGTTGCACGGAGCTCCAGCCGGTGCCGCCGAATTTCTGCGGCCACATTGACGCCCCCCACCCCTGCCGATGGAGAATTTTTTGCCAGCGCAGGTAATCTTCCTTGTCCAGCCGCAAGCCCCGGTGCACCTTGTCGCTGAGATCAGCAGGCAGCTTGGCGTTCAGGAAGCCGCACACTTCGGCGCGAAAGGCCCGCTCTGCGGGAGTGAAGTTGATATCCATGAGTTTTCCGGGAAAAGGTTTCCAAGCGGTTTTCAAGCGTATTTCGCAGAGCAAAACTTGATTTTGCAAACGCGGCTAGAATACGTGAATTGTTTTTGTGCGGCAAGCTCAGGTCCATACGACATAATGTTTCTTTCGTCGATCCATTCAGGAGAACCTCAATGAAGCTCTATTACAGCCCCGGCGCTTGCTCGCTATCGCCGCACATCGTACTGCGCGAGGCGGGACTGAACTTCGATCTGGAGAAGGTCGACTTAACCACCAAAAAAACCGCAAGCGGCGGCGATTACACCGAAAAAAATCCCAAAGGCTATGTCCCGGCGCTGCTTCTCGACGATGGACAACTGCTAACGGAAGGGCCGGCCATCGTCCAGTATCTGGCGGATCGCGTGCCGGAAAAGCAGCTTGCGCCCGCCGCCGGAAGCATGGAGCGGTATCGCTTGATGGAGTGGCTCAACTATATTTCCACCGAGTTGCACAAGGGTTTCAGTCCGCTGTTCCATCCCAAGGCGCCCGAGGAATGGAAGCTGATTGCCGTCGAGACCCTCGGTCGGCGCATAGCCTTGGTGGCTCAGCAACTCGGAAGCAGCAGTTACCTGATGGGCGAGAAGTTTACGGTAGCCGATGCCTATCTATTTACAGTGCTCGGCTGGGCGCGCTATGTCAAATTGGACCTGTCGCCGTGGCCGGTGCTGGCCGATTACCTGAAACGCATCGCCGCACGCCCCGCCGTCAAGGCGGCAATGCTGGCGGAAGGGCTGCTCAAGGAGTGATGTCCAGCGGCGGTTTACAAACGAAGTAGCTGGCGATACTATGGTCCAAGAAGCGCGAAATATAATTCCGCAGTGCAAAATAACATCCAGGGAGGCAATATGTCATTCAGAATTTCCAACATGAAGCTTTTAGCGGCGCTGGCGCTGCTTTTTACGGGTTCGGCGCTGGCCCAGGTGAAGATTGCCTACATCGATCCCCTGTCGGGGCCTTTCGCCAACGTCGGCGATGCCGGCCTCAAACAGTTCAAGGAGATCGCCGAGCAGGTCAACCAGACGGGCGGTGCGGTCGGGCAGAAGCTCGAAATTATTCCCTTCGACAACAAGGGCAGCCCGCAGGAGAGCCTGATCAACTTCAAGGCGGTCACCGACCAGGGCATCCGCTACATCACCCAGGGCAACGGTTCCGGCGTGGCTCACGCGCTGGTTGATGCGGTGAACAAGTGGAACGCGCGCAATCCCGACAAGAACGTACTGTTCCTGAATTATGCCGCTGTCGACCCGACCCTCACCAACGAGAAATGCAGCTTCTGGCATTTCCGCTTCGACGCCAACAGCGACATGAAAATGGAGGCCATCACCAACTTCATGGAGAATGACAAAAAGGTCAAGAAGGTCTTCATTCTCGGCCAGGACTACGCCCACGGACACGCGGTCGCCAAGGCGGCCAAGGCGATGCTGGCGGCAAAGCGGCCTGATGTGAAGATTGTCGGAGAAGATCTGCACCCGATTGGTCGGGTCAAGGATTTCTCGCCCTATGTCGCCAAGATCAAGGCCGCCGGCGCGGACACCATCATTACCGGCAACTGGGGCAACGATCTTTCGCTGCTGGTCAAAGCCGCCAAGGATGCCGGGCTCAAGGCCAAGTTCTACACTTACTACGCGGGCGGACTCGGCACGCCGACGGCGATGGGCGCGGCGGGCGAAGGCCAGGTGTTGCAGCTTACTGAATGGCACATGAACGTGCAGCCCAACAAGACCGAGGCGTTCGCGCTGGCTTTCAATAAAAAATATCCTGGCCTGGATTTCTATTACCTGCGCGTCAACACCCTGGTGACGATGTTGGCGAAGGCCATGAACGACGCCAAGTCAACCGACCCGACCCGGGTTGCGCGCCAGCTTGAGGATATGCGCTACCAGGCCGACACCGGCGAGGTGTGGATGCGCAAGAGCGATCATCAACTGATCCAGCCGTTGTATATCTCGATCTTTGCCAAGCAGGACGGCAAGACGGTGAAGCACGATATCGAGCATACTGGCTACGGCTTCAAGACGCTCGCCTCGATCAGCGCGCGCGATACGCAACTGCCCACCAGTTGCGTCATGGAGCGACCGTAAGTACCTGCCCCGGCAGGCGGACGTGATTCCCGCTGGTGCGGGAACGGCACGGAGGAGGGGGCTGCGGCCCCCTCCATTTATCGGTGGATATGATTTCTACTGAAATAGGCTCCAAGCATGGAATTTGTTCTGGTTTCCTTGCTGAACGGCATTACCTACGGGATGCTGCTGTTCATGCTGTCGAGCGGGCTGACGCTGATTTTCAGCATGATGGGCGTGCTGAATTTCGCGCATGCGAGTTTTTACATGCTCGGCGCTTACTTCGCCTACCAGGTGAGCGTCATCCTCGGTTTCTGGCCGGCGCTGCTCGTTGCGCCGCTGCTGGTCGGCCTGTGTGGCGTGCTGATCGAACGCTACGGCCTGCGCAAGGCGCACAAGTACGGCCATGTCGCGGAATTGCTGTTCACCTTCGGCCTGAGTTTCCTGATCGAGGAAATAGTGCGCCTGGTGTGGGGCAAGGCGGCGGTGGACTACCGTATTCCCGAGGCGCTGAACGGCACCCTGTTCACCCTGTTCTCCTCCGATTTCCCGATCTACAAGGGCTTCATGATGCTGGTGTCGGTGGGCATGCTGCTGGCGCTGTATGCGCTGCTGACGCGCACCCGCACCGGCCTGATTGTCCAGGCGGCGCTGTCGCGACCGGACATGGTCGAGGCGCTCGGCCATAACGTGCCGCGCATTTTCATGCTGGTGTTCGGCGGCGGCGTGGCGTTGGCCGCGTTGGCCGGGGTGATCGGCGGGAACGCCTTCATCACCGAGCCGGGCATGGCGGCGGCGGTCGGCACCATCGTGTTTGTAGTGGTGGTGGTGGGCGGACTCGGCTCGCTGGCGGGGGCTTTCGTGGCTTCGTTGCTGATCGGCATTGTGCAGACTTTCGCCGTCGGCTTGAATGTTTCCATCACCGACATCGCCGCGTTGTTCGGCGTGGAACTGCAAGCGAGCGGCGCGATGGCGCGGTTGACCTTGACCCAACTGGCGCCGATCCTGCCTTACCTGTTCATGGTGGCGATCCTGGTGTTGCGTCCGCGCGGCCTGATGGGGGCGCGCGAATCGTGAACTGCGATGCATCGCCGCCACCGTTGCTGCATCCGCGCCGCCTGCTGACTTGGGGTGTCCTGCTGGCGGTCTTGATCGTCTTGCCGCTGCTTTTCAACAAGGGCTTTGCCCTGTCGTTGCTGTGCCAGATCGGCATCATGGCGATCTTCGCCCTGTCCTACAACATGCTGCTGGGCCAAACCGGCCTGCTCTCCTTCGGCCATGCGGTGTATTTCGGCATCGGCGCTTTCGCCGCCATGCATACCCTGAACCTGCTCGGCAAAGGCGGCCTGCCGCTGCCGGTGACCCTGCTGCCGCTGGTGGGTGGGCTGGCCGGGCTGCTGGCCGGGGTGCTGTTCGGCTATGTATCGACCAAGCGCGCCGGCACCACTTTCGCCATGATCTCGCTGGGCATCGGCGAGCTGGTGGCCTCGGCGTCGCTGATGTTCCCCGCCTTGTTCGGCGGCGAGGGCGGCGTCTCGGGCAACCGGGTGGTCGGCGGCGCCGTGCTGGGCATTAGCTACGGCCCGCAGATCGAGATGTACTACCTGATCGCCGGCTGGGCTTTCATCAGCATGCTGGCGATGTACGCACTGACGCAGACACCGCTGGGCTGCATGGCCAACGCCGTGCGCGACAACCCGGAGCGGGTGCAGTTCGTCGGTTACGATCCGCAGTGGGTGCGTTTTATGATGCTGGTCTTGTCGGGTGGCTTCGCCGGGATTGCCGGCGCGCTCTCCGCCCTCAACTACGAGATCGTCACCGCCGAAACACTCGGCGCCCAGACTTCGGGCGCGGTGCTGATGATGGCTTTTGTCGGCGGCGTCGGCTGGTTTCACGGACCCATCATCGGCGCGGTGCTCATCACCCTGCTGCAAATCGCGCTGTCGGGCCTGACCAAAGCCTGGCTATTTTATTTCGGGCTGTTTTTCCTGTGCATGGTGTTGTATCTGCCGGGCGGCATCGCCAGCCTGCTGTCGATGCACCAACGCCTGTGGCAGGCGCGCCTGCTCGGCTGGGTGCTGCCGTCCTATGTCCGGCTGGCGTTGCCCCTGGCGTTGGTGGCGGGCGGTTTGATCGGCCTGGTCGAGATGGCCTACCAGCGGGCCGAGGCGGCGGAAATCCCGCTGCGCCTGTTCGGCGCCCCTATCGACGTTACCCTCGCCACGCCCTGGTTGGGCGCGCTGGCGGCGCTATGCGGCGGCTTGGTGCTGTTGCGGGCAAGCTGGCCGGCGGTGACGGGCGCATGGCGGCGGGCGCTGCTGCGGCTGGAAGGCGGCGAGGAGACATGAATACGCATGCGCCCGCCTTGCAACTCGAAGCAGTGAAAAAAAGCTTCGGTCGCACCCACATCATCAACGGCGTCAGCCTCGTCGTCGCCCGCGGCGAACGGCACGCCATCATCGGCCCGAACGGCGCAGGCAAGTCGACGCTGTTCAACCTGATCAGTGCGCGCTTTCCGGTCAGCGGCGGCGACATTTTTCTCAACGGCAGCAGTGTTATCCGCCTCAAGCCGCACCAGATCACGCGCCGCGGCTTGTCGCGCAGCTTTCAGGTGACCAATATTTTCCACAATCTTTCGGTGCTGGAGAATTTACGTTGCGCCGTTCTCTGGCCGCTCGGCTATCGCTATGCTTTCTGGCGGCGGCTGGCGGTGTTGCGCAACGCCAACCAGCGGGCGCAAGACGTGGCTACGGAGATCGGCCTGGCGCACCGCCGCGACACCCCGGCGGGAGTGCTTTCCTACGCCGAGCAGCGCGCCCTGGAGATCGGCATCACCATCGCCGGCGGCGCCGAGGTGATCCTGCTCGACGAGCCGA
>Ga0315270_10000592_pt1 | contig 19927 bp, 20 predicted proteins | sample C1_bottom_MG_FD_204932 | JGI IMG/M metagenome (GOLD analysis project Ga0315270, IMG submission 204932) | Sediment microbial communities from Yellowstone Lake, YNP, Wyoming, USA - C1_bottom | ecosystem: Environmental > Aquatic > Freshwater > Lake > Sediment | place: USA: Wyoming | collected...
TTTTTTCATGATTTTTCCTTAAGTAATAAAACAATAAATTAACGAAATACAACGGTACAACCCGATACAAAGTGCATGCTTCAAAAAATTTGCTGACCGTTTTTACTCGTTAATCAGACCAATATTAGGTGTGGCAGGCAGCCTGGGCATGCTTTGTTTTGGAAAATCACCCGTTAAACTATTGAGGAAAGCAACAATGTCATTCACCTGCTGTCCGGACAAATCCTTGTTAAGCTGAGTTTTGCCCATGACACGCACCGCTTCGTCCAGCGTTTTGGCGGAGCCATTGTGCAAATATGGTGCTGTCAAAGCAATGTTGCGCCACGTTGGCACGCGAAACATATGTTGATCATCCTTGTTTTGAGTGACCGCTGACCGTCCCAAATCATCTTCCAGTTTGTATTTTTTTACGTAACCGCTATCTGAAAAAGTAGGAAATTTCTGGTAAAAACCAACCCCCATGGTTAATGCCGGGCCCGCAAAATTTACCCCGTTATGGCAGGTGGTACAACCTACAGCCTGCACTTCTTTCATGCCGCGCAGTGCCGCCTTGGATAAGGCTGTTTTATTGCCATTTAAATAGCGATCAAAGGGACTGTTGGGTGTGATCAAGGTGCGTTCATAAGCGGCAATCGCTTTGGCGACGTTGTTATAACTGAGTGAATCTTCACCACCAAATACCTGCTTAAACTGGGTTTTATATCCCGGAATCGAGGACAAACGCTCTATCACCGCTTGTTCGTTGGGCATAGCCATTTCAATCGGATTCAAAATCGGGCCTTTCGCCTGATCTTCCAGAGTGGCTGCACGGCCATCCCAGAACTGTGCCGTAAGAAAAGCAGAATTCCACACAGTAGGAGCACTGCGCCCGCCCGTTTGTGCACCCACGCCTACCGATACTGCGCGGTTGTCCGTACCACTGCCATTGACATCATGGCAAGAGTTGCAGGAGACAGTGCCATTGCTGGATAAACGTGCATCAAAAAATAACTGCTTGCCCAGCTCCACCTTGGCTGGGCTCATAGGATTGTCCTGGGGAACGTAAGGGTGCAGGGGTAACGGCTGAAATGCCCAAACAGGTGATGCTGCAACGAATGTGCCCGCGATAAACAAAGTGCTTAATGTAAATTTTTTCACTGGTGGTGCCTCCCGAGTAATTGTTAAATTGAGATAACTTTTCATAAAAAAACAGTACAGGATATTACTATATACTTATTTAATTATGCAACTATTAATCATTAATGACAGGACTGTTTAATTATTGCTTGTTAATTTTTTTGGGTGTGCTATTGATACGGACAGGTTATGTTTGAACTTGTTTGTGTGCCACTTGCTGCAAAGAGAGTTTCTGAAGCTGAATGGGTTGATTGCTGGGTTACGCCCAGAGCGCTCCCCCACCCTACCCCTCCCCCGAAAGGAGAGGGAAAAAACCCCAAGAAACAGTAACAAAGTTTGCGGCAGTGCTTTTAGTCCCCTCTCCCTCCGGGTGAGGGTGAGGGTAAGGGTGGGGGGGGCAAACTTAAAATACCACTTTGCCTGTTCAATATTACACGCTGCTTTTTTATGTATAGCCCTTCCTTATTCAGCTTGAAAATTTAAGTCAAGCCACCTCAATCAGCACATTCAGTGAAGTGGGCACTGTGCGTAGAGCCGACTATTTGCGAGGCACAATTAGCACTTGCATGTAACGATATTGTTCAATTCAAGGATTCAGGTTCTCAACGGCGCAATTAAACATGGCCGAAAAAAATGCAAAGCAAACGCGCAAAAAAAGGGTGAGTTGTGGCTCACCCCCGGGGAAACCAGCTTGCCATTCTGCAATGGCAAACCAAAATGGCGATTAATGAATTTCCAGCTTTTTAGACAACGCCGTGGCTTTCTTCGGTAATGTCAACTCCAGCACACCGTTGTTGTACTTCGCTACCGATGCTGTTTCGTCAACGTCCTGATCCACGGTAAATGTCCGCGACATCTTGCCGTAAAATCGTTCACGCCTGAGCAACTTGCTGCCTTCTTTGACTTCTTTTTCATCCTTAACCTCTGTGCTGATCGAGACCTGACTACCGTCGATCGTCACCTGGATATCTTCTTTTTTTACTCCTGGCATGTCTGCATGCACCGTGTAATTTTTTTCGTCTTCTTTAACGTCCAGCTTGATCTGTAATTCACGCTCTACATCCATGCGCATCGGCCGCAACAGCAAGCCCCGGAACATATCGTCAAATGCATCATCCACAGGATTGTAACGGGTTAAATTGACCATGATCTTCTCCTTGTAAATTAACTTAAATTGGGGGAACAACTCCCGCCGCACACCTAAGATAAGTCTGATGAAATAAATTTCAAGGGGTAGCCAAGCAGGAAACCAATTTTTTTATACCGAGTTATTTTGACGGGCAGTTGCAGGCTGGCAAACGTGACACTTTCTGCCAGCAGACGATAAAGCCAACAAAAAACCGGCAGGAATTAAATCCTGCGAAGTTGGCAGGCTGCTATGTTAATTTTATAAAGTAAGTAATGCCAGGAGATGGTAAAAAAACAAAACCCTGCCACTGTGTGAGCTGGCAGGGTTGAATTGTTGAGTGGGTACTATTGATACGGCCAGGTTATGTTTGAACTTGTTTGTATGCCACTTACTACAAAGAGAGTTTCTGAAGCTGAATGGGTTGATTGGTGGGTTACGCCCAGAGCGCTCCCCCACCCTAACCCTCCCCCGGAGGGAGAGGGTTAGGGTGGGGGAGCAAACTTCAAATATCACTTTGCCGGATCCATAGCTTCACTGGCAGGGTGCTACACCACCTCAACGCACTGATTAAATCCCAAACGTGCAGCCACCGTCAAAGGTGGACGTCGGTTTGTCAAATACGCATGTCGTCACCACCGCAGTGGAAGAAAAGTTCGCCGTTGTATTTGCATTCAGGTTATTCACGGTCGTGCTACCCGGGGTAAAGGCGAAGCCAACCTGGGCCGGGGTAACCACGTAGTTGCCGCTCGCCAAACCGCTCAAGCTGTAGCTTCCATCTGCAGCGGTTGTCGTTGTCATGGTCGCAGCCCCGGTCAATGTGATGGTCACATTGGCTGATGTAGCGCCACTCACCTTGCCCGAGATTGTGTAGGTTGGTGCTTGAATTTTGGTCGCGATGAAACCGCTCACCGCCAAATCGATACCACTGACCGTAGCAGAGAGACTGCCGGGATTGAAGGTATAACCATTCAGAGTGGGCGTCAGCGTATAAGCACCATCCAGCAAGCCCTGGAAAGAATAGTTACCGGTGGTGTTGGTGAGCGTGGTTGCTTTCGCTTTGCCGCTCAGGGTAATCAGCACATTTTGCAATACATCACCCGAAACTGTGCCATCCAGTTTGTAGGTCGGCAGGGCATTGGTGCTGGCCGTAAAATTCTGACCTGTGACATTAACACCGCTTACGTTGACCGCAGTATTGTTTGGGGTAAACGAATACCCGGTTTTGCTGGGCGTTACCGAGTAGCTGCCGTTGGCCAGCCCGGTAAAACTGTAGACGCCGTTTACATCGCTTGTCGCTGTTTTGTTTGCCGCACCGGTTAGGCTCAAGCTCACCCCTTGCTGGGTTGTTCCGCTCACCGTACCGGTAATGCTGTAGGTCGGTAAAGGCAGGGCAGTAGAGACCAAATCAGCAAAGGTTGCATTCTGCCCGCTGATGGTGGCCTGTACCGTTTTCGGGTTAAAGGTATAGCCGCTAAAACTCGGGGTGGCGGTATAAGTGCCATTGGGTAAATTGGCAAAGCTGAAATCTCCCCCCAAGCTGTTGCTTGTTGTGGTTGCATTGCCCGCACCACTCAAGGTGATCAGCACATTATTATTTGCATTCAACAGCAGCACATCGCCCGTTACCCTGCCATTCAAAATATAGGTGGGTGCAGTGTTGGCTTTCGCCACAAAGGTCGTGACCGTTACATTGGCCCCACTCACACTGGCATCAAAACTGGACGGGTTGAAGGTAAAGCCGGGCTTGGAAGGGGTGACCGTGTATTTGCCGTTAACCAGCGGGGGGAAGCTATAGTTCCCGCCGGTAGTCAGTGTTTGGGTCGCATCACCACTCAACGCGATCGTGACCCCCGTTGTGCCACTGACCGTACCCGCGATCGTATATTTTGCAACGGTGACGGCGACGGAATCAAAGTTGTCAAACCTGGCATTCGAGTTGCTGATTAAAATGGTGCTGCTGAGCGGGGTAAAGCTGTAACCCGCAAGGCTCGGGGTGGCGGTGTAACTCACCCCGTTGCTCAGGCCGGGGAAGCTGTAACTATTATTAGTGTCGATCGTGGCGGTAGTAGATTTCCCCTGCGCACTCAGCGTGATCAACACACTTTTCCCCATCGCCGCACCCGTCACCGTACCACTGAGAGTGTAGGTCGGGTCGGCATTGAGTATGGCCGTAAAATCGGTTCCGCTGACACTGGTGCTGCTCACGGTAATTTCCCGGCTGCCCGGGTTAAAAGAATAACCCGGTTTGGACGGTGTCACCGTGTATTTGCCGTTGGCCAGATTATTGATGCTGTATTTTCCACTGCCATCGCTTGTTACGGTGTCTTTCGCCGCACCGCTGAGGGTGATGGTTACCCCGGTCGCACCGCTCACCACCCCCGAAATCGAGTACGCATTATTGGCACTTGCCCGATCCCCCCCGCCGGCACCGCATGCTGCCAACAAGGTGCCAAGCAACAACGTTGTGGCAAATTGAATAATAGACCGGAAAATTTTATGCTTACTCATGGTAGTCTGGCTCCTGTGGTGCTTGCGGTTGCGTGGATGTTTGCGTATTAAATTAAAAAATAATGCGACAAAAAATAAACAAGAACTTGTACTTTCTCCCACCGGAGGAGGGCTAGCACCCGCAAGGACTAGGCCGTGGTTGTAAGGTGCTAAAGTCTCAACAACACACGCTCGGTGGGGGAGCGAACTTCAAACTTCATTTGAGGGTACCAACGGCATAAATTGATTGGTTATATCTCAATTAAATGGGAGCGCCACTTTGTTCTCTCACTGTGCAATCTCCGTGGCTGTACCGGTTGAAATAGATGTTTCGTGGGTATCTGCTCCTGCAAGAGTAGCTGCTCTGTTTAGGAATAGCGCATATGAAGTCGTGGTCGAGCCCTTTATATGCAACGTATAAGTGGTCGGGATGGCGAGCGTGCTGAAGTCAGTTATCCTCAAGATGGCGTTATCTGGAGTTGAGTTGTTATCAGTATCGTATGGCTGAGCAGCAAGGCCCGCCCATCGGTTGTTACTTGCATCTGTTGTATCAGTGAGTAGGACGCCATTGCGTTTTACTACGTACAAAGTATTGTTGTTCGCCTCCCCGTTTACGTGCCATTCCAGTACCATTGCATTGCCGGGTTTGCGTGGTGTAATGGTGATATTTAATGGCGTTATTTCCGTGCCGTCACCGGTATTAAGTGCATCGTACGTGCCTTGCGTTCTTGTCTGGATCGCTTTCATCTGGACTACTGAACCGACTGCGTTGTTAAGGCTCACACCGGCCAGCTTGGTTTCAAGGGCGGCGATGCGTGCATCCTGCGCGGCGATCAGTGCATCTAAATCGGAGAAATTTTTCGTCAATTTCCCAGCGCTAAGGGTTTCATTGGCTTGAAAAGTGGCAGATGCCGCATTGGCCAGCGAGCTGGCACCCAGCAAGACCAACGTGCCGATCAGCAGAACACGGGAAGGTTGGGTGTGTGTAGACAATGTTTCTATACGTAAGATATTTCTCCTTTGATGACGTTAATGTTCGTTTGCTTGCAATACCTGTTGAGCTCGTCCTGACCCTTTTTGCAACCCGCCCCGGCGACAAGCTAAGTGCTATCAACGTATCACGTGTTGAACGGGTGGTATTACTTGCTCTTTTAAAATTCACTCAAGGTATCTCTAAAAACCCAAACGCTGCGGCAGGCAACACCGACGCGGTTGGATTTTTAGTGAGGCTCTGACTCATGCATTCACCATTAACAACAATGGTATTTCCAGTCTTTTAGTAAATATAAATAAAATTATTTGAGCCAGATTTGAGAATGCCAACACCATTGCCATTGGCATCTGGTACTTGATCAGCGGGAATTTGAGAACTTGAAGGGATCCAGATTTGATTATTATCCCCGGATAGTGAAATTACATGGCTGATTGAACTTCCTTTACCTAAGACAACAACTTGATTGGTTCCATTTACTGCAATGTCACCAACTTTTTGATTGGCAGCAATCGCTAGTTTTATATTTTGCACATTTACGACAACATCAATCTTTGCTTGTGTATAGATTGAGGAATAATTTCCAGCAGTTGTAATAGCAATTTCTTCTGTAGCTCCTGATGATGAAGGATTAAATACAGGGGACGATTGGATGCTATCAGGGTTAGATATTGATGGAGGAGTTTGACCTAATTTAGAAGTGGTTGACCCGCCTCCGATATTACCTGGATTTGTGTTGCCAGCAGCAGGCGCAGGCGAACTTGCCGGGCCACAGGCGCTCAGTAGTGCGCTGATGCATAGGGCTGCAGCCAGGCGGAAATAAGATTGGTTCAATTTAAATGTCATCATGTGTGTCTATCCTTCTGGGTTAGGTTGGTTGTAAATGTGGTGTTGGGGTGTCGTGCTTACCCGGCCAAGCTAAGATTGCAAGGTGTACGATGCAACTGTTGAACTATACCATCCTAACAATTGTTTGGGATAAGCCAAAATGATTAGACCGGGGTAACTCTAGGGGCTAGTATTTGATTTTGCGTACTTAAAAGGTATTTTAGAAATTACATTTCTTTGCAGATCAGCTTGTTAGGGTGTTTACATATTTTTCGCAACAGCTCAACATAAAAACCTGGCTCGTTTAATAAAAATGCCGGGGAGGCGCTTGAAGTTTTTTATAAAAAGTGCGCTGCCAGGGTTTACATAAGGTGCAGTAGTGGTAAAACGCAGCCCTTACACGTAATGCAAATTTTTTTGTGAAGCAGGCTAGTGTTAACGCCACACAGGTGGGTGTGGTGTTTATTTTTGTTTGCGCGGTTTGAGCCTGGCCTTGCTGAATGCCAGGTCGAACAGGCAGTTGGGCAAGCGCTTTAACACATATCCCACAATGGCCATTTGCCAGGGCACAACCGCAAACGAGCGGCGTGCGGCAATTATCCTGGCCATGCGGCGTGCGGCGTCGTCTACCTGCAAGATAAATGGCATGGGGTAGGGGTTGATGTCGGTCATGGGTGTTTTGATGAAGCCGGGGCAGAGGGTCACGACGCCCACGCCGCTGCCGCGCAGCTCGATGCGCAGGCTTTCAAGGTAGCTGATGAGGGCGGCTTTGGAGGCCGAGTACGCTTCTGAACCCGGCAAACCGCGAAAGCCGGCCACGCTGGCGATTCCCACCAGCGTGCCGCTGCCGGCTTGGCGCAGGGCGCTCATATAGGGCTGAAACGTTTTGACCACCCCGACGACGTTGGTGTTGAGAACTTCCTGAAAGGCGTCGATGTCTTCGGCGTAATCGGTGAGGGTGCCATGGCTGACACCCGCGTTGGCGATGACGATGTCGGGCACACCGACACGCTTGATAAAATCGTGTGCGGCTGCATGCAGGGCGGCTGCATCACACACATCCAGCGGGTAGCAGGAGACTTTACCGGGATACTGTGCGGATAATTTTTCCAGCGGTTCTGCACGGCGGGCATAGGCGGCTACGTGGGCACCGTTTTGCAGATAATGCTGTGCCAGTGCCAGACCCAAGCCGCTGCTTGCGCCGCTGATAACGACGCGCAACGTCATTAACGTTTGCCTGTGCGTTCTTTGCGGGCTTTTTCGATGAGTTCGCGCAACACGCGGATTGTGTCGCCGGGCTGCAGGCCGTTGATGAGGTATTTACCGTCTACGATGACCGTCGGGGTGCCGCTAATACGATACGTTTGGGTGAGTTGTTTGCTGCGGGTGATTTTGCTTTGCACGCCAAAAGAGTGGTAAGCGTCACTGAAGCTTTTCTTGTCTACGCCGAATTTGGAAATGAAATCGGTGATGCCCGCTTCATCGGTGAGGATTCTTTGTTTGACATTCCAGGCGTCATACAGGTCATTGTGTAGTTTGTTTAGTTGACCCAATGCTTCAAGCGCGTAATAGGTGTATGCCATGGGTTCCCATTGCGGGTTAAACACGGTGGGCACCAATACGAGTTCTACATCTTTGGGCATTTTCTTTTCCCAGGCGGCTAACTCGGGATGCAGGTGGAAACAGTGCGAACAACCATAAAAGAAAAACTCAAGCACTTCGATTTTGTTGCCGGTGTTGGTGGGTTGTGCCGGGTTGATAACGGTGTAGTCTGAACCTGCAAGTGCCTCGGCAGAAGCCGGGACAGCAAGCAGAAAAGCGGGAAGCATGATGATGCTGGCGATAAGATTTTTAAGGAATTTCACAAGTTTCTCCTGAGGTTAAAAATAGTGTGAGCAAATAATGCAGGCCATAAATCAGGGTGCCTTGATTGGAGCTGCACTCAGCCCATTTAGTTTCAATGTTGCCAGCGCTTCATTCATATCACCCGAATTTTTATACGGCCCAAGCCGTACGCGGTACCACACACCCTTGTCCGGAATATTGGCGGGTTGTACGTTGGCAACCATGCCGAGCAAGGCTAGCCTGGCTTTGACTTTGTCGGCATCGTCCGGGTTGGTGTAAGCACCTTCTTGCAGATAGTAACCGCTGAGTCTGTCTGCCGGTTTTGAATTGGCGTTGCTCGAAACCGCGACTGAGGTCGCATGGTCTGATTTTTTAGCGTTTTTGTCAGGCTTGGCGGTGAGCTCTTTGTAAAACTCGAAGCGTGTTTTGCCGTCTCCCGAGGCAGTTCCTGCTGAGGCAGGTTTACCACTGCTGGTTTTTTCAGGCGGACTGGCGGGTTTGGATGCCTGCACAGGTTCTCTGACAGGCGGGGTGGGAACGGGATTTTTTTTCATGACAATCCAGGCAATACCGGCCGCAATCGCCAAGCCCATGACGATGCCCAGCAAGATGCCGGCGAAGACCGGAAACTCGTTTCCTCCGCTGGATTTGGGTCGGTTACTGTTTTTACTCATCACATACCTCTTTGCATATTTGACGACTGTGCAAATTCTTATTTGTGCTTACATCTTTTCGGGGGCACTCACCCCCAACAAATCAAGCCCGTTTCGCATGACCTGTGCGCAAGCGGCAATCAGTGCCAGCCGGGCGAGTTTTATGGTTTCATCCTCTACCAGAAAGCGTGATGCATTATAGTAGCTGTGGAAATCGGCTGCCAAATCTTTCAGGTAAAAAGCAATCAGGTGTGGCGACAATTCGGCGGCTGCATTTTCTATCATCTGGGGATAATCGATCAATCGCTGCAAGACGGTTTGTTCGTATTCGCTGGTGAGGGCATTCATGTTGGCAGCAGCCAAGGCGGCAGGGTTGCCGCCCCATTGTGACAGCACGCTGTGGATGCGGGCATGGGCGTATTGAATGTAGTACACCGGGTTTTCATTGCTTTGCGATTTGGCCAGATCGATGTCAAATACCAGCTGTGTATCGGGGTGACGTGCCGCCAGAAAAAAACGTGTGGCATCACAACCGACTTCATCGATGAGGTCTCGCAGGGTGACATAGCTGCCGGCGCGCTTGGATATTTTAACTTCTTCACCATTACGCAGCACAGTGACCATCTGGTGCAACACGTAGTCGGGCCAGCCCTTGGGAATGCCCACATCAAGTGCCTGTAATCCTGCCCTGACCCGGGTGATGGTGCTGTGATGATCGGCACCCTGTTCATTGATGACGCGCGTAAAGCCGCGCTGCCATTTGTCCAGATGGTAGGCAACATCCGGTACAAAGTAGGTATAGCCGCCATCGGTTTTGCGCATCACACGATCTTTGTCATCGCCAAAGTCGGTCGTGCGCAACCACAGTGCGCCATCTTTTTCGTAGGTGTGTCCACTGGCAATCAGTTTATTGACGGTGTCGGACACTTTGCCGTCGGTATAAAGTGCAGATTCCAGTGAGTACACATCGAAGCTGATTTTGAATGCGTGCAAGTCAAGATCTTGCTCGCGACGCAAATAGGCCACCGCAAACTGTTTGATTGCGTTGCTGTCGTTAATGTCGCCGGTGGCACGCACATGCTGGTAGTCTGCGTCGATGGCTTCTTTCGCGATAAAGGCACGTGCGATGTCATTGATGTAATCACCGCGATAGCCGTTTTCGGGCCAGCTTGGATCGTCGGGTTTCACGCCCTTGCAGCGTAATTGCACCGACAACATCAGGTTGTCGATTTGCGCACCGGCATCGTTATAGTAAAACTCGCGCGTCACATCCCAGCCTGCCGTTTTTAGCAAACGGCACAGACAATCGCCCACCGCGGCACCGCGTCCGTGGCCCACATGCAGGGGGCCTGTCGGGTTGGCCGAGACAAACTCAACCTGCAGTTTGCGTCCGCCTCCCGCATTGATGCGTCCGTATTGGCTGCCCTGCTGCAGCACGCCCTGCACCACGCTTTGTTTGGCCGCGGTCGTGATAAACACATTGATGAAGCCCGCACCGGCAATCTCAACCTTGTCGATGAAATCACTGGCAGGCAGGGCGGTAATCAAAGTCTGTGCGATATCGCGCGGACTGCGGCGCAAGGGCTTGGCCAGTTGCATCGCCAGATTGCAGGCGTAGTCACCATGAAGGGTCTGCTTGGTGCGGTCAAGATTAACCGTGAGGCTGTCGGCCAGCTCAGGGGCAACCGTGCATAAGGCCTGTTTGAATAATTCGGCAAGATGCGTTTTGAAATTAGCGTTCGTCATTAAATCGGTGGGTGGCAGTGGAAAAGGCGCAGATTAATACGCTGCACGGGCAAAAAATGGAAAGTGGATTATAGCATTCTGAACCAGGCTGGTTGCGAGGTGCTCAGGAAGGATAATAGTTAAATAACAGATACGTTGCATGACGTCAGGCTGGCGTAGCCAAATTGATATATCGCGAAGGAACCAAAAATTAAGCGATTTATTTGGCTTGAACCGTGTATCAGATTTTGACTGTTATGGCTCGCGTGCCAAGGCCATGAATTCTGCACGCATTGCCTGGTTGGGTTGCAACTCGCCCAACATGGCCGAGGTAAAAGTTTCTTCACCCTGGGTGCGGATACCGCGGCTTTCCATACACAGGTGGCGGCACTTCACCACGACGCCCACCGCTTTGGCTGCAAGTTGATCCATGAGTGCATTGGCAATCTGGATGGTGAGGCGTTCCTGAACTTGCAGGCGGTGCGCAAAGCAATCGACCAGCCGGGTAAGCTTCGAGAGGCCGACGATTTTTCCATTGGGCACGTAGCCTATGGTGACGGTACCAAAAAAGGGGGCGAGGTGGTGTTCGCAGTGGCTATAGACCGGAATATTTTTAACCACAATCAATTCGTCGTAATGTTCCGCACCATCTTCAAATACTTTCAGTACATTGCCGGGGTCCTGGGTGTAACCCGAGGTCCAGTGTTTCCATGCGCTCACGACACGGGCCGGGGTTTCAGCCAGGCCGGGGCGATCGGGGTCTTCGCCTATACTGCTTAGAAATCTGCGCCAGTCCTGTTCAGAAAATTGCGGTTTTGACATGGTTACTCTTTCTTAAATTGTGTGCACGTTGTATGGCATGTATTTATTATTTGCTGCCACATCCACCCGAGCCACAACCGCCACTTTTAGGTTTCAGAATATTGGGTGAGGGTTCGCGTTTGGCCCCCGCTTTTTCCATGCGATGCAGGTATTCGTCCCACATTTTTCCCTGGTTTTCTCCCATGCTATGCAGGTATTCCCAAGAGTAGATGCCGGTGTCGTGACCGTCTGAAAACACCAGATTCATGGCGTAGGTGCCCACTGGTTCAGCGGCATTGATCTCGACTTCTTTTTTGCCGACTTGCAGTGTTTCTTGCCCGGGGCCATGTCCGCGTACTTCGGCAGAAGGAGAGTGCACGCGCAGAAATTCGTAGGGGAGGCTGAACTGTTTGCCATCCGAGAAACCAATTTCAAGCACTCTGGATTTTTGGTGCAACTCGATCATTGTTGGTGTGGGTTTTTCTGTTGTCATCATTTGGTTTCCTGTTTATTACGGGTTAATAGTTATGGTTTAGTCCCAGCGATTATCGCGTACTTGGACTTCACCGTTTTGAATGCGTAACGGGAAGGTTGCAGTTGCTTCGTACGCCGGGGCGGTTAACGCTGCGCCGGTGCGGATGCAAAATCGTGCGCCGTGACGGGGGCAAATAATCTGGTCACCCTCAATTTCGCCACCGGTAAGCTGACCGCCGTCGTGGGTGCAAACATCTTCGATGGCGTAATATTTTCCATCCAGATTGAACACGACAATTTGCGTTCCATCTACATCAACAATCTCGCGAGCGCCCGGTTTAAATGCATCCACTTGTGCAACGGTTACCCAGTCAGTCATGCAATTACTCGATTCATTTCTTAATCCGGCAGATTTAAATCGCCAAAACTTCAATATCAGGCTCGATCGTCCGAACCAGATTCACGATGGCATTGAGTGTGCCAGACAGCGAGCTTGGACAGCTGCCGCAAGCACCTTGATAATGCACACTGAGCTTGTTGCCCGATAAGGCGATGACATTCAAGTCACCGCCATCGCTTTTTAAATAGGGCCGAATTTGTGCATCCAGCAGGGCAGTAATCTTGCTGAGCCGCGCCTGGTCTGCCGGACTGAGGTTGCCCATTGCCGCGCTGGCTGCTGCAATTTTTTCTTCAGATTTGGACTCTGCAGCCGCGGCAAACCGGATAGGCTCGGCCACTTTACGCACGAGCTCTTTCCAGTCGGCGCCGCCATCCTGGGTAACGGTGATCCATTTATCCACATAAAAGACGTTGCTGACATGGGGAATTTCAAACAGGCGTCTGGCGAGTTCGTCATCTCGGGCTTGTTCGGAATCGTCATACGAACAGGTTACGCCCCAGGTCAAGGGTTCCTTGAGGATGAATTTCATCGCATTCGGATTCGGCGTACTTTCTATTTCTGCAATTTTAGGCATCGCGATCTCATAATAATAATTGCAGGGTTGGTTTTGATTGGTTGATTTGTCTCAGGCATTGCCCACAGGGCTGTGCATGGGGTCTGCATCGGCTTCGGTTGATACTTCGCTCACTGAGTTAAACGCGGCATGCAGGGTATGCCATGGCAATATTGCACATTTAACCCGGGTGGGCAGATCACGCACGCCGGCAAATACCGCGAGGCGTCCGATGTTGTTGGGTTGGTTCAGGTCAAGCTTGCCGGTGGCCATATCCAAAAATTCCTGGGTTAATGCTTCTGCCTCGGCGCGTGTTTTTCCTTTTACTGCAACAGTCATCATCGAAGCGGAGGATTTGCATACCGCGCAGGCTTCGCCTTCAAAACCAATAGCGTCAACCTTTTCAGCGTTGATGTTCATTGAGACACTAATGTGATCTCCACACAGGGGATTGTGACCTTCTGCATGATGACTGGCGGGTGACAATTTTCCGAAATTGCGCGGTTTTTTATTGTGATCAAGAATGACTTCCTGATATAAGGCTTTGAGATCGGCCATTATGTAAATACCTTTTGTACGGTGCTTATACCTGCAATCAACGCATCCACTTCGGCCATGGTGTTGTAAAAGGCAAAAGAAGCGCGGGATGTGGCAGGTACACGATAACGATTCATGACGGGCTGGGCACAGTGGTGACCGGTGCGAACGGCGACACCTTCCTGATTGAGCAGGGAGCCGATGTCGTGCGGATGAACACCGTCAATCGCAAATGATATGACGGAGGCTTTATTTTTGGCGGTGCCGATAATGCGCACGCCTTTCATGTCATTAATTTGTCCGGTAGCATAGTCGAGCAGCGCGTGCTCATGCTCGGCAATCCGGTCAATTCCGATGTCCTGCATATAATCGATGGCGGCACCCAAACCGATCGCAGCCATAATGGGAGGTGTTCCCGCTTCAAATTTGAAAGGGATGGTGTTGTAGGTGGTTTTCTCAAACGTTACCGAGAGAATCATATCGCCACCCCCTTTGTAGGGCTGCATATTTTCCAGGTGTTTAGCCTTGCCATACAACATACCTATCCCCGTTGGTCCACAGAGTTTGTGACCGGAGAAAGCATAAAAATCGCAATCCAAGTCTTGTACATCCACCTTTAAATGGGGGGCGGATTGAGCGCCATCAACCAACACCGGTACGCCGCGTGCATGGGCGAAAGCGATCATTTGTTTTACCGGATTGATCGTGCCAAGTGCGTTGGAAATGTGTACAACACTGACAAATTTGGTACGTTCATTAAATAAATTTTCATACTCTTCAATGATCAGTTCGCCCGCGTCATTGATCGGCACGACACGAATCTTTGCGCCGGTTTCTTCGCATAACAATTGCCAGGGCACGATGTTCGAATGGTGCTCAAGGGTCGTCAGAATAATTTCGTCACCGGCCTTGATAAATTTGCGGCCGTAGCCATGCATCACCAGGTTGATGGCCTCTGTCGTGCCACTGGTGAAGATGACTTCACGGTCTTCAGCAGCGTTGATAAATTTTTGCAGGGTGCGGCGTGCAATTTCAAATTCATGGGTGGCCGTTTCAGACAAGTAATGCACTGCACGGTGGATATTGGCGTGTTGTTCGGTTTGATAGCGCACCAGACGATCGATGACTTGTTGCGGCATCTGGCTTGAAGCGGCATTGTCGAGATACACCAGCGGTTTGTTTTCGACGATGAGTTTTAATATTGGAAAATCAGCTCGAATACGTTCGACGTCGAGTGTTGTCGCGAAGTTGCGCGCGGGTGTAGATTTGAAAGTAGGGGCGTTCATAGCGGTGTTGATGTCTGCTCAAGCACAGTTCGTTCCAAACTTTTTTTCAGGGAGGTGACTGATATACGTTCAATAATTTCTGCACCAAATGCGTAGGTCAGCATGTTGCGGGCAAGGGCGTTAGACAGGCCGCGACTCTGCAGGTAAAACACTTCTTCGCTATCGAGTTGGCCGATGGTTGCACCATGGGTACACTTGACGTCATCTGCAAAAATTTCAAGTTGCGGTTTGGTATCGACGTGCGCTTTGTCGGTTAACAACAAGGTACGGTTTGATTGTTGCGAGTCGGTTTTCTGCGCACCATGCCGCACCATGATTTTGCCATTAAATACGGCGTGGGCAGCACCGTCAACGATACATTTGTGCAACTGTCGGCTGATGCCGTGTGGTTGCACATGGTCGATGCAGGTGTGGGTGTCTGCAAGTTGGCGACCCGAGATAAGCGCCAGTCCGTCGGCCGAGCACTCTGCTCCTTCAGCCAGTTTAATGTTAAGGTTGTAACGCGAGATGCGGGCACCCATTGCAACATGCACTGACTGATAATTGCTGGAGCGGGATAATACAGCCGAGCAATTGGCGATATGAAAAGCCTTGGCTCCTTCGCGCTGTGCACGAATGTGGTGGATACGTGCATTGTCCGCCAGTACAAACTCAGTCACGGCATTGGTGAAGTAGGCTTCATCCTGCGTCGATACGTAGTCTTCCACGATGGTTGCTTCACAGCCCGTATCGGCCAGAATGAGGCAGCGCGGATAACTGACCACTTCTTTTTGTGTGGCAATAAATAAGAGGTGTAAGGGAGCGCTTACGGCTTTGTTAGGTGGCAGCATGATCAGTGCGGCATCGTGCAAAAAAGCTGTATTCAAAGCGCTAAACACGTTCTCTTTGAACGCGGCGTGTTGTCCCAAATGTTGTTTAATCACGCTGGAATTGTCTGCGAGCTCGGTTGCCAGGTTGCTGACGGTAATGCCGCTGCCAAATGGTGTCGAAAGTTTTGAAGCATAAACGCCATCAACAAACACCAGTCGTGTGCTAGCTTCTTTGAGTTGAAAGCGCTTGATATCTGCATGTGTCAGCTTGATGGCGGTGTGAGCAGGTTGCAAGGAGACTTTGGTGAGCATGGAAATATCGGTGAAGCGCCATTCCTCATCTCGGGTGGTGGGTATGATCAACTCGCTGACTGCTTCTACCGCAACGCTGCGTAGTTTATTTAACCAAGTTTGCGGACTAGAGGCGAGGCGCGGCTGGTCTGCAATCAGTCCTTGTATATAGGGAGAGGCGGAGTGTGTTGTTGCTGCGCTCATGCCGTCACCCTTGATGCTGCTTTGTATTCTTCGCTGACCCAGTCATAACCGCGCGTTTCAAGCTCAAGCGCCAATTCTTTTCCGCCAGACTTGATAATGCGACCCGCTTCCATCACATGCACGAAGTCCGGCACGATGTAGTTCAGCAGACGCTGGTAGTGGGTAACCAGAACGATTGCATTATCCTTGTTGGCAAGGTGATTGACGCCGTTGGAAACAATGCGCAGCGCATCGATATCGAGTCCGGAATCGGTTTCATCCAGTATCGCAAGACTGGGTTCAAGCAAGGCCATTTGTAATATTTCATTGCGCTTTTTTTCACCGCCTGAAAAACCGGCATTGACGCTGCGATCCAGAAAATCTTCACGCATTTCCAGTAGTTTCATCTTCTCGCGCACAAAGTCGTCAAATTCAAGCGGGTCCAATTCTTCTTTGCCACGATGCGTTTGTACGGTGTTGTAGGTCAGACGCAAGAATTGGTTGTTACCCACTCCCGGGATTTCGATGGGATACTGGAAGGCCAAAAATACACCTGCACGAGCGCGTTCCTCAGGCTCGAGTTCGAGCAAATTTTTACCCTCGAATAGCACGGTACCGCCGGTTATTTCATAATCTGGATGACCTGCGAGGACTTTGGAGAAGGTGCTTTTCCCCGAGCCGTTTGGCCCCATGATGGCGTGAACTTCGCCACTCTTGACCGTAAAGTTCATGTTTTTAAGTATGGGAGTGCCGCTGACACTAGCACACAGGTTACGCACTTCAAGTATGGTTTTGCTATCCCGGTAGATCATCCGACACTTCCTTCTAATTTAAAGCTGAGTAAATTGGTTGCTTCAACTGCAAACTCTAGGGGCAATTGTTGAAACACATCTTTGCAAAATCCGTTGATGATCATGGATACCGCTGCTTCGGCATCAATACCGCGCTGGGCAAAGTAAAACATCTGGTCTTCACCGATCTTTGAGGTAGAAGCTTCGTGCTCTACTTGGGCGGTGTTGTTTCGAACATCAATATAGGGGAAGGTGTGTGCGCCTGATTCCTGGCCGATGAGCATGGAGTCGCACTGTGAATAATTGCGAGCGCCGCTGGCGCTGGGCGATATTTTAACCAGACCACGATAGCTGTTATTGGAATGTCCGGCTGAGATGCCCTTGCTGACAATCGTGCTGCGCGTGTTCTTGCCGATGTGTATCATCTTGGTACCCGTATCGGCTTGCTGAAAGTGGTTGGTCAGGGCAACTGAATAAAATTCGCCTACAGAGTTATCACCTAACAAAACAACAGAAGGGTATTTCCAGGTTATCGCGGAGCCGGTTTCAACTTGCGTCCAAGAAATGCGTGAGTTAATGCCTTTGGCCAAGCCGCGCTTGGTTACGAAATTGTAGATGCCGCCCACACCGTTCTCATCGCCCGCATACCAGTTTTGTACGGTGGAGTATTTGATGTCCGCGTTATCCAGAGCGACCAGTTCAACCACCGCGGCATGCAATTGATTGCTGCTAAACGCGGGGGCCGTACAGCCCTCCAGGTAGGATACGGATGCGCCTTCTTCGGCCACGATTAGGGTGCGCTCAAATTGTCCGGATTCTTCGGTATTGATACGGAAATAAGTCGACAAATCCATCGGGCATTTGACGCCCTTGGGAATAAAGCAGAACGAACCATCGGTAAACACAGCCGAGTTAAGTGCGGCATAAAAATTGTCGCTGGTGGGAATCACGGTACCCAGATATTTTTGTACCAGTTCCGGGTGGTCTTTCACAGCTTCAGAAAAGGAACAAAATATCACGCCGACTTCTGCGAGTTTTGCTTTGTAGGTGGTTGCAACAGATACACTGTCGAATATTACGTCAACCGCTACACCAGCCAATGCCATACGTTCGTGAAGGGGAACGCCCAGTTTTTCAAAAGTGCGAAGCAATTCTGGATCTACTTCATCCATGCTTTTTAGTTTGGGTTTTTGTTTGGGTGCTGAGTAGTAGCTAATTGCCTGGAAATCTATTTTTGGGTAATGCGCATTTTGCCAAGTTGGCTCTGTCATTTTGAGCCAGGCTGCGTAGGACTTGAGACGGAACTCAAGGAGCCATTCGGGTTCATCCCGTTTGGCTGAAATCATCCTTATGGTGTCTTCGCTCAGACCCTTCGCGGCAACATCCGATTCGATGTCGCTCACAAAGCCATGTTTATATGGCTGGTTGATGATGTTTTGCAATGCTGCGCTCATGTTATAGACTCCACATTATCCGGGTCAAAAATAGGTAAGTTGGCTTGTTATATCAAGCAGTGACAGGCTAAAAGCTAACCGGATAGACTTATATTTTGATGCTAAAACTCTCGCCGCAACCGCACATCGCGGTTACTTTTGGATTTTCAATTTTGAATGTTTGCTTTAAACCTTCGTTCACAAAATCCAGTCTGGAACCATCTATATATTTGAAGGCTTCATTATCCAAAACAATTTTGGTGTCGTATCCTTCAATCACATGATCATCCGCAAGCACTTCATCTGCATAATCGTAGGTGTAGGCATAACCCGAGCATCCGGTTTGTTTGACACCAATTCGCAATGCCAAGCCTGAACCACGCTTGGTAAGCTGATTTTTTATCTGTTTTGCTGCATTTTCAGTAAACGTAAAAGCCATTTCAACTCCTGTATTCATCATTCATGTTACGGGTCAATATTACGGGCCAAAATTCAGTAACAATCGCTAATTATACCGAAGCAAGAGCCGGATTGACATTACTCTTGCTGTTGGTAATTGAGATGGGTACAGATTCAGATTTGATTTTTGTGTGGTTATTGACCAGTTGTTGCAGGCTGACTTCTGACATGTATTTATGCAGTATTTCGTTCAAACCCATCCATAAGTCATGGGTTGAACACTGTTTATTGTCGTCGCAATCTCCTTTTCCGCCACATTTAGTGGCATCCATCTGCTCGTCAACCGCAACAATGATGTCAGAAACTGAGATTAGATTGGCCGCGCGTGCCAGATAGTAACCACCACCGGGCCCGCGAACAGCGATGACGATGTTGTGTTTGCGAAGCTTGCCGAATAATTGCTCTAGATATGACAACGAGATTTTTTGTCGTTCACTGATGCTGGCCAGGGTTACCGGCCCGCTGCCGTGACGCTCTGCCAGGTCAGCCATTGCAGTCACTGCAAACCGTCCTTTAGTGGTTAGTCGCATAAATTCACCTTTTTATGAAATGTATAATAATTCGGCAAGCACCGAATACCCGATTAATAGACTCAACTATACTAATCCTGACAAAATTAGTCAACATATTTTTGGTGGCTGTGGAGTCCCAACAGCGTCCTTGGTTAAATGAGGGCGAAATTGAAAATAGAAAAAGCCCTTACAGTCAGATTGTGTAAAAAACTCTGCGGATGCAGGAATGCAAAACGCCTCACTACGGTGAGGCGTTTTTTTTGGGTTTGAATTTGGCGAGAAACGGCCTTACCCGCGTACTGCTTGGAGCATAGAGCAATTACCCAAGATATCGGTGATTCTTTTGAAGTTGTACGCTAGCACTGCCAGACTTAATTCTGAACGTGCCCCACTGATTCCCCGCATGAGCGCGTCCATTGCCCAAGATGCGCTCTTTCAAGGTGCCGAAGGGATGTTCAACCGTCTTCCGCCGTAGTTGCATCATGTCGGGTCGGTCAGTGGTTCTTTGCTTTACCCGATCCAGAACCTCTTTGGTTTGAACCGCCATCGGGCGTAATTGACGGCTGTCATTCTCGTCCTGGCAGACAGCGTAATGCACGATCAGACTATGCTTTGAATCGACCG
>Ga0315270_10000593_pt1 | contig 19925 bp, 18 predicted proteins | sample C1_bottom_MG_FD_204932 | JGI IMG/M metagenome (GOLD analysis project Ga0315270, IMG submission 204932) | Sediment microbial communities from Yellowstone Lake, YNP, Wyoming, USA - C1_bottom | ecosystem: Environmental > Aquatic > Freshwater > Lake > Sediment | place: USA: Wyoming | collected...
CCTGGTCAAATCTGTATCGGCGGCAACAAATTGAACAATGTGACATATCACTATATGGTTTTACCCTCAGCGAGTCTGTGCGTTGGCTCACATAGCCGTGCCCGACTCAGCACCGTCACTGGCCCCGGCCGGGTTGCGCCCGCTTCTTCCAGTATCGGCCGCGCCCGGGGTATCGGCCCCGCAGCGCGCTTGTGCTTCTTCGTCGTTCATCGAGATCAACGGTCCTACTCGCGTTCTCTCATGTTCAGCCCTTCGGCGCGCGGCGCACCTACTATGGCCTCGGCTGACTTCTGCGGCCCCATCCCCACGCCTCTCGACGCCAGTAGCCCTCTCGGGCAGGACCGCAGATCTCCCCGGGTATTGCGCACTCACCTTCACGCTTATGCCTGTCGGATCTACGTCGCATCGTTCCGTGCAAGTACCGGGCTTTGACGATATTGGTCGCCTTACCCCGATGCGCCGCCTCCATCCGCTCGCCTGGAGTCAGGCCAGCGCTTTGCCTTCGGCTTCCTTCAGATTCGCAGTCACCCACGACACCCTTGCCGTTCAGCTAACGGTTCCCCTTACCGGGCCCGTAGAGGACTTCCACCTCCAAGTAAGTGCGCCCTGCCGGGCGCACAAAAAAAACGCTCGCCGAAGCGAGCGCCTGAGTTCGAGACCGTTCCGTGTTTAACGAACCACGCCGATATTGGTCTGCTTGCCGTCCACGTAGGAGTGCAGCGTCAATGCGCCGTTCTTGATGTCACCCTTCGCGTCAAACGAGATCGAACCAGTCACACCTTTGTAGTCAGACGTTTTGGCCAATACTGGCAGGTACTTTGCCGGGTCAGCTGAACCGGCCTTGACCATGGCTGCAACCATCAGGTTGAGCGCGTCGTACACATAGGGCGAGTAGATTTGCACATCAATATTAAATTTCTGCTTGAACTTCGCCTTGAAGTCACCCATCGCCTTCACGCCAGCGGCATCCTTCGGATCAATACCGCCGGCTTCGGCGCAAACCACTTGGTTGTCAGCCATGGAGCCGGCAGCCAGCTTCGGCAACTCTCCGGAGCAGATGCCGTCACCGCCTACGAACTTTGCATCGATACCGAGTTGCTTCATCTGGCGCAGCATCGGTCCTGCCACCGCGTCCATACCGCCGAAGAAGATAACGTCAGGCTTCTTGGCCTTCAACGAGGTCAGGATGGCGGTAAAGTCCGTCGCCTTGTCGGTCGTGAATTCACGGCCCACGATCTTGGCGCCCGAGACCTTGGCACTCTTCTCAAACTCGTCCGCAACACCTTGACCATAAGCGGTACGGTCGTCAATCACGGCGATTGTCTTGGCGTGCATGTCCTTGACTGCATAGCGGCCCAGCGTGCCACCCAGATGCACGTCATCGGCCACCACACGGAACGTGGTCTTGTAGCCTTGGCGGGTGTACTTGGGATTGGTTGCCGAAGGCGAAATCTGGGGGATTCCAGCATCGCTATAGATCTTGGATGCCGGAATGGAGGTACCCGAATTCAGGTGTCCGATCACGCCGTTGACCTTCGCATCGACCAGCTTCTGTGCCGCAGCCGTACCTTGTTTGGGATCGCCTGCGTCGTCTTCGGCCAAGAGTTCGAACTTGACTTTCTTGCCGCCGATGGTGACACCCTTGGCGTTCAGATCGTCAATCGCCATGCGAGCGCCCATCTCGTTGTCCTTGCCCAGGTGTGCGATAGCACCGCTGGTTGGGGCTACGCTGCCAATCTTCACGACCATGTCTTGCGACATCGCGGCGCCACTCAGCACCAAGGCGACAGCGCCGACGATCACATTCAACTTAACTTGCATGAATAAACTCCAGGTTGGTATGTTTTGAGCGGAATCTGTTGAATTCTCAACGCTGGCTACCATACTCCAATTTGACATTCATCTCCATCGGGAAAGTATGGGGTCCAGGCGTTGCAAAGTGATGGGTTGCGACTTGATCTGTACGCCGATCAGACCAGTACGGCGGGTTTTCAACTGTCAAATTCCCCGTCTCGGCAGGTCGGGTCGACCGGCTCATGACATGCCCGCTGACGCGCCAGTTCCAGCGCCACCGCTCGAGCCACCACGTCTTTCAGTGTCGCAGAGAGTTCGGCGCTCACCTCGCGTATCAGCAGTTCACTGGCGCGCGCCAGGCTGGGTGCAATCGCTTCGCGCATCCGATATTCGAGCATCAAGTCGACTTGGCGTTGCAGGTCCAACCAGACCTGCTGGGTGATTGAGCCTTCCGTGGCGCCGAGGTCGAGGATGGCAGGTGGCGCACACGCAGGCTCGACTTGGGGGGGCTGCCCATCGGATGAAACGTCCAGCTCTGTCGCGTCCTCCAGCAAAGATGCTGAGACCACGTCTTGGCCAGATTCAAGGCCCAGATCGGTCTCGACCAGCACCTCGGTCAAGGTGGGCACGACACGCGGCGGCGTAGACGCAGAGTTCATTTCCCTACCTCGTGGTGTTTCACGCTCAATCCTTGAGCACGGTAAAGTTTGAATCGCTCGCGTCCGGCGCTGGCATCACTTTCGGCGGTGGAAACCACCTCCAACACGCGGGCAAAGGTTTCAAATCCTGGCACCTGCTCGTCCCCCAGGTTCAACAACACTTCATGGTGCGGCGACGAATGAATGTCCTCGACCAACCAGATCGGCGTGTCCTGCATGGCCGGGGTCAAAACCCGGCCCTGCGCAGCGCTCCAGCGCAAATGCGGAACAAACTCGGTGGCCTCAAATGCCCAGAGACGTTTGTCCAGCCGGTCCAACTGTGACGCCGGCCCATAGACAGTGACCTTGGCTCCCTGGAGCACCGCCTTGCGCAGCAACCTGCAGGCATAGTCGACACGATCCGGCACTCCGGTGTAGAAACTGACCTCCGTCATGCTGACATTCGGCTGTCGAGTTGCTGTTGCGGGTCTGGATCAGGCTACTTGCGACAACACAAAGTGCGTCAGCAGGCCCACAGGGCGACCCGTGGCGCCCTTGTTTGCGCCTGAATTCCAGGCTGTGCCCGCGATGTCCAAATGTCCCCAGCGGTACTTGGCAGTGAAGCGTTTCAGGAACATGGCAGCAGTCACTGAGCCGCCCGCGCGCCCGGCGATATTGGGCACGTCGGCGAAGTTGCTCTTCAGACCTTCGTCGTATTCCTCGTCCAATGGCATGCGCCAGCAGGTGTCTTGCGCGGCCATGCCGGCAGCGTCCAGGGCGGCGGCAAGTTCATCATCAGACGCGTACATGCCGCTGCGCACCTTGCCCAGCGCAATCACGCAGGCACCGGTCAGGGTGGCGATGTCCACCACCACGGCAGGCTTGAAGCGCTCTGCGTAAGTCAGTGCATCACACAGAATCAAACGTCCCTCGGCATCGGTATTGAGGATCTCGATCGTCTGGCCCGACATTGAGGTCACCACGTCGCCGGGTTTGATGGCACGGCCGCTGGGCAAGTTTTCGCAGGCGGCGATGATGAACACGACGTTGATCTTGGGCTTGAGTTCACCCAGCGCACGCAGGGTTCCCAGCACGCTGGCCGCGCCGCCCATATCGAACTTCATCTCGTCCATCTCGGCGCCAGGCTTGAGCGAAATGCCGCCGGAATCGAAAGTGATGCCCTTGCCCACCAGCACCACCGGAGCCTGCGACTTTGCCGCGCCGTTGTAGTGCGCGACGATGAATTTGAGCGGCTCGTCCGAGCCTTGCGCCACGGCCAAAAACGCCCCCATGCCAAGCTTTTCGACAGCCTTGCGGTCCAGCACATCGACCTTCATGCCATAAGTCTTGCCCACGGCCCTGGTTTGGGCTGCCAAATAGCTGGGCGTGCAGTAATTCGCGGGGCGATTGGCGGTCTCCTTGGCGAGCGCCACGCCCGCGGCAATGGCTTGTCCACATGCCAGGCCGGCCTTCAGCGCCTTCAGTTCGTTCTTGTCGCACAGCAAGCTCAATTTGCTGATAGCCATGCTCTTGCTTGCGCTGGGCTTGGTGTGCGTATAGAGGTAAGCGGCGTCGCTCGCCGAGAGCACGACGGCCTCGGCCACAGCTTCATCCAAAGCCTCGAAGCCGAACAGCGCCACCGAAACATGCGCGGCGCCTCTGTTCTTGAGTTGCGCCAAACCGCTGGTGGTGGCGGCGCGCACCGCCTTCGCCGTCGGCTTGCCGGCGGCCACAAATACCAGGCGCGCTGCTTTCACGCCCGTCGGTCGGTGCAGGTAGAGCGAGCGCCCGGCCTTCAATTCGAAGTCGCCCTGCTTGACTGCGTCTTTGAGCAAAACGCTCAGCTTCGGGTCGAGATGAGCGGGCACCGATGTGCCGGCCAAGATGATCAGCAACGCGTCGGCGCTGGTGGCCGAGATTGCGTCGGGAGTGCTTGCTTGGGTACGGAAGTCCATAATGTCGCCAATTAGAAAAGTGCCACGATGTTATTCGATTCCTCAGTGCGCAGAGAGCTTGCGCGCAGTTTTGGCGTGACACTGGTGGTGATACTCACCATCGCGGTAACGCATATGTTGATACGCACGCTGGGGCAAGCCGCAGTGGGCAATGTCGCGCCACAAGACGTAGTGCTGCTGATGGGCTATGCCGCGTTGGGGCTCTTGCCCACGATATTGAGCGGATCGCTCTTCATCGCCGTGGTGACGACCCTGGGACGCATGTACCGCGACAGTGAAATGACGGTCTGGTTCAGCGCCGGCGTGGGCCTGAGCCGCTTTGTACGGCCTGTGCTGCGCACGGCATGGCCGGTCTTGATGGTGGTGACCGTTCTGCAGTTGGTGGTATGGCCTTGGGTCAATCGCAACAGCGAACAGCTCAAGGAACGATACGAGAAGCGTTCGGATCTTTCGCGCGTGGCGCCGGGTCAGTTTCAAAGCTCCCGCGACGGCTCGCGGGTATTTTTCATAGAGCGAGACAGCGAAGACGGTCACACCGGTCGCAATGTATTCATCCTGACCACGACGCCGGATACCGAGGCGGTAACCTCCTCACGCCAGGGCCAAATTGAACTGCTGGGCGACACTCGCTTTCTGGTGCTGGATCGTGGTCAACGCAACGAAGTCTCCAGCAAAACCGGCGACAAGTCGCTGGCGCGCTTTGACAACTATCGCGTTATGGTTGACCAGCAGGCCCTGAGCGCTGCTGAGCAATTGCCGCCCAAGGCCATGTCGACGCCGGACTTGATCGCGGCACCCGTGCCGAGAAACCTGGGTGAGCTGACATGGCGCCTTGGCCTTGTCTTTGGCGGCGCCAATCTGGTGCTGCTGGGCATTGGCTTGTCAGCCAGCAATCCACGCCGCGCCAACAATTGGAATCTGCTGTTCGCGACCTTGTGTTTCTTTGTGTATTTCAACCTGATCAACCTCTCTCAAGCCTGGGTCGGCAGCCGCCGTATGGACATGCTTGCCGCACTGGCCCTCGTGCATGGTGGCGCCTTCTCGATCGGCTTGGCGCTGATCTGGTGGCGCGACCATGGCACCGCGTTGGCGCCTAGCCGTCGATTCGTCAGGACGCCCAGATGAGGACGGTGCGCAGGCTGCTTTATCGCGACATCGTGGGCTCGGTGATGTTTGTTGCCTTCGCCTTTTTGTCGCTGTTCTTCTTCAACGATTTTGTCGATGAACTGGGGCGCATAGGCCGCGGCGGTTTCACCGTCGGTCACGGCGCGCTGCTGGCCCTGCTCAAGGTACCGGGAAATTTCTATGTGGTGTTCCCGAGTGCCGTGCTGATAGGGAGTATTTTTTCATTGGCGCGCATGGCACATTCGACCGAATACACGATTTTGCGCACCGGTGGTCTGGGGCCAGGCCGTGCACTGGGACTGCTTGCCACGCTGGCACTGGGTTTCGCCATGATCACCTTTTTGGTGGGCGACTACGTGGCGCCGGTGTTTGATCAGCAGGCTCAGTTGACGCGCGCCAGCCTCAACGGCCGCTTGGCACCGGGCCGCGGTGGCGCTTGGCTCAAGGACAAGCAGGACACGCCGGCAGGCGAGCGCAATTATTCGGTCAATGTGCTGCTTGCCAATGCCGACGGCACGCTGGAAGGCGTGCGCATCTTCGAATTTGATGCAGATGGTCGCTTGGTCAGCCGCACCGCGGCAAAGTACGCACGCGTAGATGCCCAAGGCGTCTGGACGCTGTCCCAGGTGAAGGAAACGCATTGGATCGCCTCGCGGCAGCTGGCCAGTCAAGATGACGCGAGCGTCACCGATACAAGCCAGGACCAGAAGGTTTGGCACAGCAGCCTCAACGCCGGCGTGGTGGCGGCGGCGGTGCTGCCCCCCGAGGTCATGTCCACGGTCGAGCTGTACCGCTACACGCAACACTTGTCTGCTCACGAACAGTCGGCGCAGCTGTATGAGATTCAATTCTGGCTCAAGGCGCTCTACCCCGCCGCGTGCATTGTGATGGTGGCCCTGGCCTTGCCTTTCGCCTATCTGCAACCGCGCGCCGGCGGGCTCACCCTCAAGGTGTTTGGCGGCATCATGTTGGGCATCAGCTTCGTATTGATGAACAATGTTGCCAGCCACCTCGGTCTGCTGAGGAATTGGACGCCCTGGGCCGTGGCGGCGACGCCCAGCTTGCTTTACTTATTGCTTTCGCTGGCCGCATTTGCGTGGCTGGTACGCTACCGGTGACGTATGAAAACAATCAACACAGGCTTGCTCCTGATTGCCCATGGCGCGCGCGACCCTGCCTGGGCCACGCCATTTCAGGAAGTGGCGCGGCGCATTACCGCAGCGCGACCTGATGTGAAGGTGACCTTGTCATTTCTGGAATTCATGAGTCCCGGCATCGAGGATGCTGCGCGGCAATTGGTCGAATTGGGCTGCACCTCGATACACGTGGTACCGATGTTCCTGGGCGCCAGCGGCCATGTGCGGCGCGACATCCCGCCCCTGCTTGAGCGACTGAGCCTGCACTATGGCGATCAAATTTCGTGGCAGCAGCATGCAGCGCTGGGCGAGGCCGACGCCGTCATGCAAACCATGGCCGACGTCACACTGACCTGGATGGATGGGGTGCCTGCCGCGCCATTGACACGCTAGTGTTGCTGCCCTCCCCATCGATCCCGGACCGCGCACCCCCATGAACCTACACCAGTTTCGTTTCGTCCAGGAGGCGGTGCGGCGCAATCTCAATCTCACCGAAACCGCAAAATCACTGCATACCTCGCAGCCGGGTGTATCGAAGGCGATTCTGGAGTTGGAAGAAGAACTGGGTGTCGATATTTTCGCGCGCCATGGTAAACGCTTGCGGCGCATCACCGAGCCAGGCGAGCAGGTCCTCAAGTCGGTTGAAATCATCATGCGCGAGGTGAGCAACCTCAAGCGCATTGGCGAGGAGTTCTCCAAACGCGACGCCGGGCGACTCTCGATTGCTGCCACGCACACGCAAGCACGCTATGTGTTGCCAGAGCCCATCGCGCGTTTGCGCAAACAGTTTCCGCAGGTACAGCTGAGCCTGCATCAGGGCACACCCGAGCAAGTCGCGCGCATGCTGCTGGAAGAGACTGCAGACGTGGGACTGGCCACCGAATCGCTCGACCTGTTCGACGGACTGGTATCACTGCCCTGCTATGAATGGCAACATGTGCTGCTGATGCCCGCCGACCATGCTTTGGCGGAGGTGCCGCAACTCACCCTGGAGCAACTAGCCCTTGAGCCCCTCATCACCTACCACCCAAGTTTTACTGGGCGTGCACGGATCGACAAGGCTTTTGCCCTGCGCCATCTCACGCCCAACATCGTGCTCGACGCGATCGACGCCGATGTCATCAAGACCTACGTCCAATTGGGCATGGGCATAGGCATCGTCGCCGAGATGGCGGTGCGCGATGACGCGCCGGGGAGTGATTGGGTGACGCGTCCGCTCGGTCAGTTGTTCGGTCGGAACCTGGCGCGTATCGCTTTCAAGAAGGGCAGCTATCTGCGCAATTTTGTCTATGTGTTCGCGCAGTCCTTGTCAGACCGCCTGAGCCGCGACCTGTTAGAGCGCGCCATGAGCGGCGACGGCACAGACTACGAACTTTGATCTGCTTCATCGAAACTTTTTCTGACTTCACCATGCCCTTCAACACCCAGCTCCAAAGCCGACTGCCCCAGGTCGGAACCACCATCTTCACCGTCATGTCAGGCTTGGCGCAACGACACGGTGCTGTCAACCTCGGCCAGGGTTTTCCGGACTTCGACTGCGACCCGCGCCTTGTCAATGCAGTTGAAGCCGCCATGCGCGCGGGCTTGAACCAGTACCCGCCGATGGCAGGCGTGCCTGAACTGCGCGACGCGGTGGCCAAGAAACTGCTCACGCTCTACGGCAGGAGCTACGACGCGGGCAATGAGATCACGATCACGGCGGGCGCGACGCAGGCGATTTTCACCGCGCTACTGGCCATCGTTCATCCGGGTGACGAGGTCATCGTGCTCGAACCCTGCTACGACAGCTATGCACCCAATATCGTCATGGCCGGCGGTACGGTGGTGCGTGTGCCGCTGGTCCCAGGCAGCTTCAAACCCGATTTCGAGGCCCTTGCAGCGGCGCTCACGCCGCGCACCCGCGCCCTCATCATCAACAGTCCGCACAACCCCAGCGGTACCGTGTGGTCGGCCCAGGACATGCAGCGCCTGGCCGATTTGCTGCGCCCTACCGATGTGATGCTGATCAGCGACGAAGTTTATGAACACATGGTGTTCGACGGTCACACGCATTTGAGCGCAGCGCAATGGCCCGATCTGGCCGAGCGCAGCTTCGTCGTCTCGAGCTTCGGCAAGACCTATCACGTCACCGGTTGGAAGGTCGGCTTCGTCGCCGCGCCAGCGCCGCTTACGCATGAGTTTCGCAAGCAGCACCAATTCAATGTGTTCACGGTCAACACGCCCGTGCAGCATGGCCTGGCGGCCCATATGGCCGACGCCGAGTCTTACCTGACCTTGAGCGACTTCTATCAGCAAAAGCGCGATCAGTTCCGCGCTGGCTTGGCGCATACGCCTTTCAAGCTGCTGCCCTGCGAGGGCAGCTTCTTCCAGTGCGTCGATTATTCCGCGCTGAGCGATCAGACCGACCAGACCTACTGCGAATGGCTCACCACTCAGATGGGCGTGGCCGCAATCCCGCTATCGGCCTTCTATGCCGGGGGCACAGACCAGCGGGTGATTCGCTTTTGCTTTGCCAAGAAGGCGTCGACGCTGGAACATGCATTGGATCGATTGACCAAACTTTAGGCCAGGCGACAAAGACCAGACGCCTGTTGTCAGCGCTCAGAGTCTGCCCGGCGCGCTGTCGCCCACGCTGAGGTCCAGATCCAGTTCGACCTGCGCACCGGGCCGTACCCAAAGCGGCCTGGGCAAGGTCGCCATCATGCTGGTGGCCAACGGGGAACTGCCGGCTTGATCCAAGGGCAAGAAAACATCGACTTGGTTGCCTTGCACCTCATGCGCTGACAAGTCCCGCGCCACCGAATACAGCAGCAGCAAATCCAGGCAGGCGGGCAGACTCAGACTGCTGGCGACTGTATACATGCCAGCTCCGCCGTCATGTGGCGGTATGAGCAAGTGCTGCACGAGCGCCATGCTGGAGCCAAAATCGTTCCATGCATGCTGGATGCGATCGAGCACCGAGGTATACGCTTCCAAGCCAGCCCCGCTCGACAGATCACCCTCCCAGGAAGGCGGCGCGGCGCCAAACCGTTGACTGAATGCCGAACGCAACGCGGCATAGGAAGACTGATCACCCCGACGCTTGTAGATCTCCAGCAACTTCAGATACGGCAGCACACTGCTACCACCTGTGCTGCGCACATGGTCCTGCAGGAGCGCGATGGCCTCGTCGTCCTGACTCAGCGCCACACAAAACTCAGCCTGTTGTTCCAAATCGATCAACTCTTCGACCGAGACTGCGCGTGTCGCAGCCGACGCGGATGGAGAGGACATGGATGGGCGATCGGGCGCGGCACTTTCAGATGGAAATTTCGCAGCTTCATAGTCAGCCCATTTGCCGATGCTTACAAAGGCCTGCGTCTGTTCATGTGGGGCTGGTGGTGGTTTGCGCAAGGCTTCTAGCGTATCCATCAAGACGCTGGTTGGGTCCTTGCCGTGCAGTCTTGTCGCTGCCGCAGCAAGCGGCCTCCCTGCTTCGGATCGACGCGTGACTGAAGTGGCCGGCGCGACCATGGCTGGGTCGCGCCCTGCCTGGGTTTCCGGTTTCGGGCTGTGGTCCCCAGGCTCACGCGCGTTGCGCCATGCAAGTTCACGCCTGCGCGTTTCCTGTCCGGGAAAACGCCACAGGTAGACGAGCCCTGCAATCAGGATCAATACCATCAAGCCGAAAGAAAGCGCAAACGGTGATCCCTGTTGTGCCGCTCGCCATAGGGTTCGCACAGTCGGCATTCGGCTGTCGCCGAAATCGGCATCGTTGCGCGCCTCCTTCCGGATCACCTCAGGCGGCTGCGAAGGCGCGGCCTGCGCAAGCGTCTCGCTCAAGCCGACGCTGCTTGACGCCGCAGCGCTGGCAGGCAGGCTGACAACGGCCGATGCGGCCTCCATCAATACGCCGGAGGCTGCCGGCGCGGCCTGGGTCGGCACAAGCTTCGCTGCAGCGTCCAGCCGCAATCGCCCTTCAGATGCCTTTGCAGTCTGGCTGGCGGTTTGTGCCTTGCGTTTCTTGCTCACAGCCAACGGCTTGGCCGATACCTTGCCGCCAGGTTGGGTCGCAGCGACGAGAACCGAGGCGTCGGGAATGAGCACCACTTTCGACGCATCCGGAGACGCACGGTGCTTGGCTGCCACATGATCTGCCGCAGGCTTTGGGTGAACCTCTACGCTCGCTGGCGCGGAGGTCGTGTTGTCTGCGGCAATTGCCGGTGCTGGCGCCGCTTGAGTCGTCGGAGCTGGCTCCACTTGCGCGAGTCGGGTTTGTATCGGAGGGTCGACAAAGACCACAAATTGCCGCGTCAGCGGTCTCGGGCAACCCAGCGTGAGATCTACGGTCACCACCGGCTCTTCGATGCGCGGCACGGTCGTCACGCGCAAGGCGCGCAGGGTGCCATCCTTGCCGGTGTCGAACAGCACGTGTATCAGCGGCGCAGGTATCTGGGCGTCGCCCGCCTGCACTTGGGCTGTGACGCACTCGAGGGTGAGTTGTTCATCCGGGTCGAGCCGTACCGGCACCACCAAATTGAGCGACTGCCCAAGCGACGAGGCCGTCAACGACCGGCCCAGTCCCAGCGCATCCGCTTGGGTGAATGTTGCTGCCAGACCCACAGCCACAATAATGGCGCGAAGACTGCCAAATTCGCCTGCTCTGCGCAGGGCGTGAAATGCTCGGTTCATGCCGGAGTCTGCTGTCATTTTGTGCTGCACTCTAGCATGGAAGATACAACTGCTTACGCCCGGAGAGCTGGCGCGCTCGCGGACGTGACCTTGGGCGCGTCGTGCCACAATCGATCAAGGCTGAATAGCTGCCGATCCGCCATTTGCCACCTACTACGCCATGACAGCAGAACTGCGAATTGAACGTTTCGGCACGACCCTGTTGCTCACCTTGAGCGATCCGGCCACGCGCAACACTTTGTCGCCGCAGATCTACGCGGCCTTCATCGAGGCATTGAACTACGCCGATGCGCAGAGCGACGTGCGTTGCGTGGTGCTCACCGGAGACGCGGGACACTTTTGTTCGGGCGGAAATTTGCAGCGCTTGGTGCGCAACCGCGAGACTGGGCCAGCCGCACAAATCGAATCGATCGAGCGTTTTCACGAACTGATCGAGGCGCTGCGCGTCTTTCCCAAGCCCGTGATCGCAGCCGTCGAAGGCGCTGCCGCGGGAGCCGGTTTCTCGCTGGCGCTGAGTTGCGACCTGCTGGTGGCCGCCAAAGATGCGCGCTTTGTGCTGTCTTATGGCCGGGTTGGGCTCTCGCCCGACGGTGGCGCTGTCTTGCACCTGATGCAGGCAATGCCGCGCAGCCAGGTGCTGCAATTGCTCTTGCTGGCCGAGCCGGTGAGCGCCGAACAATTGCACCGCCAGTGCATCGTGAACTATCTCTGCGAGCCGGGTCAGGCGCTCACCACGGCGCTCGAACTGGCCGAACGACTCGCGCAGATGGCGCCCAATGCGGTGGCCAGCGACAAGGAGCTGGTGCACAAGGCGCAAACCGCCACCTTGCGCCAGCAACTTGCACTCGAGCAAGAGCACTTCGTCAACAATCTCTTTCACGACAACGCCGGCGAAGGCATTGACGCGTTTCTTGCGCGGCGCGCGCCGCAGTTCAAGTAGCCCCGGCCCGACGCCCCGCAGCAAGCAAGCATGAACAGCTCCGATCTGACCCCTGTTGAGCGCGGCAATGTCGAAGCGGGCGCATGGTTCTCCAATCTCACGCCGGCTTTGCGCAGCGACATCCTCGCCCGCGCCGTGGTGCGCAGACACAAGGATGGCGCGCTGCTGTCGTCCCGCGGCGAAGCGGCCCTCGAGTGGATCGGCGTGGCGCTCGGTGCGGTTCGCATCAGCTCGGTGTCCTTGTCGGGCAAGCAGGTCACGCTCACCTATGCCGAGCCAGGCGTCTGGTTTGGCGACATTGCCTTGTTCGATGGCATGCCGCGCACGCACGACGCCAGTGCACATGGCGAAACCACCTTGCTCGGAGTTCGCAAAGCCGACTTCAATGCCTTGCTCAGACAGCATGTGGAGTTGTACGACGCCTTGCTGCGGCTCAACTGCCGGCGCCTGCGCCTGATGTTCGACACCTTCGAAGACCTCAACACGCGGCCCTTGTCTTCACGCCTGGCCAAACAGATCCTGCTGCTGGCGCGCAGCTATGGCGTGAGCCAAGGTGACGAAATCCGCATCGGTCTGCAACTCGCCCAGGAGGACCTGGCGCAATTGCTGGGTGCCTCGCGTCAGCGCGTGAATCAGGAACTGAAATCTTTCGAACGCGAAGGCGCGGTGCGCGTCGAACCCACCCGACTCGTCGTGCTGAGCAAGGACAAGCTGCTCGCGATTACCGAACGCTGACATCTTGGTTGCTGCACACCACTCTTAAAGGATGAATATGGACTTGGACGCCTTCAGTGGCACCCGCGAAATCTCGGCACAGCAGGTGTTTGACACATCGGCACTGCTCGCCTGGCTCAGCGCACAAGTGCCGGGCTTTCAGGGCCCTTTGAGCATCGAACAGTTCAAGGGCGGTCAGTCCAATCCGACCTACAAGCTCACTACACCCGGTCAAGCGTATGTGATGCGCTCCAAGCCGGCGCCGTTGGCCAAGTTGCTGCCGTCTGCGCATGCCGTCGAGCGCGAGTTCGCGGTGATGCGCGCGCTGCACGGCACCGATGTGCCGGTGCCGCGCATGCTGGCGCTGTGCGAAGACGAGTCGGTGATGGGACGGGCCTTTTATGTAATGGAGTTCGTGCAAGGACGCGTGCTCTGGGACCAGTCGTTGCCGGGCATGAGCAAGGCCGAGCGGGCGGTCCTCTACGACGAAATGAACCGCGTCATTGCGGCGCTGCATAAGGTGGATTTCGCTGCCGTCGGCTTGGGCAGCTATGGCAAGCCGGGCAACTACTTCGAGCGCCAGATCGGACGTTGGAGCAAGCAGTACCTGGCCTCGGTGACGCAAGACATTCCCGCCATGAACCAGCTGATTGCCTGGCTGCCTGCGAATATCCCCGACTCGGCGCGCGACCCCGCCGAAGTGTCCATCGTGCATGGCGACTACCGCATGGACAATCTGGTGTTCCATCCCACCGAGCCACGCATACTGGCGGTGTTGGACTGGGAACTGTCCACCCTCGGTCATCCCTTGGCCGATTTCAGCTACCACTGCATGTCCTGGCACATCCAGACCTCAGGCGTGGCGCGCGGCCTGGGGGGCAAGGATTTGGCGTCCTTGGGCATTCCCGATGAACTGAGCTATGTACAGCGCTATTGCGAACGCACCGGCCGGAGCGACGCCCAGGTGCTGATGCGCGATTGGAACTTCTACCTGGCCTACAACCTGTTCCGCATCGCTGCCATTTTGCAGGGCATCGCCAAACGTGCTGAAGACGGCACGGCATCCAGCGCCAGGGCGCGCGAGGCTGGCGACGGCGCCCGCCCGATGGCCGAACTCGGCTGGGACTACGCGCAGCGCAGTTGACGATACACGCGCCGCAGGCTGGCTCAGCTCCGGGTCAGCGGACCGTTTTCGGTGATCTGGCTTTGCCAGGCGATCGACGAGGTCGTCGGCCAGCCGCCTTCTGCAATTTTGCTGTTGGCGCGCAGCGCCTCGGTGCATGCGACCTCGAACAACCTGAGCAAAGCCTCGAAAATGGCCGGATCCGGATCGGCCAGACCGATGCGAAGATACAGATTGCCGCGCTGTGTCAACATCACCAGCGGCGGATCCTTCGCCAGAACACCGTCGCAGGCGTTCTCAAGCGCCGTGCCAAGCGCCCCTTGCAGCCAGCCAGCGATGGCGTCCTTGGACATGCATACCGCGCCAAAACGGCTGCGCATCCGCTTGCTTGTGAAATCGACAAACTTGGGGAACATCACGAGCCAGCGCGCCTCTTCGGGCGTGTCGGTGTCAGCTCGGGTCTTGAGCGTATCGGTGTACATCTCGAACATCGATTTTTCCAGACGATCCATCAGCCCCCGCGACATCACCATCATCTGCAGATCGGGCGACAAACCGAGCTCACAGCGCAGACGCAGTTCGGGTCCCTCGATATAGCTGCGCTGCGACGCACCCCATTCCATGCGCCAGGCACGCGGCCGCGCGACGCTGTGTTCGACCACAAATCCGTCGCCATCGCGCAGGAGCTTGAACTCGGCGCCACTCTCGTTTGCCCAGTTTGCGATCAGCTTCCAGCGCTGTGCGTTGGCGCGAGTGACGAACCAGCGTTTCAAATGCTTGAACATATGTCTGGACAATCCAATAAAGTGGCGTTACCGATTGCCGCACCCGCGGCTGTCTTCTACAGAGGGGTATTCCTATGATTGAAGTGTATTCGTGGCCCACGCCCAATGGTCATAAGGTTCACATCATGCTGGAAGAATGCGGCCTGCCGTATCGGGTCATTCCAGTGGATATCGGCTCGGGCGCTCAATTCGAGCCCGCATTCCTCGCCATCAGTCCGAATAACAAAATTCCCGCCATGGTCGATCCCGAGGGTCCCGACGGGAAACCGATCTCCTTGTTCGAATCGGGCGCGATCTTGCTCTACCTGGCGGGCAAGACCGGTCGCTTTCTGCCCAAGAGCACGCGTGGCAAGTACGAGGTGTTGCAGTGGCTGATGTTCCAGATGGGCGGCGTCGGCCCGATGCTGGGACAAAACCACCATTTCCGCATCTACGCGCCCGAGAAGATCGAATACGCGGTCAATCGCTACACGAATGAGGCCAAGCGCTTGTATGGCGTGATGAACAACCGCTTGGCCGTCAGCAAATACATCGGCGGCCCCGAGTACAGCATCGCCGACATGGCCATCTTTCCCTGGCTGCGCAACTGGAAGAATCAAGGCATAGACTGGAACGACTACCCGCACCTGAAAGGCTGGTTTGACGAGATCGGCAAGCGCCCTGCCGTGGAGCGCGGCGTGGACGTGTTGTCGAGCGCGCGCAAACCGCTGACCGACGACAAGGCGCGCGACGTGCTGTTCGGCGCCACCCAGTTCAAGAAGCACTGAGCGACAAGCGCGAGTGCAGCACGCCAGCCGGTCAGCCCTTGACCAACTCGCCGCCCAATGCCTCCACCAGATCTGGGATCAGCAGACTCAGCTCACCCGTCGCAATCGCCGCATCGGCATCGAAGGCGTCATCGTTGTTGGCGACGCCTTCGAACACCACATCGAGAAAGCTGATTTTCTTCAGCTGCATGGCGTCGGTGAGCATGAACGACACACGGTCATTCCAACTCATGGCCAACTTGGTTGGCAGCTTGCCTGCGCTGATATGTGATCGCACCTCGTCGATGTCGAGCTGATGACGCGCATAGCGAACCGTCGCCTTGCTCTCGTCTGCGGCCTTGAGCTCGCACTCGCGGTCGATGCTGAATCCTGCAGGCGGCTCGCCACTGGCCAGCCACTGAGACATGCTGGCCGATGCGCTGGCCTCGGTCTGCAGCAGCAGGGGCGCAAATCCGGGCAAGGCTTCCACCAACGCCGACATCACCACGTCGGCCTTGCCCTGACTGCCCGCATTGGTAACGAGCAATTGCTTGGCCAGGTCGATCCAGACCAACACGGTTTCCTGCTTCGTGAAAGCCTTGGGCAGCAGCTCGAGCAGCAGCTCGTCCTTGATGTCCCTGGATTCCTTCTTGCCCGGTTTGCGCCCGGTTTCCTGCGCTATCTTCCCGACGCGCTGCTCGAGTGCGCGCTTCACGACCGCGGCCGGCACGAGCTTGCTCTCTATCATCAGCTTCAATATCCACTGGCCGCCGACCGACTCGGCCAGCACGCCATGCTGGACGCCGCGCGGCGCCACCCAGCCGAGCGACTTCATCTGCGTGGCGCCGCATTCGACAAAGCGACCCTTGTCCAGCCCTTGCTCGACTTGTTCCAATGATGCCGACCAGTCCGCCGGCAGGCGATAAACCATCACGTTCTTGAACACGGATTCCTCTTTCAGATCAATTTGAGAATGTTCACGCAAGTCCAAGGCATCCGCTGCCGGACTTGGCAAAACTGCAGTCACCATGCCGGACGCAAGTCCGGTCACAAGACGGTGGTTGGGGGATTCACCCTGCGAGCCGTCACAAAAATCCGGACGGCAGGAAAGCGCTGCGGGCCTTCACTGAGGGCTTGAGGCCGTCATATTAGGTCAAATCTCGATGCGGCCCTTGATGATGTCGTCCAGCATCCGCACGCCGCCGTGCATTTTGGGCTGAACAGCCCCTAACATCGCGTGATGGATCCGAGCACGACCAAACGCTATCTTCCCTGGGTCGTCGCGACCGCGCTGTTCATGCAGCAACTCGACTCGACCATTGTCAACACCACGATCCCGGCGATGGCCGCCAGCCTTGATGTCACACCATTGAGCCTGAAGGCCGTGGTCACCAGCTACATCCTGAGCCTGGCCGTTTTCATTCCGGTGAGCGGCTGGCTGGCCGAGCGCTTCGGAACGCGTCGCATTTTCTTGTTCGCCTTGGCGCTGTTCACGGTCTCGTCGCTGCTGTGCGGCATGGCCATCAATGCGACGATGTTGATTGCAGCGCGTGTGCCACAAGGCATCGCTGCGTCGATGATGATGCCGGTCGGCCGCATGACCATCGCGCGCACTTTTCCCAAGGGCGAGCTGCTGCGCGCCATGAACTTCGTCGTCATGCCGGCGCTGCTGGGCCCTTTGCTCGGACCCACGGTGGGCGGACTGATCGTGCATTGGCTGACGTGGCGCGACATCTTCTTCATCAACCTGCCGTTCGGCTTGGTGGCGTTGTGGTTCGCACACCGGCACATGCCCGACTACCGCAGCGATTCAAGACCCCCGTTCGATTGGCGCGGGCTGCTGTTGTTCGGCAGTGGCGCGGCGCTGCTGTCATGGCTGCTTGAGGTCTTTGGCGAGCACAGCCTGAGCACCACCCAGGCTTCGCTGACGCTGCTCGTCTCGGTGGCACTGCTGGCCGCTTATGGCTGGCATGCCATGGGCAAGCCATTTGCACTGCTGCGCTTGTCGCTGTTTCATACGCGCACCTTCCGCGTGTCGGTACTCGGCGGCTTCGTGACTCGGCTGGGGCTGGGCGGCATGCCCTTCCTCTTGCCGCTGCTGTACCAGCTCGGTCTCGGGCTGCCGGCCTGGCAGTCGGGCCTCTTGATGATGCCGGCAGCGGCCGCCGCCATGGGAATGAAGCTGATCAGCAGCTATTTGTTGCGGCACTTCGGTTATCGCAAGGTACTGATCGTGAACACGGTCTTGATTGCATGCGCCATATCCGCTTACGCGCTGGTAGGCGCAGGCACGCCGATTGCTGTCATCGTGGTGATGGGACTGCTGATGGGTCTGTTCAACTCCTTGCAATATTCCAGCATGAACTCGATGGCCTATGCCGACATCAGCGAAACCGACACGGCGCAGGCGAGCACCGTGGCCAGCACCCTGCAGCAGATGTCATTCAGCTTCGGCCTGGCATGCGGATCGCTCGTCACGGGCTTTTATCTGGCAGACCTGCCACAGACCGATCAGCTCGCTGTGACCAGCGCACTCCATCATGCTTTTCTGACGCTGGCCGGTTTGACGCTGCTGTCGTCGCTGTCGTTCTGGGCCCTGCACCCAAGCGATGGCGAGAGCGTCAGCAGGGGTTTGGTTTCGGAGTGAGCACCGCAAAGCCATGCGTGCCATCGCGCTCGAGTTGCGCCACGAGTCCGAACTCCCAGTCCAGATAGGCCTGCATCGCCTCGACCGCGTTGCTGGTGCCTTCGTAGGGGCGGCGGTAGCGGTCAATGCGCGGTGACGCCAGCCGGGACTCGCCGGCCTCAATGGGCAGGCCTTTCGCCTGCCAGGCCTGCAGACCACCAGCCAGCCAGAACACCGGCGTCTTGATGGCCCGAGCCAGGTGCGCGGCGGCAAAGCGCGAGCGCAGGTCGTCGGTGCAACACAGCACCAGCCTTGCATGCGTCGGGAGATTTTCCAGCGCTTGTTCCAGCTGCGAACTCAGCGCCCACCAGCTGCCCGGGATATGTTGCTTGACGTGAGCGGCGCTCGGCGCCAGATCGATGACGCAAGTACCTGAGTCCTTATGACCCAGCCATTGCGCCAATTCCTCGGCCTGCACTTGCGCCACTTCCGGCAAGGGCGGCAGCGGTACGCGATCGGGTCCAGTCTCGTTCCATTCCACCACAGCGTCAGCCTCGAGTACCCAGACTTCCCAACCCAACTGGGCGAGCCAGGACGCGGTCATCGGTGCGCGCACGCCGTCATCGTCGAGCAAGACAAGGCGCGCGCCTCGCACGGCCACATGGTGATCGGTCTCCTGCACCAGTTGTCCGCCGGGGGCGCTGGCAAATCCGACCAAGTGGCCGGCCAGATACTCTTCAGGCGTGCGCACATCCAGGTAGTACACGCTGCGCTGCGCATCATCGAGTTGCGCGCGCTGCGCCAAGGGAAGAAAGCGCACGCCGGCGCGCTGCGCCAAAGCTCGCGCCGAAGACTTGGCTTGCTCACGCAAAGCCGCGCTGACGTGACCGGCACGTCGCGCCTGCCCGTGTTCGAGCGACTGGCCCGCCAAGGTCCAGCCTATGGTGCCGTTGCGCAAGGCAGCCACCGGATTGGGCAAGCCCGCATTGATGAGCGACTGCGCGCCTATCAGGCTGCGCGTGCGTCCTGCGCAGTTGACGATGATGCGGGTATGCGCGTCGGGCGCCAGATCGCGCGCGCGCAGCGCCAGCTCGGCGCCCGGCACGCTGATGCCCGAGGGAATGCTCATGGTCTGGTACTCGTCGAAGCGGCGCGCGTCGAGCACGACCATGTCGGTTCCTTCTTCGAGCAGCGCTTGCACCTCCTGCGCCGACAGCGACGGTGTATGCGCTTGCGCCTCGAGCAGCTCGCCAAAGGCCTTGCTCGGCACATTGACGTCGCGGAACAACTCGCCGCCCGCCGCAGCCCAGCCCGGCAAGCCGCCTTCAAGTTGCGCGATATTGCTATAGCCCAGGGCCGTCAGACGAGCGGCGGCGCGGGGGATCAATTGCGCATCGAATGCGCCCTCACCGTACAGCACGATCTCGACGTCGAGTCTTGGCATGCGCGACAAAGCCTGCAGCTCGATCAAGCCCAGCGGCAAGTTCGCCGCGAACAGCGGATGCGACTGCGCGTACGGGTCTTCCTCGCGCAGATCGAGCAGCGCCAGCTCGCGTCCCTGCCTGGCCTCGCGCCAGGCTTGGCGCACATGGTCGGGGCTGCACGTCGGCAGTGGACTCATGCGGTCTCCTTGGAACGGTCCCAGATATTGGGCAGCTGGCTGTTGCTGTAG
>Ga0315270_10000594_pt1 | contig 19924 bp, 16 predicted proteins | sample C1_bottom_MG_FD_204932 | JGI IMG/M metagenome (GOLD analysis project Ga0315270, IMG submission 204932) | Sediment microbial communities from Yellowstone Lake, YNP, Wyoming, USA - C1_bottom | ecosystem: Environmental > Aquatic > Freshwater > Lake > Sediment | place: USA: Wyoming | collected...
CGACATTCTTTCGTACCAGTTGCAATATGTCCCGAGTTTTTAGGTAGAGCACCCAAACCCAGCGTCCCCTTCTGTGATACATAGGCACCGTTATGGCAAGTGCTGCACACAATAGTTGTCACTGCATTGTGATTCATGGTTGAACCCGCAAACGATACGTAACCCGTACCCACGTGGCAGGTGTCGCAATTAGCTGAACCGGTTGGTATATGTCCCGTTGGTTTGGTTTTCGCACCGTAAGTGCCGGCTACGTGACAGGTTGTACACACCGTTGTATTTTGAGACGTATGGTCAAAAAACGCTCCCAGGAAGGTAGTAAAGCCTGACTTATGGCAAGCGTCACATGCTTGGCCAGGAGCCACTACCACGTGATTGGCTGGCACACCCTTTGCCTTTCCTCCAGCTTTGTGACAGGTGTCACAATTATCCAACGGTGGTGCATGGTCAAAACCAGCTGGCAACCAAGAACTGGTTCGATGACAACTGTCACATGACAAACTCGTAGCAATGTGATTATTAGGTTTACCCGGAGCAGTTCTGCCGTTATGACAGGTTAGACAGGTCTTAGGCAACACCCCTATGTGATTATAACGTGCACCCAGGAAGGTAACAGCATTCGTATGACAGGTTTCACAAGAGGCAGTCGTTATAATGTGACTGTTTGACTTTGCAGGTGCAACCACGCGACGTCCAACAGTATGGCACCCTGCGCAATCGGTAGCAGTTCCCTTAAATACACCGCCCGCATGACAAGTTTCACATTGCACCCTGGCGTGAGCACCAGTCAATGGGAACCCGGTTTTGTTATGGTTAAAGTCACTTCTCGCACTGGCTACTTGGGCCGTAGCGGTGGGTGACACAAATAACATGGGGGCAGCCAATAATATTGCTGCCATGAACCCTATTGTTTTTTTCATAACGGCTAGTATTTTTACTCTCATGTCTGCTCCCGATAAATAATTAATTCTGTGTCTATTTCACATCAAAACCTAATAAAACAACAAGTCCGGCTATCAGAATGTTGTTTTTGGAATGAACGGTAAATTCTCGCCCGAGATAATACCTAGTATTTATTGCTCGATCAAGATAATGATTAAACTTTACTTTGTTTAATCATTAACCAGAAATACGTAATGGTTATTTTAATTTGTACTCAACGCTTTTCAAATTTTAATTTTCGAGTTGCTGTTAGTTTCAGTGCATCAGCGTATGACGAACTATCACTCGTACAAAAACTGCGACAATTTATTTGGAAGTGCATCTCCACCTTCAACGTATAAGTTTGCCGCCCATCTTGATTTTTTTCCAAGTTGATCCAATGTGGCAACGTTCGCAAAGACGTCCATACTCACCATTATGTACATCGTCACTTGCATGGCAACCACCACAGGTATTTGATACAAGTATTTTTTTATTCATAGGTAATTTATGGCATGCATAACAACCCACCTTCCCATGCTGTCCTTCAAGCTTGAAATTCGTTTTATTATGGTCGAAGTCCCAAGCTTTCCAGTCACGCAAGTTATGGCAACTATCACACTCTGTGCCTAACTTGCGTTTGTGTACATCGTCTTTCTCATGGCAAGACCAGCAATCGGATTTTGCATCCTTGAAGGCCGGTGTCAGGTGACATTTTTTGCAATCTACTAAAAAATGTTTACCCAGTAGCGGGAAGTTTGACAGGTTATGGTCAAACTTGGTGCTGGTCCATGACTTTTCATTATGGCAATCCTCACATTTTTTCCCCTGCTGCCCTTTATGTTTATCGTCCTTCTCATGACATGTGTAGCACTTGGTATCGAGTTTTTCTTTATACAAATGACCCGTATGGCAAGTAACGCACTTCACCGTCTTGTGTTTGCCCAGCAAGGGATACTTGGTTGATTTGGTGTGATCAAATAGTATTTCTTTCCAGTCCTTCTCCAGGTGACAGCTTTCACATTTACGACCAAAGTTGTCCTTGTGTTTATCATCTTTTTTATGACATGAGTAACAATCCATAGGAAGCTTTTTCTTGTAGTCTTCCGTGTGGCAGCTCTTGCAACTTGTTGTCAGATGCTTGCCCAGCAACGGGTATTTTGTTTTTTTGGCATGGTCAAACAAAATGTCTTTCCAGCTTTTTTCTGTATGACAACTTTCACACTTAGGCCCCAACTGTCCTTTGTGCTTATCATCTTTTTTGTGACAGGATATGCACGCAGTTTGTAGCTTTTCTTTGTATATATCGCCTTTGTGACAACTTGTACATTTCGTTTCTTTGTGTTTTCCAAGAAGAGGGTATTTAGTCTGCTTGGTATGATCAAAGATGATCTCTTTCCAGTTTTTCTCAGTGTGGCACGACTCACATTTGGGTCCGAAATCACCTTTATGCTTGTCATCTTTCTTATGACATGAATTACATAGCTTGGGGGTTTCCTTAAATTTGTCATTTTTATGACAATCAGTACACTTTACGTCGGCATGTTTACCCAGCAGTTTGAAATTTGTTTTATTGTGATCAAAACGAGTCGTCGTTTTCCAGTCTTTTTCTTCGTGACATTTCGCGCAATCGGGTCCTAGACTACCCTTATGCTTATCATCCTTTTTATGGCATGCATTGCAATCGGACGGCGCTTCGCGGAATTTCTTTGGAGGTATATGGCAGTCTTTACACTTAACCTTATCCTTTAGATGCCCTCCCTTTAACTGAAAGTCAGATTGATTATGGTCAAACTCAGTGTCTTTAAGAATAACAATTTTTGCATTACGACCTTTGTGATCGGTGTGACACTCCTTACAATCTTTCTGATCTTTTTGTTTTCCATGAAATCCGTGCAATTCCAAAATATCTTTCGCAACATCCTTATGGCAATCTTTACACAAACCATTTTGGGCGGTTTTATCAAATTTTTTATGACATTTATTACATTCCGCATCAAATTTGGCGTGTCCTTGTACAAGCAAGCCTGGAGATAAGATATCGCCAATAGAGTCCGCATGTGCTGTAAACGTCCACAGAGAAATAAAGCATATAAAGGCTATATTTTTTATAACTGATATTTTCATTGTTTCTAGATTGAAGTGGCAGCAAAAAAATTGAGAAATCGTCTAATACATGTGAACCGAGACAACATGGAAAATAGCACTAAAGGTTAATAAATATACCATCGGGATATGCAAAATATGCCACCAGGAAAACATGCGCTCATAAGTGTGAAATTGGGCGACATCGCGTACAGCTTGAATATAAAAATTAATATGTCGCTTATCTTGCTGAAAGATCTGTTGTTGACGGTAGAGCTGTTCTGCACTTAATTTTTTTTCTCCCGATTTGGAGAACACTACATGATGTAATTCTCTTGATAGTTTATGCGAGAGCAATGCCGCCCTCACACCTATAGTAGCAAAGTGAATCAGTCCCACATCTGAACTGTTGGATACCGCAAATGTACGCGCACTAAATTCATTTAACTGCTTCTCAATGACGGGTGACAACCCTAAAATCGAATTCTCATTACCGGCGACAGCCATATCATCTTGCAACTCTTTTAAATTGGTTTGCCTGCCATATAATCCGTTGTGTATTTTGGTGTAAAAAAATCGTCCAAATATTCCGCTACCCGATACCAGCAACATGGATATAAGCGCGATAGTTGCATTGACTGATCTCATCGTGAAAGCCGTATGAAACACGATCAGAACTGGTGCCAAAATTCCAAAAATCATGTGCAAGCTAAACCAGGTAGGTATCGCACCCAGGTTCTTGAAAATTGCCACTCGCTTACGCAAAGGATAAAGTAACAGCAACAACATAATGACCCCACCCACAAGCCCCATGTTGTATCCAACATCATCTCCAGGTCGGTATAAATGTTTGGTTGAAATATAGTAACCCAGTGCCAGCAACACGGCCACAACAAACAGAAACAACTTCCAGCTCCTCTGGATCGTATGATCGGTGATGTCGCCTGGTAGCTGATCATCAAACTGGCTGTATTGACCAGTTATACTGGACTGACTGCTTGTATTCATAATTTTTATTTTAATAAATAATTTAAGAAATACTGACTACTTGCTTGCACCTTTACGACCTTCCAATTTTGCCTTTATTTCTTTTTGATACGCCTGCGCCATACTTGTAACATCGGGTTTTAGTTTGATAGCTTCATCAAACAATTTTGAGGCATCTTGCAATTCCTTCTTATCTGTACTTGCCATCAATACAGTGGCATAAATAATTTTAACTTGAGCATTAGTCGGCGCTTTCTGATTTAGTGTTTGCAGCAATTTGATACCTTTTTCACGGCTCCCAAGTTGTTCGTATGTTTGCGCCAATAATAGTTGTTGATCTATGTTTTCCGGATTGGCCGCAACTTTTTTTTCCAAACCCGCAACCAGACCACTTAAGCTAGCGGACATTCCCTGCTTTGTTTCTGGCTCGTGAGCAGACTGCAGTGGGCTACCAGTAAATTTTGCATTACCAAACGGCATGTCCGCCTCATTATTTTCAACCATGCCATGCACGCCATCATGAGCTTTTTGACTGTTACTCCCTACCAGGTAACCAAATGCAAAAAATACTGCCAAAGCAGCTGCACCCAATAAAGTTGCTAATCCACGTCCTTTAGTAAATGTCATAATTTTGGTACCAATATGTTAATAACGATTAAAATATAATTTTCTTTAATAGATCCCGCATGAAACTGCATTATACCATTTAAGTGTGGTGTATTTAATCATTATTCAGTACCATTGCATATGTTTTTAGAGAAAAAATATTACTAATCCATTATTGCTACAATGGTATTGGGTAAAATCATAGCCTGCTTTAATTTTCCCGATTTATGCGCTGAATTATACGGATTTAAAGATGTTAAATATTAATACGCACGGCCTTGAAATTTACGTTATTCCACTTGTCATCGTTCTTTTTTTGTATTTCCGAAATCGTGGACGTAAAGAAGCAGCCTCAAGAGAGGAACTCAATGAGGTGATGGCAGCCGGTTTAACTGAACCCTCCTCACTGCATCCCTTGATTGATACAACAAAATGTCTATGTGCTGGTTCGTGTGTCACTGCCTGCCCAGAAGATGCCATTGGAATAATCAAAGGAAAAGCTGTTCTAATACAGCCTACATTGTGCATTGGGCATGGCGCTTGCCAGGTCGCTTGCCCTCATCAGGCTATCTCGCTAGTTTTTGGAACAGAAAAACGCGGAATGGACATACCAAAAGTGAGTAAAAACTTTGAAACTAATGTGCCTGGAATTTTTATTGCTGGTGAATTAGGCGGAATGGGCCTCATAAGAAAATCTGCTATTCAAGGTTCCCAAGCGGTTGAATCAATAACCAAACTAAAAGACGGTCACTCGCACCCACTAGACGTTGTAATTGTTGGCGCAGGCCCTGCAGGCCTAGCGGGAACACTCTCTGCTATAGAAAATAAATTACGCTACGTCACAATTGAACAAGAAACTTCTCTGGGTGGCGCAATTTTTCAGTACCCGCGAAATAAAGTCGCGATGACCGCACCTCTAAGGCTACCGATTATCGGTCTTGTTAAAATGACAGAAATTAGCAAGGAAGCATTGCTAGAGTTTTGGCACAAAGTAATACACAAGACAAAAATCAACATCAACTACAACGAACGCATGGAGTCTATTTCCAAGATCGAAAAGGGATTCCTTGTCAAAACCACAAAAGGAAGTTATCAAACTCGAGCCATACTCCTTTCCATTGGACGCAGAGGGACACCCAGAAAACTTGATGTTCCGGGTGAAAATTTACCCAAAGTGGTGTATCGGTTAATTGACCCCGAGCAATACAGAAATATGCACGTATTGGTTGTTGGCGGTGGTGATAGCGCGCTTGAAGCTGCGATTGCAATTGCTGAAGAGTCTGGCACTACCGTAACGCTTTCTTATCGTAGTGAAGCATTTGGGCGAGGTAAACAAAAAAATCGAGACCGACTAAACGCCCTAACCGCCAAGGGACGAATAAAACTAATGCTCAAATCAAAAGTTCGTAAAGTTGAAAAAGACACAGTTACTCTTGATTTCGGCGGCAAAGAAGTCATATTGCAAAACGATGGGATTATTGTTTGTGCCGGTGGTATTCTTCCAACTCCATTCCTAAAAGAAATTGGGGTAATGGTTGAAACCAAATTTGGTACAAAGTAGTATTAACACTAAGATTTAAGCATGCAATTATTGCCTGGGAGCGTATTTCTAAAATTCATTAATTGGCAAACAATACAAATAATTTGCTATAGACAAGGAAGTTTATGAGCTTGCGGCGCTTTAATATATTGTTATTATTAATTGCTTCTGTATGGTCAACTACCATTCTTGCAGATGAGAGTTCTGGTATAAATTTAGACGGACTTCAATTAGCCTTCACTCGTTACAAACGAAGTCCTGTAACTGAAGAACCCACTACACAGGAAGCACCAAGTAAACCCCCGACTCCGTTACCCGCTGCCGTACCCCAGCAAGAAATCAAGCCCGTGACAGCTCCCAAAGTCAAACCAGCTCCGACACCTATTACGGAACCAGCAATAACACAGACAATAAAAAGCACGGAAAGTAAGCAAACTGCCAACCAGTCTCCCTCATCGGAATGGTTAATGGGTATAGGTGCAGACTTCGGTGGTGATGAACTCGGCCAGGTGAAGTATAGCGATGGTTCTACCGCTTCCTTAAATGCAAATAAGGGTGTTGTGGTTTATGTAGGTGGAAATATTTCGAATGGGCAAAATAGTCCGTTTACTACCATGCTTACAATAGGCTACAAAATTGGTGCTCCGAAAGGAATTAGCGGTGACATTACCTGGAGTTCGGTGCCATTTGATGTAATAGAGTTTTATTATGCTGGAAGTTTTCGCTCAGGTTTGGGGATGAGTTATCAGATCAAGCCATTGTTAACAGTAAGTACTCCATCAGTAAATTATGTAGATCAATATAACAATGCCATTGGCTTAATTGCACAGATTGGTTGGGCTCCTGTGAAAAGTAGTTATCGGATTGATGTTCGGTACACTTCCATCAAATATCAGGCGACCAATGTACAAGGACCTACAACTGTGGGTGGAAGCGTTGTTGGAGCATACTTGAGTTTTCGCCTATAACTTTTTAAATTAACTGTTAGGCCTAACAACACACCTATTTAATACAATGTTCGCAAGTAAATTAAGCTTGCTTACCGCACAGTACTTGTAAAATATACCCCGCACCAGTCTTTCGCAAACTGCCCCGCTACTCTACCGCTCCGCGAACCCCGCATCAACGACCACTGTAACGCGGCTGCACGCACTTCTTCTGTAAATTCCTTCTTCCATCCGTAATGCGACAACCAGTGACTGACTATCGCGAGATATTCATCCTGAGAAAATGGATAAAACGAAATCCACAAACCAAAACGCTCCGATAAAGAAATTTTTTCCTCCACACTTTCAGTTGGATGTATCTCTTCACCAATATATTTCGTGGCCAGGTTGTCCTGCATATAATCCGGCATCAGATGGCGGCGGTTTGAAGTAGCATAGATCAGCAAATTGTCGCTAAAAGCTACCAGATCGCCATCTAATGTGGCCTTAAGCGCTTGATATCCCGGCTCATCGGGATTAAAGGAGAGATCATCGCAATATAATATGAAACGTTCGGAACGAGTCTGCACCAGACTAACGATGTGGGAAAGATCTTTCAGTCCCTGCTTGTCAATTTGTATGACTCTCAAACCTTGAGCAGCATATTCGTTCAGCAATGCCTTAACCAGCGAAGACTTCCCAGTACCGCGCGCACCAGATAGAAGGACATTGTTGGCCGTTCCACCACATACAAATTGTAGTGTGTTCTGCTTGATGCGCTGTTTTTGACCTTCGATACCGAGCAAGTCCGAAAGCGCGATACGCTGAAAGTTTGGAACGGGATGTAGGCAGCGAAGTAGGTGATCCCAGCGAAACGCTGTAGAGATTTGCCAGTCAGGTGTTATTGGATTTACGCCTGGTAAAATATTTTCCAGTCTGACGAGTAATTCCTCAGCATGCTTAAGGAAATTTTCCAGCTTATCCATAAAAGCTGTTGAAACTAACAGAAAGAAACAACCTAGCTCCGATAACTCGCGTTGATCTTGACATAATCGTAAGAGAAGTCGCAGGTCCAGACGGTGGCAGACTCTTGGCCTCGCCCCAGTTTGATGCTGATACCGATGTCACTCTGTTGCATGATGCGTTGTCCGTCTTCCTCGCGATAACTCGCTGCGCGCCCCCCCTTTTCAGCTACCAGTACATCATCCAGATATAGTTGGATACGTTCAACATCAAGATCTGAAATACCGGCATAGCCAATCGCAGCCAAAATACGACCAAGATTGGGGTCGGATGCAAAAAATGCAGTTTTGACCAGCGGAGAACGAGCCACTGCATAGGCAATCTGTTTGCATTCTGCAGAATTTTTACCCCCTTCAACCTTGATCGTCATGAATTTGCTGGCACCTTCACCATCGCGAACAATAGCTTGAGCGAGTTGAGTTGCGACTTCGGTTATGGCTGACTGAAGTAGTTTATATGAGTCGGTTTCTGCCTGAGTGATAGCAGGTATACCGCTCTTTCCTGTTGCAATGAGCATCAATGCATCATTGGTTGAAGTGTCGCCATCGACAGTAATGCAGTTAAATGAAGCATCGCAGGCTTGTTTTACCATCAGCTGCAACATTGGCTGTGACACAACAGCATCTGTGGCAATAAAACCGAGCATGGTCGCCATATTCGGATGAATCATGCCAGAGCCTTTTGCTATACCCGTAATCGTAACTGTTTTACCACCCAATTTAATTTGTAGTGAAACGGCTTTTGCAACAATATCGGTGGTCATGATGGCCTGTGAAGCATCAAACCAATTGTCTTCTTTCAGATTAGCAATGCATGCTGGTATACCTGCCACAATCTTGTCCAGTGGCAATGCTTCCATTATTACGCCCGTTGAAAATGGCAATACTTGTTCGGAAGCACATCCTAGCTTCTTTGCAACAGCATCACACGTAGCGAGAGCATTCTCTATCCCCTGCTCTCCGGTACCGGCATTGGCGTTGCCGGTATTCACAACCAAACCCTGTATACCCCTGCCAAGCACAAGGTGCGCTTTAGCCACGTTTACTGGTGCCGCACAAAACCGGTTTTGTGTAAACACACCTGACACGGTAGACTGAGGATCAATTTTTATGACCAACAAATCCTTGCGATTCGGCTTTTTTATATTAGCCTCTGCAACCCCAAGCATAATGCCCTGTACTGGGAAAAGTCCTGCAGGTGTAGGCGCTTTTAAGTTAACCGGCATACTAAGTTGCTCCTAATAACGGCCGCCCGTACGGTGTATGTAATTCGACATTTCAACAGATTGCATATTCATACGACGCACAATGCCATGCACATGTCGCACAATACCGCGCATTACATAGTAAACAATGGCTGGGTTAGAGTTGAGCAAACTCTCAAAATGTGCACGTTCCAGTAGCATCACTTTACTATCGCGTTTAACTTGAACTGTTGCACTAATTTGAGTTGCATCCCCACCAACGAACGTGATGATTCCTGCAATGTCTCCAGGTTGTAGCAGGTGTAATGTGGCTTTCTCACCCCTGACTGTCGCAGATGCTTCGACTTCGCCATCAGCCAATATCATCAATGTTTTTTCCAGTCTAGTATCACCCTGGCGCAACAAATACTCACCCGCTTTATAATCATGCACCGTAATAATGCTTGCGAGTACCTCTATCTCTGCATCACGCAACTCAGATGTCAAATCAGAGTTGCGCAATATATTCAAAATCAATTCATCTGTTGTCATATCACCCCCGACCAAGTTCACACTTATAAACTAACTCAATTTACCATGGCAATGCTTGTATTTCTTTCCTGAACCACAAGGGCATGGGTCATTACGTCCAACCTTTTCCACTGCTCGTACGAACGGTATATGCTCCTCACTAACAGGAGTTTCATTATTCCCCAGGGCTTCTTCGTAGTCAGAATGATGATATTGTACATTTGCCGGTGCATGTGGCGCCTCTACTGCTTCAATATCCTCTTGGCTCCGAATCTGAACATTCATTAATGTTTGTATAACATCATTCTTAACGCTCTCCAGCATATTGGAAAACAGCTCAAACGACTCGCGCTTATATTCCTGCTTTGGGCTCTTTTGTGCGTAACCGCGTAAATGTATTCCTTGCCTTAAATGATCCAGTGCCCCGAGATGTTCACGCCAATGGGTATCCAGGGTTTGCAGCATCACCAATCGTTCATACCCGTGCATGATTTCAGCGCCCACCTGATCCACCTTGGCCTGATATTTTTGCTGCGCAGCGGTAACAATACGCTCGCGCAATCCATGTTCATCAAGCGTCTTGTCTTGCTCCAACCATTGCATCAAGGGCAAATCCAACTGAAACTCTGCCAGCAATGCTTTCTCAAGGCTGGGAACATCCCATTGTTCCTCCATCGAACCAGGTTGAATGTACTCATTTACCAAACGATGCAAAACACTTTCGCGCATTGCAACGATTGTCTCTGATATATCTGTACTGTCCATCAGCTCATTACGCTGTTCGTAAATAACCTTGCGCTGGTCATTCGACACGTCATCGTATTCAAGAATCTGCTTACGCATATCAAAGTTGCGTGCTTCGACTTTGCGTTGCGCGTTCTCAATGGCTCGCGTTACCCACACATGCTCAATCGCCTCCCCTTCAGGCAACTTGAATTTATTCATAATCGCGGCCACACGATCCGAAGCAAATATCCTTAATAAGGGATCTTCCAGTGACATATAAAAACGACTAGATCCTGGGTCTCCTTGGCGACCGGCACGACCACGCAGCTGGTTATCCACTCGCCTGGATTCATGTCTTTCTGTGCCTATAATGTGCAATCCCCCGCTCGCCACCACTTGGTCATGAACGGGCTGCCACTCTGCCCTTAATTCAGTAATGCGTTGTTGCTTCGCTGCAGCATCCAGAGTTGCATCCATTCGTACAAGCTCAATCGGCTTTTCCACATTCCCACCAAGCACAATATCAGTACCTCGTCCTGCCATATTGGTAGCAATGGTTACCATTTTGGGTCGCCCGGCTTGTGCAACAATTTCTGCCTCCCTCGCATGTTGTTTTGCATTCAGCACTTGATGTGACAACTTTTCCTTATCGAGCAAACCGGACAATAATTCAGACGTCTCAATCGAAGTCGTACCGACTAAAACAGGTTGTCCGCGTTGATAACAATCACGTATATCGTTTATGACTGCTTGGTATTTTTCGTTAGCACTCAGATAAACCTGATCCATCAAATCAATACGAACTGTCGGGCGATGAGGCGGCACAACAACGGTCTCCAGTCCGTAAATTTGCTGAAACTCAAAAGCTTCAGTATCTGCCGTACCAGTCATTCCGCTAAGCTTGCCGTACATACGGAAAAAATTCTGGAAGGTGATGGAGGCCAGGGTCTGATTTTCTTTTTGTATCGTAACGCCTTCTTTTGCTTCCACAGCCTGATGAAGGCCATCTGACCAGCGCCTTCCCGGCATCATCCGTCCGGTGAATTCATCCACTATCACCACTTCGCCATTTTGAACCACATAATTCTGGTCTATGTGGTACAGCGCATGCGCTTTCAAAGCTGCGTACAGGTGGTGAATTAAGGTGATATTTGCGGGGTCATACAAACTGCCACCAGCAGGCAATAGACCCGCTTCAGCAAGCAACGACTCTGCATTTTCATGACCAGATTCTGTTAATAAAATTTGGTGATTTTTTTCATCTACGCTGTAATCGCCCGGACCCTCTTCTTCTTTTTGGCGGGACAATCGCGGAACCAACTTGTTCATGCGGGTATACACTTCCAGATTATCTTCAGCCTGGCCCGAAATGATCAGCGGTGTACGCGCCTCATCGATCAATATAGAGTCAACCTCATCCACGATGCCAAAATTCAACCCACGTTGAAAGCGTTCATTCGCCTCCGTTGCCATATTGTCACGAAGATAATCAAACCCGAACTCATTGTTTGTCCCATAAGTTATATCCGCAGCATAGGCACCTTGCTTCTCGGTATGATCCATTTGCGTCAGGATAACCCCTACGGTTAAACCCAAAAATTGATACAACCGCCCCATCCATTCTGCATCTCGTTTCGCCAAATAATCGTTCACAGTAACTACATGCACGCCCTTGCCTGATAGCGCATTTAGATAGGCTGGTAGAGTGGCCATTAAAGTTTTACCTTCACCCGTTCGCATTTCGGCAATTTTGCCATAGTGCAACACCATTCCACCGATCAGCTGCACATCGAAATGGCGCATCTGTAGCGCGCGTTTACCTCCTTCGCGTACCACTGCAAAGGCCTCTGGCAATAGAGCATCTAACGTTTCACCTTGTTCAACGCGCTGTCTAAAATTTATTGTCTTTGCGCGCAGCTCCTCGTCAGTCAATGCTGCAATTTCCGTTTCAAGCGCATTGATAGTTAAGACTGACTGACGATATTGTTTAAGTAGTCGATCATTGCGGCTACCAAAAACTTTTTTAAGCAAATTTGAAATCATGTTCTAGTTTTTCTTCTATTTGTAATCTGTTTATGTGACGTGAATAAAAAAGGTGAGGCAAGCCCCTTCCAACAGGACGCCTCACCCTTAAGTAAATAAGGTAAATCTAACCAGCAGAGCTCTGCAAGAAACGTATCGGGTTTTGTGCAAGGCCCCTAAATCTTACTTCAAAATGCAAATGGTTTCCTGTGGAACGACCCGTGCTTCCAACATAGGAAACGACTTGACCCCGTTTCACTACCTGTCCAACCTCGACCGCAAGCTTGGAAGCATGAGCATAACGCGTCAATATATCATTTCCATGATCGATTTCTACTAAATTACCAAACTGTGGATGCAATGCTGCATACACCACTATCCCGCTTGCAGCCGCATGAATGGGCGTACCAAACGGTACCATATAATCCACACCTTCATGCATGGCACTCTTGCCGGTAAAAGGATCGAGGCGCCAGCCAAAGTTCGATGAATACCACCCAGATGATACGGGTTGAATGGTATTCAACATTTTCTTTCTCAGCCTGTCTTGCTGTAACAGTGTTTCAAGGGCCGCCAATTTATCTCCCCGGTCAATTAAAAGTGAAGATAACATGCCAAGCTGTTGGTTCATTCCGGTGATTGTCACGTCTTGCTGACCAGCAGGAATATACTCTCCGCCCTGAGCAGGTGCCTTACTGAAATCTATTTCGTTCGATTTCATACCTGCAACTTTAACGAGCCGGGTACCAAGTGAGTCCAGTCTTAATAAGCGCGCCTGCATTTGGCCCAGACTAATCGCCATCGTATCAAGACTTTCACGCAAATAAGCTTGCTGCTTTTGCTGCTCATGATTTTGAGCACTTGCAATCCAGGCACGCATTTCGTTGCTGATTCTGCCTGGCTGAAACCGTACAATTGCATATTCTGCAGACAGCACAGCAACTACAAAAAGTGCTAAAAACACTACTGCTACGATCAGCAAATGTAAACCACTCAATGAAACGCTACGAGTTTTTGCCAAATTATTGGAAACTAGAATAATATTCATCATCTTTTCCTACATTGGTTATTGCCATTTTGACTCAGCGCTTACATTCCTATTTTGAATCCTCTAAGGAACTGCGCTTATTATCGGGTAAAATACAGCAACTTCGCGAGTTGGAGTTGAACTACGCAAAAATAGTTCATCCCTCTTTACGTCGTGCCAGCCAAGTTATCTGTTTTGAAAATCAGATGTTAACTTTATCTGCAAATAACAGTGCTATTGCCGCGAAGCTACGCCAAATGATGCCAGAACTAATCAAACACCTACAACAACAGGGGTATGAGGTTACTGGAATTCAGGTCAAGGTGCAAGTTACCATACAGGCTGATACCCATAAAACAAGGGCCACCCCGCTCAGTTTGCATGGCAAAAGTCAACTATCAGACCTTGCCAAGCATTTACCCGATTCCCCTCTGAAGCAAGCGATTCAGCGATTGGCAGGAATCAAATACTCTGACAGTTAATTCAATAGCTTAGACTAAGTCTTTAAATAAACACACGCCAACCAGATTACACATAACTTTCTAATACTAAAAGCAACGCATACATCGCGAATGCAACCATTACAAACCTGGACAGTTGCCAGCAAGTTTGAGGTATTGCCTATTTCGGGTATAGCAATACACACCGTCCAACAATAATATGGATAGAGTAATAAGTATCAATAACAGTCGTAGTACAACCATTGAATTTGTGATTTCTCATGAGCATGAAGACGTCACACTCTGTTGGTGTTCAGAAATATGAAACCGAGGTTCGCTCTGAATAAAGTTGCCTGCCACTCAGGCAGCCTGCATTTGTAACTTGAGGAAATCTGGCGCTTCTTCATTTGTATCAAACGTGACAAACTCCCATGCCTGATCATCAGCCAGTAGTGCACGTAATAACGCATTATTGAGCGCATGGCCGGATTTGTACCCTGAAAATGCGCCAATTAAGGGATGACCCAGTAAATATAAATCGCCAATTGCATCCAGTACCTTATGTTTTACAAATTCATCATCAGAGCGCAAACCATCAGGATTTAATACCCGATATTCATCCATGACAATTGCATTATCCAGGCTGCCACCGTGACCCAAACCTTGTGAACGCATGTACTCTACTTCATGCATAAATCCAAAAGTTCTGCATCGGCTCACCTCCTTAATATAGGAATTTTCGCCAAGATCAACCGTTACCTGCTGCTTAGTATTCGTGATCACGGGATGTGGAAAGTTGATCGTAAAATTCAATTTGTAGCCATTAAAAGGTTCAAAACGTACCCATTTGTCACCATCTTTGACTTCCACTGTTTTTATGATGCGTATAAATTTCTTGATTGCTGTTTGTTCCAGAATCCCTGCGGACTGAATTAGAAAAATGAATGTACCCGCACTGCCATCCATAATCGGCACTTCTGAACTATTCAATTCAACGATCGCGTTATCGATGCCCAGACCTGCAAATGCCGACATCAAATGTTCGATCGTCGCCACGCGCGCGCCATCCAGCTCCAGACAAGTGGAAAGACGAGTGTCATGAACAGCATGTGCTTCAGCTTTCAGCTTCGCTACAGGATTTAAATCCACACGATGAAAAGAGATACCGTGATTAACCGGTGCAGGACGCAGGGTCAACGAAACCTTATTTCCCGTGTGCAAACCTACGCCTGTTGCCTGCACCATATTTTTTAATGTACGCTGCTTTACCATAAGAAAGAAAACACCTTATAAATTTGCAGATAATTTTACCACAGCAAAATTTTTAACCTATGTAGCTCCTTCCGCCCCTATCCTTTTTGAAACTAATCTGCTTGTTTGCGCAAAAACGAAGGGATATCCAATGTCTCTACACCAGATTGTTTCATCGCTTCTACCGTGGCTTCGCGATGGCGATTGGTACGCATAACAGCAGGCATTTCCAACTCGCGGTAATCGACTCCCTGCGCATCATGAGTACCTGTACGCTGTTGTTCGTAAGCCAACACTGGTTTTTGCTGAGTATTACGTGATTTTCCCAAACCGGTAGCCACTATGGTGACGCGCAGGGCATCGCCCATATTCTCATCGAATACCTGTCCGACAATCACAGTCGCATCATCCGCTGCCACACTACGCACGCAACCCATCACATCTTTATATTCACGCATTGTGAAGTTAGCACTTGCAGTAATATTAACCAACACGCCACGTGCACCCGACAAATCAACATCTTCCAATAATGGGCTGGACATTGCACTTTTTGCAGCTTTTTGCGCTCTATCCGTACCCGTCGCAGTGGCAGAGCCCATCATTGCCATGCCATTTTCAGACATCAATGTTTTAACGTCAGCAAAATCCACATTAATCATTCCATCCACATTAATCACCTCTGCTATACCCGCTACAGCGCCTTGCAGTACTCCGTTTGACGCTCGATAAGCATCAATAAGCGTAGTATCTTCACCCAATACAGTCATCAATTTTTCATTGGGTACGATAATGAGAGAATCCACGAACTCAGTCAGCGCCTCTATACCTGCTTGAGCCAATTGCATACGCTTGCGTTCATGCTCAAACGGTTTGGTGACCACTGCTACTACCAATATACCCAACTCCTTGGCAACTTCGGCAACCACTGGTGCGGCCCCAGTGCCCGTCCCCCCCCCCATCCCGGCAGTGATAAACACCATATCAACACCTTTAAGTATTTCTCCGATACGTTCACGATCTTCCATCGCTGCCGCCTGACCAACTTCTGGCCTGGCACCTGCCCCCAAGCCTTTTGTCAGTGTTTTTCCAATCTGCAACTGTGTCACAGCCTTGTTGCTTCTGAGTGCTTGCGCATCCGTGTTAATCGCAACAAAATCTACACCCTGAACAGACTGTTCGATCATATGGTTAATTGCGTTACCCCCACAACCTCCAACCCCGATGACTTTAATTAAAGCTCCCTGTACTTGCGCATCCATTATTTCAAACATAGTCGTATCTCCCGTTAAGTAAATTATTTTTCAAGTCTAAGCCCCGCATCCCTTTGCTCATATTCAATTATCTTTAGAAATTTTTCTGCATCCACGCCTTCATTCGACCCAACACATCACCCAAAGATGCAGACTGCATCCTCGCCACCGCACTGCGCTGCTGTTGTTCCATACCGTAATGCAATAACCCTATCGCTGTGGCAAAGCGCGGCGTTTTAACCACATCTGCCAACCCCCCCACATATCGTGGCAGCCCCAATCGTACCGGCATATGGAATATTTCTTCACCCAACTCGACCATTCCCTGCATTGCACTACTCCCACCCGTAATCACGATTCCGGATGAAAGAAGATCTTCAAATCCACTGCGTCGCAACTCTGCCTGAACCAGAGAATATAACTCCTCCACTCGCGGCTCTATGACTTCCGCCAGTGTCTGGCGTGACAACATACGTGTGCCACGTTCTCCAACACCCGGCACTTCAATTGGTGCATCGTTGGCAAGTTGCCGCAGTGCGCAGCCGTATTTAATCTTGATGTCCTCTGCATCCTTTGTGGGTGTGCGAAGTGCCATCGCAATATCGTTTGTAATCTGGTCACCCGCTATCGGTATTACAGCGGTATGCCTGATTGCCCCTCCGGTAAATATCGCGACATCGGTCGTACCTCCTCCTATATCCACCAGACAGACGCCCAACTCCTTTTCGTCTTCTGCCAGTACCGCCTTGCTTGATGCCAATGGTTGCAAAATCATTTCGCTAACCTCAAGACCACATCGATGTACACACTTTAAAATATTCTGCACCGCCGCCACTGCACCAATAACGATATGAACCTCCACCTCAAGTTTCATCCCGCTCATACCCAGTGGTTTTTTTATACCTTCTTGTCCGTCGATTGTGAACTCCTGCTCAATGATGTGCAGAGTCTGCTGGTCGCTGGGCAGGCTTAACGAACTTGCCGTTTCAACAACACGATCCACGTCGGCCTGCGTCACTTCTTTATCCTTAATCTTGATCATTCCCTTGCCATTAGCACCTTTGATATGGCTGCCGGCGATTCCGGTAATAATCGATGTAATTTTGCAATCTGCCATTAATTCCGCTGTTTCAAGAGAGCGTTGTATGGATGAAACGGTAGCATCAATATTTACGACCATGCCTTTTTTCATACCGGATGAATCGTGCATGCCCACACCGATCACTTCCAAAGTACCCTCTGGTGTAATTTCGCCGACGATTGTCACGATCTTTGAGGTACCTATATCCATACCTACAATTAAATTTTTGGCGTCCCTGTTAATTCTCATTATTGATTCCTCTAAGCCTTGCTTTTGGCATATCGTTTACCGTTAGCCAATCCATCTTCAACCAACTTGTTCACGGCAAACCCATTTTGATAACGCAAATCAATATAATTTACTTTGCGTGTCATATTTGCCAGGCTATATGGGTAAACAGCGACAAATCGCGCTAACCTCTGCTGTATTTTTTCGCGTCCAAGTTCCATTACCATGCCGTTATCAAGCCGAAGCTCCCAGGCATACCTTTGTGATAAATTTATCTGCACAATACTGCGCTGAATAACTTCCAGTTGACGATTCATCTCCCTATACGAAATTGATATTTGCTTTGACGAATCGGGTTCTCCATTAAACTCAGGCAAAGACAGCTTGCTGATCCCCGCAAACACCTCACCATAAGTATTTACCAGAGCTACACCATTCCAGCTTGCCAACGGCACGTGCTCCTCCAGGGTCACTTCCAGACTCCAGGGAAAGTGTCTGCGCACACTCACCTTTCTGACCCAGGGTAGTTGCTCAAACGCTCGCCTTGTCTGCACCAGATCTACCGTAAAAAAACTCCCTCCAACCGTGTGTTTCACCACTTGATTTATTTGATCCAGATCTACTTGCTCAGGGGCATATGTCAGTTGTACCGTGCGCAATTTAAAAACGGGTAATTTCAATGTATAACGCATGACACTGTATCCAATCACAAGCAAACTCATGCCAAATAGCAAGGTCGCACTCAGCCGAAGAAGATGAGGTTTATCCCACATGGGCCAACTCCAAAATTTCTAGCACTAATTGTTCAAAACTTTTCCCTGCTGCACGTGCTGCCATCGGAACGAGACTATGGTCAGTCATACCTGGTGAAGTGTTTATTTCCAATAAATACAATTTTCCTGATGCATCACTCAGGAAATCCACTCGCCCCCAGCCAGTCCCACCAATGAGTGAAAATGCCTGCAATGCCAACTGCTGCATTTCGGCCTCTTTGACGACGGATAATCCACTTGGACATAAGTATCTCGTGTCATCGCGCAAATATTTCGCGTCATAGTCATAAAACTCTTTTGCCGGTTCGATTTTAATCACTGGCAATGCTTTATCTCCAAGGATCGACACCGTAAATTCACCCCCGTCAATGGCCCGTTCCGCCAGAACCAGCGCGTCATATTTGGCGGCTTCGATATAAGCAGCGGACAGATCATCGATGGATTTGACCTTACTAATACCCACACTGCTTCCTTCATTTGCAGGTTTGACAAACAGTGGCAACCCCAACTGTTGAACGACTGCATTCCAATCACTATGGGGTGTTAACAAATAATAATCCGGCACTGGCAAATTCATCGCTTGCCATACCAGCTTGGTACGAAATTTATCCATAGCCAACGCGCTGGCCAACACACCACTACCGGTATACGGTATACCCATCAACTCCAGCGCCCCTTGCACGGTTCCATCTTCACCGTAACGTCCGTGCAGAGCGATAAACACCCTGTCAAAACACTGCTCCTTGAGCGTATGCAAATGCATCGTGGCCGGATCGAATGGATGCGCATCCACATTGCTGCGCAGCAACGCCGCAAGGACCGCCGCACCGCTTTTCAGCGACACCTCTCGTTCGGCAGATTTCCCGCCGAACATGACGGCTACTTTTCCTAATTTTTCTACCTGTTCTTTCATCAAACTCCTTAACCAGTCACACAGTTTGCAAAAATCACCGATGGCAGTGAACAAATACAAATCCAATTCATCTCTTTATGATCTTCGCGATCTTTATGGCTGTTACTTTCCTTTTTCTCCAACAATCCTGACTTCTGGGTAAAGCAATATCCCCGTTTTTTTCATCACAACTGACTGCACCTCATACATCAAATTTTCAATATCAGCTGCAGTAGCATGATCAATATTCACTATAAAGTTCGCATGCTTTTCCGACACCTGCGCGCCCCCTATTTTCTTACCCTTCAATCCGCTCGATTCTATCAACTGTGCTGCGTGTGCTCCGGGTGGATTGCGAAATACTGAACCCGCATTCGGCAGATTCAAAGGTTGTGATTGAATGCGTTTGCCCAGTAACGTTTTAATCTCTTTGCG
>Ga0315270_10000595_pt1 | contig 19888 bp, 15 predicted proteins | sample C1_bottom_MG_FD_204932 | JGI IMG/M metagenome (GOLD analysis project Ga0315270, IMG submission 204932) | Sediment microbial communities from Yellowstone Lake, YNP, Wyoming, USA - C1_bottom | ecosystem: Environmental > Aquatic > Freshwater > Lake > Sediment | place: USA: Wyoming | collected...
CATTATCCCCGACGTTTATGTGCGCAAAATACGCGGCACGTGGAGGGTGGACCTCAATCCGGATGCCATGCCCAAGCTTTCGATCAATTCGCTTTATTCGGGCATGATCCAGCGCGCCGACAAGAGCGCCGACAATGCCTATATGCAGGGTCAGTTACAGGAAGCGCGCTGGTTGATTAAGAGCCTGCAAAGCCGTAACGAGACCTTGCTCAAAGTGGCCAAGTGCATTGTTGAGCGCCAGCGCGGGTTCCTGGAGCACGGCGAAGAGGCCATGAAAGCCTTGGTTCTGCACGATGTTGCCGAAACGGTGAGTATGCACGAATCGACAATTTCACGCATCACTAACAAAAAGTACATGCACACGCCGCGCGGCATATTCGAGTTGAAGTATTTTTTTTCGAGCCACGTCAGCACGTCCAGTGGCGGTGAGTGCTCATCAACCGCAATTCGCGCCTTGATCAAGAAACTGGTTGCCGCAGAAGACGCTCGGCGGCCACTGAGCGACAGTAAAATTGCCAAGATTCTTTGCGATCAAGGTATAAACGTGGCGCGCCGTACCGTTGCAAAATACCGCGACGCGCTGAATATTCAACCATCAAATGAACGAAAAAGACTCGCCTAAGTTGGAGTTGTAGGAGAATCTCATGCAAATTGATCTAAGTGGCCATCATTGCGAAATCACGCCCGCGTTGCGCTCCTATGTCAACGAAAAGATCGGCCGTTTGGCGCACCACTTCGACGGTGTTATTGATTCGCACGTTGTGCTGAGCGTAGAGAAATTGGCCCAGAAGGCCGAGGCAACAATTCTTGTGAAAGGGAATAAAATCTTTGCCGACGCCGAAGAGTCCGATATGTATGCGGCTATTGATGCGTTGGCCGACAAATTGGATCGCCAGATTCTCAAGCACAAGAGCAAGGTTAAGGACCATCATCGCAGCAACCCTGTGTAATTGGGGTGCGGCTTCGTTCCGCGCGCTTAATTTCTGAATTCAAAGGTGAACTGAGGCTATGCAGCTCATCGATTTGCTGGCGCAAACCCGCGTGGTATGTGGACTGCGCTCGGCGAGCAAAAAGCGGGCTCTTGAGGAGCTCAGTCACCTTATTGTCGAGGGTGATCGCAGCGTGAGCCAACTCGAGGTGTTCGAGAGCTTAATCGCGCGCGAACGCCTTGGCAGTACAGGGCTGGGGAAGGGTATCGCCATTCCGCATGGCCGGTTAAAGACTGGGACCAAGGCTGTCGCGGCGTTCGTCAAGCTTGCTCAGGGTGTTGATTATGACGCGCCGGATGGCCTGCCGGTTGACCTGTTATGCGCGTTGCTCGTCCCCGCCAATTGTTCCGAAGAACATTTGCAAGTTCTAGCGCTGCTCAGCGAAATGTTCAGCAGCCCCGAGTTTCGCGAAAAGCTCCGATCGGCAACGACCGCCGAGGCCCTCCACGCGTTGTTGGTGAGCTACGTTCCCGAGCTTAGCCACTAATTCCCCATGCCCACCCTCGCGGCGCTACTGCAGCAATCGGAGCATCAACTGCGAGGGTGCTGGATTGGCGGATTGCCCGTGTCCGAGTTCGCATGGTCCTCGCTCGCGGGTCACGACATCGATAATCATTTCCTTGGCAGCTATAGCCCTTGGCGCCCGTTTGCTGTGACCTTGGTGGGGGCGATTGAGCGCGGACGTCTGAACGCGTCACGCTCGCCGGAAAATTTTGATCCGGCGTTGCTCATCTTGGCGGACAATTGCGCGCCACTACCCTGGATGCTCGAACAATCGCGTTACCCCGTGCTCTCTAGCGCCAACCCTGTGGGCCCCCTGCTGGCAGCTTTGTGGCAAGCGCTCCCGCCGCGAATTGCGCCACGGGAAATTATCCATGGCACCGTACTGAGCATTTTTGGCCTTGGCGTGTTACTTCGGGGTCCGCCTGGCGTGGGCAAGAGTGCCTTGGCGCTAGGTTTGTTGCACCGTGGTCACCGCCTTGTGGCCGATGACGCGACGGAAATCGCCTCTTTGCCCGGCGGGCAAGTGCGCGCATTTTGTCCCGACGAGCTCGATGGCCAGCTTCATGTGCGGGGCTTGGGAATGCTGGATGTCCGCGCCATGTTCGGTCAGACCGCGAGCGTGCGGAGTCACCTGCTCGACGCCGTGATTCGATTGGTTGAACGAAGTCCTGACAACACAGGGCCCGATAGTCTATTATTTGGCAGTCGAACAACTACCTTGATTGGCCACAAGAACGACATAGCGGAGTGGGAGTTGCCGATGAGTCAAACCCGCGAACCCGTTATGTGGGTTGAGACGTGTGCCCGAAAGCTGTTGATTGAAACACAATCCACCTTCCTGCAATGAGAAATACAGGTGAGACTACTCATCGTTAGTGGCCTTTCGGGGTCTGGCAAAAGCACTGTCTTAAATGTGCTGGAAGACCTCGATTTCTATTGTATCGATAACCTTCCGATTAGCTTGCTCTCCAACTTTGCGGCGCATATGGTTGGCGCGGGCAAGAAGTTTTATCGGAATGCCGCCGTGGGCGTCGATGCGCGCAATCGCCCGGAAGAGTTGGCGCGGTTCCCGGCGATTTTAGCTGGTCTGCGCGAGGCGGAAATCAATTGCGAGGTTCTTTTTCTCGACGCTGACGACCCGATTCTAATTAAACGGTTCAGCGAGACTAGGCGCAAACATCCGCTTACGAAAGATCCGATTTCCCTGCCCGAGGCGATTGATCTCGAGCGCGAGTTGCTCGATCCCATCTCCCAGCAAGCCGATCTCTACGTCGACACCTCGCACACCAATCTGCATCAGTTGCGCGACATGATTCGGCAACGGGTTGCGACCAAAGATCAGCAGACGCTTTCGGTATTGTTCTTGTCATTTGGTTACAAGAACGGAATTCCCGTCGATGCTGATTTGGTGTTCGACGTGCGCTGCCTTCCCAACCCGTATTGGGAAGCGCGATTGCGTGAGTTTACCGGTCGCGACGGACCGGTGATTGAATATCTCGAAAGCCATCCGATGGTCATTGAGATGTATGAGGACTTGCAGCACTTTTTGGAGCGCTGGATCCCCCGATTCCGTTCGGCCGATCGCACTTATCTCACAGTGGCAATCGGCTGCACAGGAGGTCAGCATCGTTCTGTTTATTTGGTGGAACGGCTGGCAGCGTATTTTAGCCCCAATAACAATGTTTTGGCTCGGCACAGAGAATTCAAATGACCGTCGGTATTTTGATCGTCACGCACGATGAAATTGGCGAAACCTTAATGGAAACCGCCGTCAGTGCGCTGGGATTTTGCCCAACACAATGCAAATTGTTAAAGGTGCGTCGCGCGAGCGATCCGGACGAGCTGGTGAAATACGCGCGCTCGTATTGCGAGCAGCTCAATAGCGGTGACGGAGTGTTAGTGCTCACCGATATGTATGGGTCCACGCCGAGCAATATCGCGTGCAAACTGCAAAGCGGCGCGGACACAGCTGTCGTTGCCGGGGTAAATCTCCCTATGTTGATTCGCACATTTAATTACCCGATGTTGCCGCTGGCTGAATTAGTAGAAAAAGCCGTAAGTGGTGGAAGGGAAGGAATCATGGACTGCCGCGCCGACGCGCAGCGGTCTTGATTGGGTAACGGTTAATGCCTGGTAAGGCGACAAGGAACCCTGCGCTATGTTGACCCGACGCGTCACAATTGTTAATAAATTAGGTTTGCACGCGCGGGCGGCCGCTCGTTTTGTCACTGTCGCGTCGAAATTTCGCTGCGAGATTACGGTGCGCCGCGGCGCGCGCTGCGTAAATGGTAAAAGCATTATGGGTGTAATGATGCTGGCGGCGGCCAAAGGCACAGAATTGGAAGTAAGCGCTGACGGTGAAGACGAAGAACTGGCGCAGTTAGAACTTGCCCAGTTGGTGGTCGGTCGATTTGGTGAGCCGGAGTAATGGCCTTCGTCCCTTTTCGGCCTGCCGTTGTCGTCGTTTCGTAAGAAATTAGTCAGGGTATAGACTCCCGGCTAGAAGCTCGCCGTGTGCTTTGCCGTCCTAATTTACAGGGAAGTGTTGCCGATTCCACGGTGCCGGGGCGGTTGCGTGCGTGTCGGTCCAACTTGTGCTTATGAGTCCTGTATCGTCATGTGTTTCGGATTGAGACGGACGGCACTCATATTCGCTTTGCGTCACCTAATGAATTAAGGCCATGGACGCACCAGAACAAATCCAACAACAACTGATACGCATCAGCGAGTTCTTGCGCCGGGGTGAAACCGCGCAGGCGGCCAATATCGTCAATGCGTTGCATCCGGCCGATATCGCCAATATATTAGAATCGCTGCCGCGCGAGGATCGCGCGCGACTCTGGGAGGCCGTTAACCCGGATCTTGATGGCGATGTGCTGCTATGCGTAAACGATGAGGTCCGTAGCGGGCTGATTCGTCACATGGACACCGACGAATTGGTCGCGGCGACAGAAGGTCTAGATACCGACGACCTTGCCGACATCCTTCCGGACTTGCCCGAAACCGTAATTAACGAACTCCTGCAGTCCTTGGAGGAGCAAGATCGCCACCGGCTCGAAGCCGTGCTGCAATATCCCGACGATACCGCCGGCGGCATGATGAATATCGACACCACCACGGTGCGCCCCGATGTGACTCTGGACGTAGTGCTGCGCTATTTAAGGCGGCGTGGGCAATTGCCGGAAATGACCGACAGTCTCTTTGTGGTCGACCGCGACGATAAATTTCTGGGTGCCTTACCGCTAACAGCGCTTCTTACCCAGAATCCATTGCTGACTGTTGAAGAAGTGTATAGCCGCGCGGCGAGGGGTATTCCGGCAGAGATGCCTGCTAACGAGGTCACACGCGTATTTGAGCGGCGCGATCTCGTGTCCGCCGCCGTAATTGATCAGGTTGGCAAATTAGTTGGGCGTATTACCATTGATGACGTGGTAGACGTCATTCGCGATGAAGCCAGTCATTCTGTCATGCGGCTCGCTGGTTTGAATGACGAAGATGATATGTTCGCTCCGGTGGTTCGCAGTAGCCGAAAGCGCGCGGTTTGGCTGGGTATCAACCTTGTCACCGCATTGCTCGCATCGTGGGTCATTGGGCTTTTCGAGTTGACCATCGAAAAAGTGGTTGCACTCGCCGTTTTAATGCCCGTCGTCGCCAGCATGGGCGGGATTGCCGGTTCCCAGACCCTCACTCTGGTGATTCGCGGTATGGCGTTGGGGCAGGTCACCCATGCCAACGCAATGAAGCTGCTCGCCAAAGAAGTAAAAGTGGGCGCGCTCAACGGTCTGCTTTGGTCGGTCGTAATCGGACTCGTGTCTTACGGATGGTTTGGAAGTGCGATGATTGGTGTGATCATCGGCATGGCGATTCTATGTAACTTGATCGTGGCGGCCATCGCTGGCGCAACCATACCTTTGACTCTAAAACGATTCGGCGCCGACCCAGCGCTCGCCGGCGGCGTAGTTCTCACTACCATAACCGACGTAGTCGGTTTCTTTACGTTCCTTGGTTTGGGCACTCTGCTATTGATGTAACTTCCACCGTAACGCTCGGGGCGGGTTCTGCCCCGATCCTTGCCTCCATTGTTAGTCTCACGGTCAAAGCTTCGCCAAAACGACTTTATATTCGTCGTGATAGAAAAGTGATAACTGCGTGACGACCCCGTGAATACCTAAGCGCAAAGTACTCCCCAGCGCGAACCTCGCGCTTGACGATGATTCACTAACCGAATTTTCTCTAGGGAGATCTGCAATGCGCAAGGCAACATCTTTATTCGTTGGATGCATACTTTCTGCTTCTGTACTGGCCGCTACCAATAGCTGGGCCGACGAAGAAGTGGTTACCTACAAAATCACCGTGACCAATTTGACGGGTGCCCAGCCTTTTGCCCCAATATTGGCAGCGACCCATCATTCAGGTATGTCATTTTATGAACTAGGCCAGGCGCCGAGTGACGAATTGGCCTATTTGGCCGAAGCCGGCAATAGCGGCCCCATGCAGGCCAAATTGCTGACCATGCCAGAAGTGAGCGACGCGCAAATCTATGCAGGCGGCCTGACCAAGCCAGGCAAGACCAGCACCATGACCGTTACCGCTAAGCGTGGCATGGACCATGTGAGCGTAGGCGGTATGTTGGGCGCCACCAATGATGCGTTTTTCGCCGTAGGTGATGTGGCGTTGCCAAAAGGCCGCCAAGTTCTGACCTACATGGCTGATGCCTATGACGCTGGCAGCGAAGACAATGACGAAGCGAAAGAGCACGTCTTTGGTTTCGGCATTGCAGGCGCCGGCTACTCGCCGGTTCCAAACGACAAAGATCCGTTTGTTCACGTTCACAGCGGCATTCATGGCATCGCTGATCTTCCTGCCAACCGTATGGACTGGCGCAATCCAGTAGCTGAAATAACGATCGAGCGCGTTTCGAACTAAGAAGAAAAAAGGGAAGCGGCGAATCGGCCTGGGCTGCCGATTCGCCGTTTTCTACTTACGAGCCGGCTAGTCGCCGTGGTCAAACATGGCGGCTAATTCGGGTGCGAAGCATACCCCAAATTTCGAGAGAGCATACCAATGAAACTCAATCTAAAACTTAGCGCGCTTGCTGCGGCGCTTTTATTTGCAGCCGGCAGCGCAAGCGCCAATGTTATTACGACGGACGTCAATGTGACGCCGACAGCCTCTGTTCAGTACGTTAACTTCAGTGTGACGACCGCCGGCCAATTTGATATTTGGGCCTTGGGTTCAGATACGCTTGGCGCTGGCTACAGCCTGGATCCGCAAATCCATTTGTTCAAAGATACGCTGTCAAATTACCTCTACGGCGACGACGACAGCGGCGGCACAGCAGGTGGATTCTGGGATGCACTGATCGCAAACGTCGACCTCGAAATCGGTAACTACATCCTGGCTGTTAGCCAATTTGAATTGACCGATGTGGAAGCAATGGCGGGCGTCAATAGTGATGTAGTTAATTCGGGCTTGGTCCGTGTTAGCATTGATTCCTTTAACGGCAATGCCGTTCCCGAACCCGCAACCTTGGCTTTGATGAGCTTGGGCTTGTTAGGTTTGGTGTCTACGAGACGCAAACTCGTCTAGCTGTTCTTTGAAGTACCGAGGGCGGCAGTAAACGCGGCCCTCGGTAGTCCAGAGTTCCTCGCTCGTAGGGCTGGCTTCAGCCGGACTTCCCAACGTTCCCGCCAAAACCTGGCTGCAAAATGCAGGGCGGCTCGCAATCCACCACCATCTCCCTCGCCGTTCGCGGATGCCGAAACCGCAGCTCCGCCGCGTGCAATAAATACCCAGGATCGCCAGGCACCGCCTTCGAGTCAACCGCAGGTATTCCGCCCGCGCCATACAGCGGATCCCCGACCAAAGGGTGCCCGGTTGCCGCCATGTGAATCCGAATTTGATGGGGGCGGCCGGTTTCTATGCGTACATCGCAGAGGACGGAATCCAGGCGCCGCTCCAATACGTTAGCGTGCGACAGAGCCGGTTTTCCCGCTGGTGTAGCCGCATGGACCGAGCCAAGTAGCGGGTGAGGCACCTCACCGATGGGCTCAGTAATCGTTAGTTCTCTCCACCCTGGTAGGCCGCTTGCCAGCGCTCGATAGCGCTTGCCAATTTTCCTCGCGGACCACTGGTGCATCAATTCTTTTCTCGCCGTGTGGTTACGAGCACATAGCACGATGCCTGACGTCCAGCGACCCAAACGATGCAGTGGAGTCGCGTCCGGCGCGTAGAGTTGCACCTGAAATATTAGCGTGGACTGCAGAAAATTGGCGCCTGGAAGTGTCGGTAGTCCAGCGGGTTTAGCGACCGCGAGCACGTCTTCATCTTCGTAGAGAACTGAAAAGGCAATCGGCGTTTCCGGCTCAATCCACGGTGGGCGCTGCCAAGTGAGAGAGTTGCCTGCTCGCAACACTTCCTCGGCCGAGGCCGGTTCACAGTCGATCAAAATGTGGCCGGCGGCGATTCGATCCATCCATTCTGTCGTCGAAGAGTGTTGATAGCGGCGGCTAAGATACGCCAAAACTGTGTGGCCACCAACGTCGGGACCGATTTGTTCGCGGTATTCGCAGCCCTCGTTTAGGTGCGGCCCAATTTGGTTTTGGATCTTGAGTGCATTACTCCAGTATTTCACTGCGTCAGTTGCCTTTCGAATTGAATTGGATGCAATGCTGCCCCTAAAACGGCAGCGCCAGGGGGGAACCATTTAAATATTAAATGTAAAGTGTTCGTAACTGGCGATAAGGATAGCTTAACGCAAAGAGCGCCAAATTGCCGCCGCCTTGCGATGAGAGCTTCAGATTGAGGCCGACTCGATTCTTGGTTCCAACATTCCGGACTCGTTGGACCACGAATCAAATCCGCACGGAATGGAAATCCAGAAGAATTAAGGAAATTGCTCGCGTAGCTTGCTTGCGCCTTGAGCGAGCTGTAGTGAGGTGCCGCGGAGTCGGCCACAAACCATTAATGTCACAATGAAAAGGTAGGAAACATGCAATTGAATCGCTCTCCCTTCCTGCATCGCCCGTTGCTAGCCGCAATGATGGCGGTGATGGGTGCCGTAGGGTCTGCCCCCGTTCTCGCGGACGGTCAAATTACCATTATTCACACTGGTGATTTTCACGGTCATTTGACCCCGCGCCCCAATCTGCGTAGCACGGCCGATTATCCTGGCCAAATGGTCGGCGGTCTGGCGCGATTGACGACCGAAATTAAGAAGATTCAGGAAGGCAAAGGCGGCGCCGGCAATACGCTCGTCCTGCACACCGGTGACACCATTCAAGGTTCCGGCGAAGCCCTTTACACCCGCGGGCAAGCGATTGTCGACGTTGTAGACCAAATCGGCATTGACGGTTACACGCCGGGTAATTGGGACTTCGTTTACGGTCCTGAGCGCTTCCAAGAGCTTTTTGCCACCAACCTAAAACCGAACTTGCCAACGCTGCCTGAGCAGGCGCAGGGCGCTGTTCACGGTGCACCGTTCGGTACGCGTTGGGGCGGTGTGGCCTCCAATTTGTATCTAACCAGCAAAGTTGGCAACGCGCCAAAAGATCCGACTGCCGTCGGCACGGCACAAGACACCAACGTGTCGCAGGCTGAATATGATGCGTTCGCCACCTGGTACACCGAGCACGGCCAGCGCGTGCTGCCGCCCTATTCGGTTCGCACCATTAACGGTGTGAAAGTCGGTATCCTGGGTTGCACCACCAGCCGCGGCCCACAAGTCGTTGGCAAGTGGGTTACCGCTGGCCTTGAATTCACTGACTGCTCGGTCGAAGCGCCGAAATTTGCAGAAGAATTGCGGACTAAGGAAGGCGTCGAAGTCGTTGTATTGTTGTCCGAAATCGAAATCGGCCGCGACATCCAATTGGTTAAGAAGCTGACCGCCGGTCAGCACATCGACCTTATCTTGAACGCGGACATGCACGAAGAAGTGCTCAAGCCAATTGAAGTGGTGGATGCCGCTGGTAACAAGACCTGGATCATTGAATCCGGACAAGATGGCACCTTGATTGGTGAAATCACGTTGTCAGTTCACGCTGGTCAAGTGACCGACATGAACCACACCCCGCATCGCATCGACGACCGCATCGCGGAAGATGTCGCGGTAGCAAAGGTCGTGGCCGAAGTGCGCGCACCGTTCAACGAAGCCTTTGACGCGTCGATTCCTTGCGATTCTAACAGCCCGTACTGGAACTCCTTCACCAACGCGACCTGCCTAAACGGTCCATTGAGTGAAGTGGTGGGTTCAACCCAGGTTGCCCTGCATCGCAGCAACTACTCCAATGAAGATATGCCGGCCGTCGTTGAAGGCAGTTCGCATGACTTCGTCGCGGATGCAATCCGTTGGTGGGCAAAGTCGGACATGGCAACCGTTCGCGGCTTCCGTTATGGCACCCACGTGGCCCCGGGCCCGATTACCCGTAACGACCTGTTCCACTATGTGCCCATCGGCCCACGCGTAGGCAAAGCTTCACGCGTCACGCTGAACCAAATCCGTAACCAGATCGACAACTCGTCGTTGGCCGTATTTAGCAGCGATCCAGGTGGCGTTGTTACACCCCGTCCTAACTACAACAATGCAGTCTATGCACCGGGCGGCACGAAAGCCGGCCAATCGCCTGGCGCGGACTTGCCTGTGTTGGGTTTAGCGGGTAACTCCATGGGTTGGGGCGGCGGCTGGTTGTTCGCCTACAGCGCGGACGGCTTCCACATGGACTTCGATCCGTACTTCGTCCCTGCATGGCAGAAAGTGAAGGCCAACGGCGCAGCGGGTTCTGGTATCGACATGGGCCTGAACACCCAAACGACGACTCCGGCCTCCGATACGTCACGTGCGCGTTCGCTTAAAGTCAACATGACCTGTAAGTTCTTGCCACCGGCTGAAATCGTCTCCACGGGTTGCAGTGTCGCCGACACGACGACGCGCTACACCACCGTGATGACGAACGGCGCCGACGGCGTTTACACGACCAACTGGAAGACCAACTACGGCACCGCGCCGAATAATGTACTTGGCGCAGCGGCGAAAGATGTCTACATGCTAAACCCGAATGGCTGGCAGTTCCTGAAAGGCACGCCTAACAACCCACTCGGTGCCTTGGCTGTTAAAGCGCCTTTCCAGGCGCCTAGCTTCACGGTTGGCGGCTACTTCTACGCGCAAAGCCCTGACACCATCAATAACTGCAACAACTGCTACGCAACGGGCTATTCTACGGTTGTAGGGAACCCAGACGCCGCCTATTTGCTGCCTGTGAACATGGATGAGAACGGCAATGCATCGCTCGATGCCAACGGCAATCCTGTGTACCTGCGTGACGCCAACAACGCGATCATGATCGGTGCGGACAAGAAGCCTATGGTAGCGGGTGCTCCAGTCGACCTGACCATGGTAATCGAGAAGTACTTAGCCTCCCTGGGTGGCGAAGTGACTGCCGCTAACCTGCCTTTGAATCGCATCAGCTTGCTGAAGGCGCTGCCTGCCAGCACAACGGGCTTCCCCGTTATGCAACCGCTGTGCGGCACGATTGGTCAGAATCCGTTGGCCCCTAATGCCTGCCCATAAGCTGAAAATGTGAAGTCATAACCTGACTTTCCGAGACCCAGCCGCGCGCGCAGACGCCCGGCTGCTTCAAACACTCAGAGCCCCGCTTATGCGGGGCTTTTTTTGGCTCCGGGCGTTAAGTGTTGGAGATGCAGGTCCGGCTTCAGTAGGACGACGTACAGGCGAAAAATTCGTTTGGAACCGTCGACCAATCCAAGTATCGAAACGGTGTAGGGCGGGCATGTTTGCTATGGTTTTCCGTCGATAATTCGCGCCGGCTTGCCCCGGTTCTTGCTTCCCGGACAAATGCGAACGGGCGCACAACTTGCTTGATTTTCTTATAAAAGTCGAAATGAGGCCGATAACTAGAGTGATGGCGGCATCCGCCGCTTAATTACCCGGCCCAGTGGGGGCGTTTATGAGGCAAAATACACCTGGTTCAGGTCCAAAGAAAACCGCGTTGATCCTCTCTGGCGGCGGCGCCCGGGGAGCTTATCAAGTCGGTGTCCTCAAAGCGTTAGCGGACATACTGCCTAAACGTTCTCCCATGCCTTTTCCCATCATTTGCGGTACTTCTGCGGGCGCGATCAATGCGGCTGCGCTGGCCATTTACGCGCCGCAGTTCCGCGAAGCGGTGTCCCGCATGGTCCATGTTTGGGGCAATTTTCGCGTGGGTGAGGTGTTCCGTGCGGATGCGCGCGGCCTCGCGCATGGAGGGCTGCACTGGTTGTTGGCGCTCACGTTAGGAGGCCTGGGCAAGCACAATCCGGCCGCTTTGCTTGATCGGGCTCCACTGGTGAAGCTGCTCACCCACTACTTGCCGTTTGAGCGGATTCAGGAATCCATCGATCATGGGTTTATCCAGGCTGTGAGTATTTCCGCTTCCAGCTACACTACCGGCAATTCGGTCGCCTTTTTTCAGGGTAGCCCGCAAATCGAAGATTGGCGCCGACCTAATCGGCGTGGCGCGCGAACTCAGCTTGGTGTCGAACACTTGTTAGCTTCGTCCGCGATTCCATTTGTATTTGGTGCAGAGCGCATAGGCGCAGAATATTATGGTGACGGTTCCATGCGCCAGACTGCGCCGGTGAGCCCAGCGTTACACTTGGGTGCAGATCGTTTGTTCGTTATTGGGGTAAAGCGCAGTAACGGGGCGGTACCCGAGCCCGAAGTGGCGCCTCAGTGCCCGTCTTTGGCGGAGATTGCAGGGCATGTCTTGGATAGCATTTTTCTCGATAACGTCGAGATGGATCTGGACCGCCTGCAACGCATCAATGAGACATTCAGCAATATCCCTATTCAACATCATCCCGATGAAAAATCGTCTGTACGGCCGGTAGCGATGTTGTCGATATCGCCCAGCCGAGACCCGTTGGAAGTCGCCCAGGAGTTCGCGCATTTGATGCCTCGGGCTGTCCGCATATTATTGCGCGGCGTGGGGGTGTCGGGAGAGCGCGGGTCCAATCTGTTGAGTTATTTACTGTTTGAAAAAGCCTATTGCCGTGAGCTTATCAACATGGGATATGGCGACACCATGCAGCGAAGGGACGCTATTGTCGACTTCCTGGAGCTGAACAAGCCGGTTAGCCCGCTGCGGCGTGTGAAGGTCGCTTGACCTCTTCAAATCACTCTATCGTTTTCTGCTAGAATCCGCCCCGTCACACTGTTCAACTAAGCTGTTGCCTGTTCGCTCGTGGAGTCTAGCCTCGCATGCTCAATATCGCCCAGAAAATCGCCCAAGAACTTGCTGTTAATGAGTCCCAGGTTGTTGCCGCCATTGCCTTGCTGGACGAAGGCGCGACGGTGCCCTTCATCGCACGTTACCGAAAAGAGGTGACGGGTGGTCTGGATGACACCCATTTGCGCAATCTGCAAGAGCGGTTGGTTTACTTGCGTGAGCTCGACGAGCGGCGGGCCGTGGTGTTGGCAAGCATCAGCGAGCAAGGCAAATTGACCAACGAATTGAAGAACGAAATCCTGGCTGCGGACACCAAAACGCGGCTGGAGGATCTCTACCGGCCCTACATGATCAAGCGCCGCACCAAGGCGCAAATTGCGCGAGAAGCCGGGTTGGAGCCGCTGGCGAAGGATTTGTTGGGTGATCCGACCCTGGCGCCGGAGCAAGTGGCGGCGGCCTATGTTGACGCTAAAAAGGGTGTTGCCGACGTACAGGCGGCTCTAGACGGCGCGCGCCAAATTCTGATGGAAGATTTTTCCGACAATGCCGAGCTCTCTGGCCAATTGCGCGAGTATTTTTGGGCGCAGGCTAAGGTGCAATCGAAAGTGGTACCGGGCAAAGAGCAAGAAGGCGTCAAATTCAAAGATTACTTCGACGCCGTTGAGCTGATTTCGAAAATCCCGTCGCATCGCGCGCTGGCTCTGTACCGGGGTCGAACTGAGGGTATTCTGCAGTTGGCCTTGGTGTTGGACGAGGCAGGGGAAGTTAATCGCCCTATGGCTGAAAGCGAAAGCGGTGAAGGGCGGGTTGCGCGTCAATTTGGTATTGCGAGCCAGGGCCGCGCCGCTGACGCGTGGCTGCGGGAGACGGCGCGATGGGCGTGGCGCATCAAAATTGCATCCCGGCTCGACACTGAGCTCAAAATGCGGTTGCGCGAAGCGGCCGAAATCGAAGCCATTCACGTATTTGCTCGCAATCTGCATGACTTGCTGATGGCGTCGCCGGCCGGGCCGCGTGCGACCATGGGCCTTGATCCGGGTTTTCGCACCGGGGTTAAGGTTGCCGTGGTGGACGCGACCGGCAAGTTGGTTGATACGGCAACGATTTATCCGCATGAGCCGCAGAAACGTTGGGATGAGGCATTGGCCGTGCTGGCCGTGTTGGCAGGGCGCCACAATGTTGAGTTGATTAGCGTCGGCAACGGCACAGCTTCGCGCGAAACGGATAAGTTGGCAGCGGAGCTGATTAAGCTGCATCCACAATTGCGTCTGACAAAGGTTATGGTGTCAGAGGCGGGCGCGTCGGTCTATTCCGCGTCCGAATTTGCCGCAGCAGAATTTCCGAATCTCGATGTTTCCATCCGCGGCGCGGTTTCCATCGCCCGCCGCTTGCAAGACCCGTTGGCCGAGTTGGTTAAAATCGAGCCCAAGGCCATTGGCGTGGGTCAATACCAGCACGACCTTAATCAATCCGCACTTGCACGTGGCCTCGACGCGGTTGTGGAAGATTGCGTGAATGGTGTTGGTGTTGATGCGAACACCGCATCGATTCCGCTCTTGGCGAAGGTGTCTGGGTTGAGCGCAACATTGGCGCGAAATATCGTTACCTATCGCGACGAGCACGGCGCATTCAAGAATCGCAAAGCGTTGCTGGAAGTGCCGCGTATGGGTGCCAAAGCGTTTGAGCAGTCGGCGGGATTCTTGCGCATTATGAATGGCGACAATCCGTTGGACGCGTCGGCGGTGCATCCCGAAGCGTATCCTGTCGTGCAGCGAATTCTAGCTAAAACGGGCAAAGAGGTTCGTGCGTTGTTGGCGGATTCCGCGTTCGTGCGCAAGTTGAAGCCTGCCGAATTCACCGACGAACGGTTTGGCGAGCCCACCGTGAAGGACATTATTGCCGAGTTAGAAAAGCCTGGCCGTGATCCGCGCCCGGAATTCAAAACCGCCCAATTCCAAGATGGCGTGGAGAGTATCGGTCAGATCAAGGTCGGAATGATTCTCGAGGGTGTGGTTACGAACGTGGCTAACTTCGGTGCGTTTGTGGATATCGGCGTGCATCAGGACGGTTTGGTGCATATCTCCGCGCTGGCCGACAAATTTGTGAAAGACCCGCGCGATGTGGTGAAGGCCGGTGACGTGGTGAAAGTGAAAGTGCTGGAAGTGGATGTGCCGCGTAAGCGAATTTCCTTAACCTGCCGGTTGACCGACGATCCGCGGCAGGCGATTGCTTCCGGTAGCGCGCCTGCGGGCAAGCCAGTAAAAGTGGCGGCGCCGGAAAAGCGCAAAGAACCTGAAGCTGCCAATGCGTTTGCCTTGGCCTTTTCGCAGGCGAAGAAGTCATAGTGGGGGGATTCGGCTTGGTAGCCCGGCTTCAGCCAGGCTATCAAGTCGGACTGATGCCGTTCTGCCCGGCGTTTATTAGACCAGGATAACGATACTAAAACGCAAAAGGCCGGTGCGATTGTTCGCACCGGCCTTTCTATTCGGCAGTTAATGGCTTTAGGCGGCCAGTTTTTCTTTGTTCTTTCTACGACGCGATACCGATGCCATGATTGGCAATCCGGCCAGCATAAGTAGAGCGGTTGCGGGAGCGGGGACGCCAGTCCCGCCGCCACCGGCCGGCAGGTTGCCGCCAACGACTTGCAGTTTGAAGTAATCCTTCGTGCTGTCCAGTGCTCCGCCAAACGCCGAGTTGTAGGCGCTGATCAACCAGTAGCTGGAAGAATACGTGCCGGCCGTGTTGAAGCTGGCCGCATTGGTGGTGCCGACGTTGGACAGGTCCGCCACTTTGGTCCAGCCGCTGCCGGCTGTGCCGATGTTTGCGTAGGTCTTGCCCGCCAGGGTCGGTGCGCCAGCCCCGGTGTAGGCTAGAACGCTGACGTCGGAGTCGCCCGACATCCAGCCCAATTTAAGCGAGTTCAGGGTGACCGCGGTTCCGCCGAAGTTCAGCAACACAGAGTCAGTGTTGGTGTCGTTGTCGATCGCGTGGTTCGGGCTTGTTGTTTCATTGATAACGCCGCTCGTCGCGGCCGTGTTTTGATTGCGAACACCAATGCCGTTGGGGTCGTACAGATTGGCTTCGGCCGTGGCTAGTGTGCTGCTGGCGGCGGTATTTGACCAAGCAGTTAATACAGCGTTGGCGCCGGCGCCGCTGGAGTTTTTGAATGTCATGCTATTGCCGTAAAGCGGGCTGCTCAGGTTGGTGCAGTCGCCAGCGATACAGTTGCCGCTCGTCAAGCTCCAGCTCACCGCTGCGTTGGCGGTGCCGCCGATTGCCATGGCGCCAATGGCGAGGGCGATGTGCGAAAGTTTCTTAAGTGTTTTGGTCATGACCATTTTCCCCAATGCGAAATCTGTTTGCGTCTTGGTCCAATTTTCGGAAAAACTGGGCAAGGGCTATTGCGGCATAACAATAAGCAAAGTACGCGCCAACGTCTAAAATTCATTTATAAACAGTTAATTAAAATTTCTACGTCACCGCGAACTTTCTCGATTGTAAGAAATTCCGACAAATTACTTTCTGAGGCTTTTGACCAGGGACTTCGCATCTTCCGCCCCTTCGAACGACGCATTCCCTTTCAGAGCAAGTTCCAACTCGGTGATTGCCTCGTCGCTGCGGCCGAGTTTCGCCAGTGCGGCACCAATATGGTAGCGGATTTCCGGATCGCTCGATGCGCGGGAGTGGGCGTTACGCAAGTGAGGCAGCGCCTTTTCCGCTTGTCCGGCTTTGACCAGCAGCCAGCCGTAGGTGTCCGTCACCGCTGGGCTATCAGGTGCCAGTTTCAGGGTCTGCTCGGCCACTTCCATTGCCCGTTTGTCGCCCAATTTTGCATAGACGTTGGCGAGGTTGTTGAGGATCAAAGCATCGTTAGGGCGGGCTTTGACAATTATCTCGTAGTGGCCTTTGGCGCTGCCGTAGTCGCCAAGGCGCATGTACCCTTCGGCGAGCGCGGCGCGAGCGTCGATGTCTTTAGGATGTTCCTTGACCCAGCCAGCCTGCCATTGTATTGCCTGATTCCTTTCCCCATTGGCCCAATAAGCCTGGAAAAGGCGTTGGGCCGCCACGGCGGCATCCTTCCCGGTGGCGCTGGCGCGGTAGCTCTCGGCGGCTTTGGCGTACTGGCGGTCGCTCATGAAGAGGTCGCCTTGGAGCCGGGTTGCGACTGGGTTGTTGGGGTGCCGGGCGCGCAGCCTGGCCAGCGCTTCGACGGCGGCGTCACGATGCCCTGCACCGTTCTCAATTTCGATCAGGCCAACGTAGGCTGGAACGAATTTTGGGTCGCTGTCGATGGCTTTCCGTAATGACCATGTCGCACCCGTGGTGTCGTCTGCGGCTACTTGGAGGCGCGCAAGTTCAAACAAAAGTTTGGTTTGTGCGCCCGCATTGGTTGATAAGCGGGTAAGGGCGGCGCGCGCTTCATTTTTACGGTTGGTGGCAATGTAGGCGCGGCCGACCGCCATGGCCACCTGCGGGTTGTCTGGCGCGGCGGTTTCGGCCTGCTGGGCGACTTTCAGTGCGTCCTGCGGTTTGCCGAGGGCGATGTACGCGTCTACCAGTGCAAGCAGGGCTGGAATAAATCGATTGTCGATCGCCCTCGCTTTTTCGAACCATGCGACAGCTTCAGTCGGTTGGTTTTGTGCTTGCGCTACTCGCCCCAGTTCGGTGAGTGCGTAGACGTTTTTGGGGTCTTCCTTTAGTAAGGCTTCGAGGCGTCGCTTTGCGCCGGCTGGATTGCCTTCCATGGTCTCCAGCTTGGCGAGATTAATTTTGGCGGTGGTGAATAATGGATCCTTTTTCAGAATCTGCTCGAAGTTGGCGCGGGATTCTTTCAGATTGCCGGCGGAAAGCTGAGCGGCGGCGAGCAAGTTATGTGCAGTTAGGTTGTCCGGTTCGGCCTTGTGTAGTTTATCCGTAACCTTTATGGCTGCGCCGTAATTGCCTTGTTTCATGTGTAGGGTGGCTAGCAGGATGCCAGCCCTTTCCGCATTGCCTTTGCGCTCAAACACGCTGGCGAGGTCGGCTACGGCATCGTCATCGTGCCCTGCTCCGAGTTTGTTGAGAGCCCTCTGTACTGTTACTTCGGGCGCGTCGCGGCTTAAGGTGGCAGCACGGTCGAAATAGTCGGCCGCTTGGACGTGCATCCTCGCCTTCATGTGGGCGGTGCCCATCAACGTTAATAGGCGGTAGTCATTTGGGGACGACTTTAGGACGGGGTCAAGAATGCGGATCGCTTCTTTTGCGTCGCCTTTTTCGACCAGCAGGGAGCCCAGTAGTCGGCGTGCTCCGGTTTGGCCGGGGTTCTGGGTTACGTATTTGCTTAGATAGGTCAGTGCTTTTTCCTGATTGCCTTGGCTGTAGTTCACGAGCCCGGCCAGGAGGAGGGTCGGGCCGTGCTTTTCGACGAATTCGGGCTGAAGCTTTTCTATAATTCCCTGGGCTTCAGCTAAGGTTTTTCGGGAGGTCTCGTCTTTTCCTGTCAGCGCCTGCAAAACGGCTTGCAGATAGATCGCTCGGGGGTCGAGGGGTGATTCCGTACGCAGGAATTCTACGTCCTGGGCGGCGGCTTCGGTTTTTCCTAGGTCCATCAGCACGCCAGCGCGTGCAACTCGCGCGGCTAGGTGTTTGGGTTCAAGTTCTATCGCACGACCATAGTCCGTTACGGCCTCGCTGAGTCTCCCAGTTGCGTGCTCGATAGAGGCTTTAATGTGCCACGATTCGGCGTTTCTTGGGGCGTTGTCGGTAGCTTTTACAGCTTCTTTTGTGGCGTTGGCTATGTCGCCACGCCGCAAAAATAGTGTGGCGCGGCCAACGGTTGCAAGGACGTTGCTTGGGTCAGCTCGAGCGGCGGCGTCGAACGAATCTAGCGCACGGTCTAACTGCTTGAGTTGCATGTAGGCATGGCCGCGCAGGACTTCAATTTCTGATGTTTTTTGCGCGTTGTAGCCACGGGCTTGAATGTTCTGGATGACAAGGTCAAATTTTTCTTGAGCTAGATAGGCTTTCCCCAAGGGAACCGAAGTCAGCGCTTTGTCAGCGCCTAACTGTTCGGCCCGCAAAAGCTCTTTTTCGGCCGAGACTGGGTCGGGCGCGTCGAGATATATTTCGCCAAGCAAAACGTAGGCGGCGAGGTAGCTGGGGTCCTTTTGTACGGCGTTCTTTAAGTGAATAATGGCCGTCGACGTTTCTTTCTTTCTCGACGCGGTCAGCGCTTTTTCGTACAGGGCGGAGGCGTCATCGGCTGCGTGTGTGGGGGCGGCGGGTAAAAGCAGCGCCGCGCACAGGGCAAGCGATTTGGCAGTCTGGAATGGTTTGTCGACGAGCATTTGTTGCCTCTGAGGTGCCGGGGAGGGGCGGCTATCGTTGATACTAAGATTATATCGCCTTAGGGCGCCAGGTCTTTACCCTCGCAGGCGGCGTGTGCTTTGGCGCCAGACAAGAACTCCCGTGAAATCGCATCGGCCGCGCTGCCCAGGTCAACCGCGCTCATGTCATCTTCCCCTGCGTCCTCGGGCGGCGCGAAGCTCAAACGACGGCCGGGAGAATTCAACGTTTGCCAGCGTAGGGCGGAATTGACCCGGCTGCGAGGGTAAAAGCCCGCCGTTGGCACGTCGAGCGCGCCAGCGATATGCAGTGGGCCGGTCGAGCCACCGATGAAGGTGCTGGCGAATTGAATGTGGCGGGCGAAGGCTCGTAAACCTTGTTGTGATGGATACACCACCACGCGGTGGGGGCCGCCCTTCAACCGTTGGGCGAGTTCGTTGGCGCCCAACATTTCGCTGGGTCCGGCACTGAGCACAATGGTGCAGGCTTGGCGGGGGCGTAGGTTCCGTGCAAGTTCGGCGTATTGCGCCAAACTGAGGTTGCGGGCGGATCCGCCGCTGCCGGCATGGATGAATACGAGTGGGTCGTCGATCGATAGTTGATGGTATGCGCAAAAATCTTGATGGGCCTTCTGCACAGCGGCGGCCTCAAACGCGAGATACGGTCGCTGCGTGTAGGGCGAAATGGCGTTAGTGTTTTCTGCTAGAAAATGATCGACCAGATCGCAGTTGTATTGGTATTCCGGTTTGGTCGATTCTGAGCGATGTTGTTTGAGACAGTGGTTGAACAAGACCTGGGCAATTTTAGTGGCCGGCGCGACGCGGTAAGGTATGCCGGCCAGCCATGCCG
>Ga0315270_10000596_pt1 | contig 19879 bp, 23 predicted proteins | sample C1_bottom_MG_FD_204932 | JGI IMG/M metagenome (GOLD analysis project Ga0315270, IMG submission 204932) | Sediment microbial communities from Yellowstone Lake, YNP, Wyoming, USA - C1_bottom | ecosystem: Environmental > Aquatic > Freshwater > Lake > Sediment | place: USA: Wyoming | collected...
GGCAAGGCGGTGCGCGAGCGCACCCAGGACACCTGGGGGCTGTGGCGCAAGCATGTGCTCAACCCCGAATCCAATGTGCAGTTCGGCGAAGGCGGGGCGGGCACGTTTTCCGACGGCAAGCTCTACAGCCAGATCAAGGATCCCAAGCATTTGGGCCGCAAGGTGCTGACCGAATTCGTGAAAGCCGGCGCTCCGGAGGAAATCCTCTATGTATCGAAACCGCACATCGGCACCTTTCGCCTGGTCGGCATGGTCGAAGCCATGCGCCACGAGATCGAGGCACTCGGCGGCGAAATCCGCTTCCAGCAGCGCGTCACCGACGTGCTGATCGAGGACGGTCACATCCGCGGCGTGACGCTCGCCAGTGGCGAAACGCTGCGCAGCAAGCATGTCGTCCTCGCGCTCGGCCACAGCGCGCGCGACACCTTCGAGATGCTGCATGCGCGCGGCGTCTATATGGAAGCCAAGCCGTTTTCGATCGGCTTTCGCATCGAGCATCCGCAGTCGCTGATCGACCAGGCGCGGCTGGGGCCGAACGCCGGTAACCCTACCCTCGGTGCGGCCGACTACAAGCTGGTGCATCACGCCAAGAACGGCCGCTCGGTGTACAGCTTCTGCATGTGCCCCGGCGGCACCGTGGTGGCGGCCGCCTCCGAGCCGAACTGCGTGGTCACCAACGGCATGAGCCAGTATTCGCGCAACGAGCGCAACGCCAACGCCGGCATCGTGGTGGGGATCACGCCCGAGGATTATCCCGGCGGGCCGCTGGCCGGCATCGAGTTGCAAAGGAAACTGGAAGCGCGCGCGTTCGAACTGGGCGGCGGTAATTACGAGGCGCCGGCTCAACTGGTCGGCGACTTTGTTGAGGGCAAGCCATCCACCCAGCTCGGCAGCGTCGAGCCCTCGTACAAGCCCGGCGTGCATCTCACCGACCTCGCATCCGCATTGCCGGATTACGCCATCGAGGCGATCCGCGAGGCGCTGCCGGCGTTCGACCAGCAGATCAAGGGCTTCGCGATGAAAGACGCGGTGCTCACCGGCGTCGAGACGCGCACCTCGTCGCCGCTGCGCATCACACGCGGCGACGATTGCCAGAGCCTCAACGTCAAGGGCCTGTATCCGGCGGGCGAGGGCGCAGGCTACGCGGGGGGGATTCTGTCGGCAGGGGTGGACGGCATCAAGGTCGCCGAGGCCGTCGCCCTGGACATGCTGGGGAAAACGGCGCGGCCCTGAGTCGCGTTGTCTATTGATCCGGCACGAATAAACATGAGTACCGTTCGCCCTGAGCCTGTCGAAGCCTGTCCTGAGCCAGCCGAATGGGGGCTGTGCTTCGACAGGCTCAGCACGAACGAACTCGCGAATAAATCTGGCCGGATCAATTAATTCGAGGCGATGGCGCCGGCCGGCTATTGCTTGCCGGGCGCCGTCACCAACTGGGCATAGGCCGCATCGGCCAGTTGCCGGATCACCTGGTGCCCGATCTGGCCCGACAGGGCATAGCCGAAATCGCCGTCTATCCAGTAAAACACGTCGACACCGTTTTCGGTGGCGTGGCGGAAGGCCGTCAGCTTGTTGCCTGCAGCCGCGCGGCGCACATAGAGGGTGACGCGACGCTCGATCCGGTCCTGGTACATGAACTGGGCCACCGGGCCGGTTTCGCCGGATAGCAGGCGGCCGCCGAGCAGCTCGAATCCCTGCGCGCTGAAATCCGGCGCTTTAAGTTGCGTGCCGACGCGCTTGGAAAGCCAGGCGACCAGATGGTCCGCGTGGGCAGCGTCCACTTCGACCGGGTGGCGCGATTCGATACTGAAAACCGCGTGGGCGATGGCGGCATCGCGGGCTAGATAAACCGGGGCGGCGGGCGCTTGCTCGGCGTTGAGGCCGAGGGCGTAACCAACCAGGCCGGTCACCACCATGGCCAGCATCGCCGCTATCGCCTTGAATGACATGGGCATGGCCGGGCGGCGCGTGGCGCGCACCAGGTTCAGCGGCAGCGGCTCATTGAGGACGGCGTCGAAGGCGGCATGCAGGGACTGGTTCTGCCCGGCCCAGGCCTGCACGCGCGCGGCATCGGCCGGGTGGGCCGCCAGCCAGGCTTCGACCTCGAGCCGGCGGACTTCGCTCAGTCCGCCATCCACATAGGCGTGGAGTTCGTGTTCGCGCACTTCGTCTGTCATTTCACAACTTTCAGTTTGATCGCGGGTTCGCCTGCCAGCATGTGCCGCATGCGCTCGCGCGCGCGCGACAGACGCGACATCACCGTGCCGATCGGCACGCCCAGCACCTGGGCGGCTTCGGCGTAGCCGAATTGTTCCAGTCCTACCAGCAGCAGCACTTCGCGTTGTTCCTCGGGCAGACGCGCCAGCGCGTCGTGGATGTCGCGTGCAGCCAATGCTTCCATTTGCCCGCCGCTTACCGGCTCGTCCGGCGCATCCTCCATGACGGATTCCAGCGGCCGCCGGATGCGGATCTGGTTGACGAACAGATTGTGCATCAGGGTGAACAGCCAGGCGCGGAGGTCGCTGCCGGGCTGCCACAGGTCGAGCTTGGCCAGCGCGCGTTCGAGTGTGTCCTGCACCAGATCGTCGGCGCGATTGAGGTCCCCCGTCAGCGCCCGTGCATAGCGGCGCAGGCGGGGGAGGTGCTCGATCAGATCGGGGCGGGCACGCACTCAGGGCTTGGCCGTGTGCCACACATTGTTGACGCCGTCGCCGGTCATGTCGCCCGGCTTCTGGTCTTTGGACCACTGGTAAAGCGGCTTGCCCTTGTAGGACCACTGCAGGGAGCCGTCGTCGCGGGTGATGACGGTGTAGTCGCCGCTGGCCTGGTCGGCCGTGGTTGCGGTCAGGGGCGGCCATTTCATGGCGCATTCGCCGTTGCAGGCGCTCTTGCCGGAGCCGGCCGCGTCCTTGTCGAACACATACAGCGTCATGCCCGAAGGGTTGGTGAGAACGCCCATCTGGTTCATGGTGGGCGAAGCGTAGGGGCTGGCGCAGGCAACCAGCATGCCCAATGTGGCGAGGGACAGGGTCAATGCGTTTTTCATGGTGTTTCCTTGTTCAAGGGTTAAGGAGAAATTCGCAAGTTTGCATGCTTGCATTGACGTGAACACCTGCCCGGTCGAGTTTATTCCCGATCGTTCCAGTTTTTTGAAGCGCCCGATCGATCGAGCCCAATATTCCTGGAAGTGACAGCGCTGCACCTGGTTGCGGACCATGCCATGCATGGCACGGATAAAAAATGCTTGCCCGCATGACAACATTTCAAATATCATTGAAATATGGAAACGAAAGCCGTCGTCACCGCCCTTGCCGCCTTGGCCCAAGATTCCCGCCTGGCCATTTTTCGTGCGCTGGTTCAGGCCGGCCCAGCCGGTTTGGCTGCCGGCAGGATCAGCGAACTCACCGGCATTGCGCCGTCCTCGCTGTCGTTCCACCTGAAGGAGTTGTCGCACGCCGACATGGTGAGTTCGCAGCAGGCGGGGCGTTTTGTCATCTACACCGCGAATTTCTCCACCATGAACGCGCTGCTCGGTTTTCTTACCGAAAACTGCTGCGGCGGCAATCCCTGCTCGCCGGTGTGCACTCCGGCGTGTGAACCTGAAAAATCTCGCATCACTGAAAAGGAGTCAACATGAAACGCCTGCATGTACACGTCGCGGTCGACGATCTGGCCGCCAGCATCAAGTTCTATTCCACCATGTTCGCCGCCGAGCCGACCGTGACCAAGGACGACTACGCGAAATGGATGCTCGACGATCCGCGGGTCAACTTCGCGATTTCGGCGCGTGGCGCCGTACCCGGCCTCAACCATCTGGGTGTGCAGGTCGAGTCCGCCGAAGAACTGGCCGAAATGAACACGCGCCTGCAAAAGCTGGACGGTGAGGTGGTGGAAGAAATGGGCACTGCCTGCTGCTACGCCAAGTCGGACAAATACTGGGCGACTGACCCGACCGGCATCGCCTGGGAAACCTATCACACGCTCGACAGCATTCCGGTGTTCGGCGGACAGGGGGCGAGCGGCTGCTGCGTGCCCGAGCCGGCGGTGGCCAAGGTGTCCGGCTGCATCCCGGTCAAGGCCAAATCGGCGTCAGGCAGCTGTTGCTGAGTTTCATGTTTTTACAATCAAGGATCCATCGTGGCTGAACAACCCTACACCGTGCTGGTGCTGTGCACCGGCAATTCCTGTCGTTCGCAAATGGCCGAAGTACTGCTGAATCATGACCTCGCCGGCCAGGTGCGCGCGCTGTCCGCCGGCACCCGTCCCCAGCCGAAAGTGGCCGACGGCGCGATCGCGGCGCTGAAGCAGGCCGGGCTGAACACCGACGGCCTGCATCCCAAGGACATCGACGCGGTGATGAACGAGCACATCGATCTGGTGGTGACGGTGTGCGACAACGCGAAGGAAGCCTGCCCGATTTTTCCGAAGCCGATCCCGGCCATTCACCTGCCGTTTCACGACCCGCACGGCGAGCCGCTGGAAAGTTTCTTCGCGGTGCGCGACGACATCCGCACCCGGCTGGTTGCCGCGGTGCGCGAGAAACTCGGCCTGCAAGCGGCTGCGGCCTGAGCTGGCATGAGCGCACAGTGCGAGGTGACCGGCAAGCGTGCCGCCGGCGCGCCGATGAGCGTGTTCGAGCGCTGGCTCACCCTGTGGGTGGCGCTGTGCATCGTCGCCGGCGTGCTGCTGGGCCAGTTGCTCCCGGCGCCGTTCCAGGCGATGGGGCGCATGAACGTGGCGCAGGTCAACCTGCCGGTCGGCCTGCTGATCTGGGTGATGATCATCCCCATGCTAATGAAGATCGACTTCGGTGCGCTGCATCAGGTGAAGTCGCACTGGAAGGGCATCGGCGTCACCCTGTTCGTCAACTGGGCGGTGAAGCCGTTTTCGATGGCGCTGCTGGCGTGGCTGTTCATCCGTCACTGGTTCGCGCCTTACCTGCCGGCGGAGCAGCTCGACAGCTATGTCGCCGGCCTGATTCTGCTGGCCGCCGCGCCGTGCACCGCGATGGTGTTCGTGTGGAGCCGGCTGACCGGTGGCGATCCGTATTTCACCCTGTCGCAGGTGGCGCTGAACGACGCCATCATGATCTTCGCCTTTGCGCCCATCGTCGGCCTGCTGCTCGGGCTGTCGGCGATCGTGGTGCCGTGGGACACGCTGTTCACCTCGGTGGTGCTGTATATCGTCATCCCGGTGATCCTGGCGCAGATCTGGCGCAAGCTGCTGCTGAAGCGCGGGCAGGCGGCGTTCGACGTGACCATGGCCCAGCTCGGCCACGCTTCCATCCTGGCGCTGCTGGCCACGCTGGTGCTGCTGTTCGCCTTTCAGGGCGAGGCGATCATCCGGCAGCCGCTGATCATCGCGTTGCTGGCCGTGCCCATCCTGATCCAGGTGTTCTTCAATTCGGGACTGGCCTACTGGCTGAATCGAAAAGCAGGCGAGAAGCACAGCGTGGCCTGTCCGTCGGCACTGATCGGCGCGTCCAACTTTTTCGAGCTGGCGGTGGCGGCGGCGATCGCGCTGTTCGGTTTCCAGTCGGGTGCGGCGCTGGCGACGGTAGTGGGCGTGCTGATCGAGGTGCCGGTGATGCTGCTGGTGGTGAAGATCGTCAATCGCAGCCGGGGTTGGTATGAGCGGGGCCTGCTTCAGCAGGAACCGGGTTGACAGCTTGATCCATAGGCCGCGGTGAGTCCTGGCGGATCATGGCAGGTTCGCACACCACGGTGTCGTGTCGTGCGATGCGGCCGCCCGTGAGTATCCGGGCATTCATCCCGCCATGCCCGCGCATCGCGTTGTAGCCGCCCGTACCCAAATTTTCTTCCATCCGCGAACAGGGTTCGCACGGGCCGGTGAGCTGCAGCACGACTTCGGCGCCGATGCGCAGGATCAGGGGCTGGTCGCGCAACAGGCTGCGTGCGGCCACGAGGTTGATTCCCGATATGACCAGATTGCGGCGCAAGGCGGCGGGGTTGACTTCGGATAGGCGGAGCAGGGCGGCGATGACAGGCAAATGTTCGGCCAGGATCAGGGTGACCTGGCGCGGGCCGCTAGCAGCGCTGGAGGACGGCCGGGCGGCGCGATGGTCACCCGCCAGGCCGCGTGCGGCGATGGCTTCAGTGTGTTCAACCACTTGCATGGGCGCACGGCGCGCGGGTCGCAGCCAGATCGATTCGATGCGTCCGGAGTGGGTGAACGCAGCGGTCAGTTCACGCAGCGCGGACATCGCTAGTGCAGCGAATCAGCGCGGCGCCTGCCAGCAGTTGTTGTTGACCTGCCAGGTCATCGAGAGCTGTTCGCTGGTGGGATACAGCGCGTATTTGACGCCCATGTAATCCGAACCCTTGCGCCAGAACATTGCCAGCAGATTTTTTTCGCCGTTGGCGACGACGCTGGAATACGGAATCACCTTGAGCGGATTGCCGTACAGGTTGGAATAGTTCGACGCGATGACAATGAAGGAACGGAAAGCCGGTTCGACTTCCTGGTCGAAGGCCACCAGTTTGTCGTTGCAGAAGGTGAACAGAAAACGGCGGCCGGCCGGGTTGTTGGGTAAGTCGTAGGCAAACAGGCCGTCGGTGCCGACCGGCAGGGTTTTGTCGAAATTCCAGGTTTTGAGCGCCTGCTCGACATCGCCGCGCGCCATGCCGTTTTTGAATTCGCCGATTTCCCAGGCTTGGGCGGGCAAGGCGAACAGCAAACCGGCAAGCAGGCTGATGATTGTTGTTTGTCTGGTCATGGCTTTCAACAAGCGGGTGTGATCGCCACGTCACTTGCCGCTGACTGCGCCGAAGACCTGCTTCAGCAGATCGCTACCGGCCTGCATCGGGTTGGCACGGATGGCCTGTTCCTTCTCGCCGATGAGTCGGTATAGACGGTCGAGCGATTGCTGGGTGACGTATTGCTCGACGCTGGCCTGGTTTTTATCGACCAGGTTGAACTGCGCGGCCATTTCGCCGAAGCGGTTGTACTGCTGCGCGAGGCCGACTTGATCGGTGGTGGCCTTGACGATGGGGGTGAAGCGCTCGGTGAGCTGGACTTCGGTTTTTTTGCGGAAAAAATCGGTGGCCGAGGTGGGCCCGCCTGTCAGGATGCCTCTGGCATCGTCCAGTGTCATCCCTTTCACCGCATCCACCAGCAGGGGTTTGGCCTGGGGCACGGCGGCTTCTGCCGCGCGGTTCATCGCCAGCACCAGTTCGTCGGCCCGTTTGTCCATGCCGAGCATGCGCATGGCCTTGCTGGCTTTTTGCAGGTTCTTGGGCAGCGGAATTTTCAGTGCAGGGTTGCCGTAGAAACCATCCTTGACGCCCAGCTGTGCGACGGCGGTGTCGGCACCGCGCGTGAGCGCTTCTTTCAAGCCGGCGCTGATGTCGGCGTTGGATAAGGCATTCACGCCGGATGAGTCTGCAGTGGCGGCGGTACCCGCAGTTTGTCCGCCGGTTTTGCCCACCGCGCCCTTCAGTGCGTCATTCCAGTCGAAGGCCAGGGCGGGCGGCGTCAGGCTGAGTCCGGCGGCCAGAATGATCCAGTGTTTCATCGTGCGCTCCTGGGTGGAATGGATTACAAGACCTCGGCCGCGTAATCGGCGAGCCGCGAGCGTTCGCCGCGTTGCAGAGTGACGTGACCATTATGCGGCCAGCCCTTGAAATGGTCGACCACATACGTGAGGCCGGAGCTGCCTTCGGTGAGGTAGGGGGTGTCGATCTGCGAGATGTTGCCCAGGCACACCACCTTGGTACCCGGCCCGGCACGCGTTATCAGGGTTTTCATTTGCTTGGGCGTGAGGTTTTGCGCTTCGTCGATGATCAGGAACTTGCTAAGGAACGTGCGGCCGCGCATGAAATTCAGCGACTTCACCTTGATGCGCGAACGGATCAGGTCCTGCGTCGCCGCGCGCCCCCAGTCGCCCGCATCGTCGTCGGTCTTGTTCAGCACGTCGAGGTTGTCTTCCAGCGCGCCCATCCACGGCGTCATTTTTTCTTCCTCGGTGCCGGGCAGAAAACCGATGTCCTCGCCCACCGGCACCGTGACGCGGGTCATGATGATCTCGCTGTAGATTTTCTTGTCGAGCACCTGGGCGAGCGCCGCCGCCAGCGTGAGCAGGGTCTTGCCGGTGCCGGCCTGCCCCAGCAGGGTGACGAAATCGATCTCGGGATCCATCAGCACATTCAACGCAAAGTTCTGCTCGCGGTTGCGCGCGGTGATGCCCCAGACATTGTTCTTCTGATGGCTGAAGTCGCGCACGGTGACCAGTTCGGCGAGCTTGCCTTCAACCTTCAGCACCTTGGCGTAGAGCGGGTTGGGGCCTTCCTGAAAGACGAATTCGTTCGGCAGCAGGTTGGTTACCAGCGGACCCTTGATGCGGTAGTAGGTGTGGCTGTTGGCCTGCCAGGATTCCATGCCCTTGCCGTGGGTGTCCCAGAAGTTGGCGGGCAGTTCGCGCACGCCGGCGTAGAGCAGGTCGGTGTCTTCCAGTACCTTGTCGTTGGTGTAGTCCTCGGCGGGCAGTCCCAGCGTGCGCGCCTTGATGCGCATGTTGATGTCTTTCGACACCAGAATGACCTGCCGCTTGGGGTAATGCCGCGACAGAAACAGCACCACGCCGAGAATCTGGTTGTCGACCTTGCTGGTGGGCAGCGAGAGCGGGATGTCGCCGGTGATCGCCTGGGTCTGCAGGAACAGCTTGCCGGTGGCGGCGTTATGACTGTGCGGCGCGAGCGGGACGCCTTCTTCGATGGTGTCGAGCTTGCTCACCATTTCGTCGAGGAAGCGGCTGGCCTGGCGCGCATTGCGCGAGACTTCGGTCATGCCCTTCTTGTGCTGGTCGAGTTCTTCCAGGGTGGCGATCGGCACGTAGATATCGTGCTCTTCAAAGCGGAACAGGCAGGTGGGATCGTGCATCAGCACGTTGGTATCCAGAACGAACAGCTTGGTCTGGGCGACAGCTTTTTTTGGCATGGCGTGCTCGTGGTGGTGGGAAAGCGAATGCCTTCATCCTACCTCAAGCTGAAGGGGGCTTGTCTAGTCAAAAAAGTAAACGTGAAACCTGCCCGGCTGTGCGGATTTGGCATGGGTTTTCTCAGTAGAATGATCGGCTTCCCAACCCGCCGACCCGAGATGGACGCGATCCTGCCGTCAACTACCTCGCGCGCTTTTGATTGCGGCGCCATGTTTCGTCTGTTCGGGCTGATACTAGTCTGGCTGTGGTCGCCACCGCTCCACGCCCAGGTTGCCGCGCACATCCTGCTGCAGGACTCGCCGCTGGCCGGGTTCCAGTACCACGCGGGCAAGACGCTGTGGCCGCAGATGCGGGTGGGCGACGCACTTGCCCTGATCCGCGAGCCGGACAATTCGCATGACGCGAAAGCGGTTCGGGTGGAGTGGCAGGGCCACCAGATCGGCTACGTGCCGCACCGCGAGAATGCCGATGTCGCGCGTTTCATGGATGGCGGACAAACGCTGGTGGCGCGCATCACCCGCCTGGCCGAGGGGCGCGATCCGTGGTCGCGGGTGCGCTTCGAAATCCTTATTCCAATCGACCCGGAACCACTCGGCGACGGCAAGCCTCCGATAAAATCCTCACCATGAAATACCTTGTCCTTGATACGTCCACCGAATGGTGCTCGGTCGCGCTGTGGCTGGATGGCCGGATTCATGCGCGGCGGGTGCTGGCCGGACAGCGGCACAGCAGCCTGCTGTTGCCGATGCTGGATGACCTGCTGCGCGAGTCGGATATCAGCCTGCGCCAGCTTGATGGCATTGCCTATGGCGCGGGACCGGGTTCGTTCACCGGCCTGCGCATTGCCTGCGCGGTGACGCAGGGCCTGGCACTGGGCGCCGATCTGCCTGTGGTCGGCGTCTCCACGCTGGAATCGATCGCCGAACAGACGGGTGCGGAGCGGGTGCTGGCCGTGCTCGATGCGCGCATGGCCGAAGTCTACTGGGCGGCGTATCGGCGCGAGGGGACAGGCTGGCGTGCGGCGAGCGAACCGCAACTGGCGCTGCCCGAATCAGTGGCGGTGCCGGATGGCGACGACTGGGTCGGCGCAGGCAATGGTTTTGTCGTGCTGGGCGAGGTGTTGCGTCCGCGCCTGGCAGCCCGGTTGGCGCGCATCGACGACACGCTGATGCCCGACGCTGCCGCGATGGCGCCGCTTGCTGTCCGGGCATTCGCACGCGGCGAAGCCATGGACGCCGCGCTCGCCGCGCCGATTTATCTGCGTGACAAGGTGGCGCTGACGGTGGATGAACGCCGCGCGAAAAATTCCGTATGAGCGTGGTATTCGAAATCGCACACCGCCTGCGCCCGATGACCGAGGCCGACCTGCCGCGCATCCACCGGATCGAACTCGCAAGCTACGAATACCCGTGGAGCATCGGCAATTTTTCCGATTCCCTCCATGCCGGTTACAGCATGTGGGTGCGCGAAGCCGAGGGCGAAGTGATCGGCTATTACACAATGATGGCGGCAGCGGGCGAGGCGCATCTGCTCAATCTCACCATTGCGCCGAGCTGGCGACGGCACGGCCTCGGGCGCGACCTGCTCGACCACTGCCTGGCATGCGCCTGCGATCACCAGGCTAGCAGCCTGTTCCTGGAAGTGCGCACCTCCAACGCTGCCGCGATTGCGCTGTATCACAGCAGCGGTTTCGCCGACCTGGCCGTGCGGCGCGCCTACTACCCCGCACGCGTCGGCCGCGAGGATGCGCTGATCATGAAAAAGGAACTGTCGTGCTGAGCCGCGACGAGGTGTTCGACGAACTCGGCATCGGCCCGGTGTGGCGGCTGCGTGAAGCGCCTTCCTCACCACCGCTTGCCGTCCCCGGCTCGCCACTCGCCGATTGGGACACGCTTGCCGACGCCGTCGCCCGCTGTACCGCCTGCAAACTGCATCAATCCCGCACTCAGGGCGTGCTCGGCGTGGGCGACCGCAATGCCGACTGGCTCATCATCGGCGAGGCGCCGGGCGCCGACGAAGATGCGCAGGGCGAACCCTTCGTCGGCCAGGCGGGCAAGCTGCTCGACGCCATGCTGGCGGCGATCGATTTGCAGCGCGGCAACAACGTCTACATCGCCAACCTGCTGAAATCGCGCCCGCCCGGCAACCGCAATCCCGAGCCGGACGAGATCGCTGCGTGCCGCCCCTATCTGCTGGCGCAGATCGAACTCATCCAGCCGAAACTCATTCTCGCGCTGGGCCGCTTTGCCGCACAAAGCCTGCTCGACACCGACGAGACCATCGGCCGCCTGCGCGGGCGGGTGCATCAATTCCGGAACGTGCCGCTGGTGGTGACCTATCACCCGGCGTATCTGCTGCGCAACCTGCCCGACAAGGCGCGTGCGTGGGAGGACTTGTGCCTCGCGCGGCGGACTGTCGCATCCCTGACCCCTGACCCCTGACCCCTGACCCCTGACCCCTGACCCCTGACCCCTGACCCCTATATCCATGAAACTGCTGCATTCCGCCCTGCGTTTTCGCGTCAATTATTTCTCCGACCTCGGCCGCCATCAGGTGGTGGTGTGGATGCCCGCCGACACCCCGCCGGTCGACGCCCAGGTCGATGTCGGGCCGAAGATCGAGCACGAAGTGCCCACCGCGGCATTCAAGCACGACATCGCGCCGCTCAAACTGGGGCGCTTTTATCCGTCGCAGTTGCTGCGCGCCGACGATGCGCCTGGCCCGATGTTTCGCGTGATGAAGCTGAACGACGACAGCTTTGTCGCCAATTTCAGCCACCCGCTGCAAGGCCGCATTTTCAGCATCGACAGCGGCAAAAGCGATGTGGGAACCGAACCCGTCGGCCGGGTGGAGCAGCTGCTCGAATGGAGCGGCATGGAAACCCAGATGCAGACGCCAACCGACTTCGCCGGCGCCGATGCATTCGAGCGCGAAGACGCAACGCCCGATGCCGAATTTTATGCCCGGCCCAGGAAGCTCATTCATGTCGACGCCGTGTGCGCGCGCCGCATCCAGGCGCTGTACCGCACCGTGCTGCCGGAGAATGCGCGGGTGCTCGACCTGATGGCGGGGTGGCGCTCGCACCTGCCGGATACGGTGCAGTCCGCCGTCGGGCTGGGGATGAACGCCGAGGAGTTGGCCGACAACCCGCAGCTCGCCGAGCGCATCGTGCACGACCTCAATGCCGATCCCGCATTGCCGTTCGCCGACGCCAGCTTCGACGCCGTGGTGTGCACGGTGTCGTTCGAATATCTGACGCAGCCGCACAAAATTGTGGCCGAAGCCAGGCGGGTGTTGAAGCCGGGCGGGATGTTCGTGGTCACCTTGTCGAACCGGAACTTTCCGCCCAAAGTCATTAAACTGTGGACACAGCTGCACCCAATGGAGCGCATGGCCTGGGTGGGCATGTTGATCAAGAACGCTGGTTTCAAGAAAGTGGAAACGTATCTGGAGCGCGGCTTGAAGCGCCCCAGGGATGACCGGTACGCTGATCGTCTGAGCGAATCCGACCCCCTGTTCGCCACCTGGGGCGTGGCACCCTGACCAAGGAGCAATCATGTTGAAATGGCTGTGGGTTTCTTTTCTGGCGCTGGCCCTGTCGGGCTGCGGTTACAACACGTTTCAGACCACCGATGAGCAGGTCAAGGCGGCCTGGGCCGAGGTGCTGAACCAATACCAGCGGCGCGCCGACCTGGTGCCGAATCTGGTCAACGTGGTGAAGGGCTACGCCGCGCACGAGAAGGACGTGTTCATCCAGGTGACCGAAGCGCGTGCCCGTGTCGGTTCGATGCAGGCCACGCCCGAACTGGTCAACGACGAGGCGGCGTTCCAGAAATACATCGCCGCGCAGGGTGAAATGACCAGCGCGCTGTCGAAGCTGATGCTGGTGGCGGAGAACTATCCGCAACTCAAGGCCGACGGCCTGTTCCGCGACTTGCAGGCACAGCTCGAAGGCACCGAGAACCGCATCACCGTCGCGCGCAATCGCTATATCGACGCGGTGAAAACCTACAACGTCGCGGTGCGCTCCTTCCCGTCCAATCTCACCGCGATGCTGTTTGGCTATAAAACCAAGCCGAGCTTCACGGTGGAAAACGAAAAGGCCATCGCCGTGCCACCCAAGGTCGATTTCGGCGCACCTTCCCCCGCACCTGCGAAGTAGGCAATGAGGGCAATCCGGGCGTATGCAGCGCTCGGTTTCTTTCTGCTGTTATGTACGCTGTCCGCCTGGGCACAGGTGGCGGTGCCGGACTTGTCGCGCCGCGTCACCGACCTGACCGCCACGCTGAGCGCGCAGCAAACCGCTGAACTCGAAAACACGCTCGCCGCATTCGAAGCGAAAAAAGGCAGCCAGATCGCGGTGCTGATCGTCCCCACGCTGGCAGGCGAGGACATCGCGCAATTCGGCATCCGCGTCGCCGACAAATGGAAAATCGGCCGCGCCAGGGTCGATGGTGCCAGGGTCGACGACGGCGTGATCCTGATCGTCGCCAAGAATGATCGTCAATTGCGCATCGAAGTGGGCTACGGCCTTGAAGGCGCGATTCCCGACGCCATCGCCAAGCGGGTGATTGCCGAAACCATCACGCCCTACTTCAAGTCGGGCGATTTTTACGGCGGCATCGCGGCGGGCCTTGGGCAGCTGATGCAGCTGATCAATGGCGAGTCGTTGCCCGCGCCTGACACGTCAGGTACGGGTGGGGAGGGTGGGGGCGAAGGGGTTTTTGTCATTCTCATCATCGGCGGCATGATCGTGGGCGGACTGCTCTCCACCCTGATGAGCCGCCCGGCCGCAGGCGGCATCGCCGCACTCGGCAGTGGCGTGGTGGGGGCGTTCCTGCTGGGACTGACGCCGGTGTTGCTATTTGTTGCGGTGTTCGTATTCGCCGGCGTGGCTTCGGGGTTCCATCGCGGTGGCGGCTGGTCCAGCGGCGGCGGTGGCGGATTCGGCGGAGGAGGAGGCTCCTGGGGCGGCGGTGGCGGCGGATTCGGCGGCGGAGGCGCATCAGGCTCATGGTGAATGTCAGACGCTGGATCAAGCATGTGTTCATGCCGCCGTGGGCGTGGCGACGGGCGTTTCCGCAGGCCACGCTGGATGCGATCGAAGCGGCGATCCGCCAGTCGGAAACCCGCCATGCAGGCGAGATTCGTTTTGCCATCGAGGCCAGCCTCGCCCCGGCCAGGGTGTGGCGCGGCATCAGCGGCCGTGAACGCGCGGTCGAGGTGTTTTCCAGGCTGCGCATGTGGGACACTGAACACAACAGCGGCGTGCTGATTTATCTGCTGCTGGCCGATCACAATATCGAAATCGTCGCCGACCGCGGCATCGCCGCGCGGGTCGATCAGTCCGCCTGGGAAACCGTGGCGCAGGCGATGGAGGCCGCGTTCCGGCAAGGCGAATTCGAGCGCGGCGTGCTGGATGGAATCAGCCGGATCAGCGCGTTGCTGGCGGCGCACTTTCCGCCCGCTGGACGCAATCCCGACGAACTGGCAGATCGCCCCGTGATCATTACCCAATAACAGCGAGGAGAGGTCATGCAGGCACACATGTGGTGGTGGATTGTGGCGGCGGTTCTGGTGGGGGTGGAACTCACCAGCGGCACGTTTTATCTGCTGGTGTATGGCGTCGCCGCTGCTGTAGCGGGGGTGGTCGCCTGGCTTGGCACGGGCGTGGTGACGCAACTGCTGACGGCTGCCTTGATTGCCGTCCTCGGCACGCTGGCGCTGCGCCACTGGAAGCGCAGCACCGAACATCCCGAATCCAGCGTGGAGGACATGGACATCGGCCAGCCGGTGCTGGTCGAGTCCTGGCAGGATGGCCATGGCCAGGTCAAATATCGTGGTGCGCTGTGGGATGCCGAGGCCGAATCGGCCAGCGTCGACAGCACGCGGCCGCTGATTATTCGTGCAGTGAAGGGCAATAAGCTGGTTCTCGGCAATTAATTGAAAAGGGTAGGGATATGGACGTCGTCGCACTGGTTCTTCTCATCGTCATCGCCATCGTCGTCGCCAAGGGCGTGCGCGTGGTGCCGCAGCAACATGCCTGGGTGGTCGAACGCCTCGGCAAGTTTCACGCCGTGCTCGCGCCCGGCCTCAATCTGGTCATCCCCTTCATCGACAGCGTCGCCTACAAGCATTTGCTGAAGGAAATTCCGCTCGACGTGCCGAGCCAGATATGCATCACCCGCGACAACACCCAGCTTTCGGTCGACGGCATTCTGTACTTCCAGGTCACCGATCCCAAGATGGCGTCCTACGGCGCGAGCGACTATGTCGCGGCGATTTCGCAACTGGCGCAGACCACTCTGCGCTCGATGATCGGCAAGATGGAAATGGACCGCACCTTCGAGGAACGCGACGACATCAACCGCGGCGTGGTGATGGCGCTGAACGAAGCCTCGACCAACTGGGGCGTCAAGGTGCTGCGCTACGAAATCAAGGACCTGACGCCGCCCAAGGAAATCCTCCACGCCATGCAGCGGCAGATCACCGCCGAGCGCGAAAAACGCGCGCTCATCGCCTCATCCGAAGGCCGCATGCAGGAACAGATCAACATCGCCACCGGCGAGCGCAATGCCGCCATCCAGCAATCCGAAGGCGAGAAGCAGGCCGCCATCAACGTCGCCCAGGGCGAGGCCGAAGCGATCAAGGCCATCGCGCTGGCCAACGCCGAAGCCATCGCCCGCGTCGCCCACGCTATCGAAATGCCTGGCGGCATGCAGGCGGTGAATCTGAAAGTGGCGGAGAAATATGTCGAGGCCTTCGCGGGTATCGCCAAGACCGGCAACACCCTGATCGTGCCGTCGAACATGGCGGATATCGGCACCCTGATCGCGGGGGCGATGAGCGTGGTGAAGTCGCAGCCCCGGTAGGGTTGGAGCAAAAAGAATGTGAAGCCACCCCTTTTGCGGCCACCTGGGCGAGGTTGATAGCTGGCTTTCGCATGGGCAGGGCAGGCCTGCTGGGTGGCGGGGTTGTGCTGCATTGCCGCGGTTGGGTGATCCGCAAGCACACCCGGATCAGTGGGGGCCGGCAAAAGAAAGCAGGACTGGGCGAATGTCGGCAGGGCAAACTGACAATTGAAAGACGGGTATTCACGACGCGCCCATCGGGACGGTCATGCGCTTTCACTACAGTTAATCCCCCCGGCTGCGATTGCCCCCGGTTTGTATCCAGCAAGCCAATCCGTTCACGAACCCTGTGATTCCAGAAACTGGTTCGCGATGTTGATCTGCTCCTTCGCGACTCGGTTGTACTCCACTTCGGCCTGGGCGAAATCGGGCGTCTCCCCACCCTGACCCATGCTCGAGCAGGTTTGAGCCATGCGACAGTAATTCGCCACCTTGTGAGCCAAGTGGGACGTTGATGCACCCTTGTTGTCTGGTGCGGTGCACGTCAGAACGGCCTGAGCGATGAAGTGTGTGGCCTGGCAATTGTGTTTGACCTCCGCGAGGTCGGAATGCGGGCCTGTCTCGACATACACCGACTGGGCGATGGAATGGGCCTTGCTGATGTCATCCGCTGAACATTCCGGCTTTTTCAGCAACTCAAGCAACGGCATCAGACGCGGATTGTCCGATAAATGAATCACACCCGAAATAAACTTCTTCGCCAGTTTGTGCTGATGATCCAAAGGAAGTTTCGACAGGGCACTGCCGAAATCCGAATTCTTCTCGATGCGCGACATGATGCTACCCCCTTATTAAGATGCCAATATCCAATAACATTATAGAAAATTCAATTCGATTTTTAGGGCAGGCGCCTTTTATTTTATTGGCGCTCAGGCTTCTTTAAACAATCGTTCAAGCCGCACTGCGGTGCGTAGCGGAATCGTCGCCAACAGGGTGAAGGCGCTGCTGTAGCTGACCATCCAGCCAGCCAGTATCGGGCCGATCGACTGGCCGACGTCTATCACGGTGTTACAGAGAAATAGAGTCAGAACTTGCCTTTTGCCAGCCTAGGAATCGAGATGGGGCTTTGATCGTTCGGCAGACTCACGATCAGCCCGAACCGAAGGCAAATAAAGTTAGACACCGCTTCACTCTTGGTCTATTCCTACAGCCTCGTCAGGTATCACAGGGTGTCGCCGCAGCCCGCGAGCGCCGCTGACTCATCTTGTGCACATGCCTGCCGGAGGCCAACCCGTGCAGCCAGATGCATGACCCAGACGGAGGGAATACCATGGACACGGAAACACGCACGTCACCCAGCCTCGACCAGATCCGGGACCAGCAGCGCGAAACATGGGACAAGTTTTCCGCGGGCTGGAAGAAGTGGGACGCGATGGTCCTCGGCTGGATTGCGCCTTTCGGCGAGGCGATGATCCGGCACGCCAACCTGAACGAGGACTCGAATGTCCTCGACATCGCCGCCGGCACCGGTGAACCCGGACTCACTGCGGCGGGGCGGGTGCCGCGCGGCCGCGTGACGGTGACCGATCTCGCCGAGCACATGCTGGCGGTGGCCGCCGAGAAGGCCGCGCAGCGCGGCTTGCGCAACGTTGAGACCCGGGTCTGCGACGCCGGCGCGCTGCCATTCGCCGACGCGAGCGTCGACGCCGTGTTGTGCCGTTTCGGCTTCATGTTCTTTCCCGATGTCGCTGCCGCCGCGCGCGAATTCGCGCGGGTGGCCAGGCCGGGCGCACGGATCTGTGCGGCGGTCTGGGGCGAGCCGGCGAAGAATCCCTGGGCAACGAGCATCATGGGAACGATCGCCCGGCACGTAGAGATGCCCGCGCCGCCGGCGGGGTCGCCGGGCCTGTTCCGCTGTGCGCCGACAGGTTACATGCGCGCAGTGTTCGCCGAGGCCGGCTTCCGGGACATCGCCGAGGAAGAAGTGTCGTGCGACATGATCATCGACACGCCGGAACGCTACTGGGAGTTTATGACCGACATCGCCGCGCCCGTGGTGGCCGGGCTCGCCAGGGCGGACGAGGCCGCACGGGAGCGGATTCAGGCCGAGGTGCTCGACCTGGCGCGCCAGTTTCTGCGCGATGGTGTGGTCCAGATGCCCTCAACGGCGACGGTGATCGTCGGCACGCGGTAGCGCCAGCCGGGAAACAAGACCAGGAGAATCACTTCTCGCCCTTGCCCCACGAATCCTTTAGCGTCACGGTGCGGTTGAATACCGGCGCGCCTGTTTTCGAATCAATGCGGTCGGCGACGAAGTAGCCGTGGCGTTCGAACTGGAAGCGGTCTTCCGGCGCGGCGTCACGCAGGCTGGGTTCCAGTTGCGCGCGGATCACGCGCACCGAGTCGGCGTTGATGTCGTCAAGGAATTCGCCGGTTTCAGCGCCCGGTTGCACGGTCCTGAACAGGCGGTCGTACAGGCGCACTTCGGCTTCATACGCATGCGCGGCGCTGACCCAGTGGATGTTGCCCTTGACCTTGACTGTATCGGCGCCTGGGGTGCCGGATTTGGTGTCGGGCAGGACCTCGCAGTGCACCGCGGTAATGGTGCCGTCGGCGTCCTTGTCGCAGCCGGTGCAGGTGACGACGTAGCCGTAGCGCAGCCGCACCGAGTTGCCGGGCTGCATCATGCCTGAGGCGTCGAGACGCGGCGGGTAAAGGCGGAAATAGCCCTTGGGCGGGGTTTCCATAAAGTCCTCGCGCTCGATCCACAACTCTTTTGAAAATGGCACGGTGCGCTTGCCGAGGTCGGGCTGCTGCGGGTGATTGGGGGCGAAGCAGTCTTCCGACTGGCCTTGCGGATAGTTGTCGATGACGAGCCTGACCGGGTCGAGCACGGCGATGCGGCGCAGCGCGGTGTCGTTGAGCACGTCGCGCTGGCATTCCTCGAACACGCTGTAGTCGATCCAGCCGTCGGACTTGGACACGCCGATGCGGTCGGTGAAACGCTTGAGGCCTTCCGCCGTGTAGCCGCGGCGGCGCGCGCCGACCAGGGTGGGCAGGCGCGGGTCGTCCCAGCCGCTGACGTGCTTGTCTTCCACCAGCTGGATCAGCTTGCGCTTCGACAGCACGACGTAAGTGAGGTTGAGCCGCGCGAATTCGATCTGCTGCGGCAGCGGGCGCGGGAAAAAACCGCCGTCGGCCAGCTTGTCGAGCAGCCAGTCGTAGAACGGCCGCTGGTCCTCGAATTCCAGGGTGCAGATCGAATGGGTGATGTGCTCGATCGCGTCCTCGATCGGGTGAGCATAGGTGTACATCGGATAGATGCACCAGGTGTCGCCGGTGTTGTGGTGATGCGCGCGCTTGATGCGGTAAATCGCCGGATCGCGCAGATTGATGTTGGGCGAGGCCATGTCGATTTTGGCGCGCAGCACATGCGCGCCGTCCGGAAATTCCCCGGCGCGCATTTTGCGGAACAAGCCGAGGTTTTCCTCGATGCTGCGGCTGCGGTGCGGGCTGTCCTTGCCGGGTTCGGTCAGGGTGCCGCGATGCGACCGCATCTCGTCGGCGCTCAGCGAATCGACGTAGGCGTGGCCGGACTGGATCAGGGATTCGGCGCAGGCGTACATGGTGTTGAAATAGTTCGACGCGAAGTAAAGGTGTTGTCCCCAGTCGAAGCCCAGCCACTTCACCGACTCGGTGATGGCATCGACGTACTCCTGGCTTTCCTTTTCCGGGTTGGTGTCGTCAAAGCGCAGGTGGCAGACGCCGCCGTAATCGCGCGCCAGGCCGAAGTTGAGGAAGATCGACTTGGCGTGGCCGAGATGCAGATAGCCATTGGGCTCGGGCGGAAAGCGCGTTTCGACTCGACCGTTCCATTTTCCGGCGGCATTCTGCTCGTCGATGATGTTGCGGATGAAGTTGGCGGCAGGGGCGGTGTCGTGCGACATGATGGGGTGCGAGTACCGAAAGCGGGAATTGTAGCGGTTCAGGTGATGATGCTGTTCGCTAAAACCCTGAGCCGTTCGCCCTGAGCTTGTCGAAGGGCAGCCCTTCGACAAGCTCAGGGCGAACG
>Ga0315270_10000597_pt1 | contig 19865 bp, 19 predicted proteins | sample C1_bottom_MG_FD_204932 | JGI IMG/M metagenome (GOLD analysis project Ga0315270, IMG submission 204932) | Sediment microbial communities from Yellowstone Lake, YNP, Wyoming, USA - C1_bottom | ecosystem: Environmental > Aquatic > Freshwater > Lake > Sediment | place: USA: Wyoming | collected...
GAAACCGAACGAGTTGCTGAGCACACGCTGCACGGCGCCACTCTGGTTCGTCAGCAACACCTGGCTGGTGAAACTTGGGTCGATAGCATGTGTATTGAGGCAACCCGGCCGGAGGCCGTTCTGGATGCAGAGCGCCGAAATCACCGCCTCGGTGATGCCGGCGGCGCCGAGCGCGTGTCCGGTCCAGCCCTTGGTCGAACTGCACGCGGTATGGGTGCCGAACACCGTGCTGATGGCCTTGTCCTCCATCGAGTCGTTCACCTGGCTCGCCGTGCCATGCATATTGATGTAGTCGATCGTCTGCGGCGCCAGCGCGGCGCAGACGAGCGCGCGCTGCATGGCCAACGCCGCGCCGGCGCCTTCCGGGTGCGGCGTGGACATGTGGTAGGCATCGGAGCTTTCGCCATAACCGAGCAGCGCCACGCCGCTGTGGGAGGCGGCCTGTTCCGGGCGTTCCAGCAATGCGAAACCCGCTGCCTCGCCGATAGAAATGCCGCCGCGCTGCGCATCGCACGGCCGGCACGGTTCGCGCCCTACCAGATCAAGCGAGGCGAAACCGTACAGGGTGTTCTGACACAGCGAATCGACGCCGCCGACCACGACGGCGTCGCACAGGCCCTGCTCGATCAGGCGCCAGGCGCTGGCGAACACCTTGGCGCTCGACGAACAGGCGGTGGAGATCATGACCGCCGGACCTTCGAGTTCCAGATAACGACGCACGAAGTCGGTGCTGGCATAAAGGTTATGCGTGGTCGCGAAGCGGTAGCTGGCCGGAAGCGCGCCGGTCTGCGGGTCGCGCTGCCGGTAGGCGTGCTCGGTTTCGAGAATGCCGGAGGTACTGGTGCCGAGAATCACGGCGATGCGGCGCGGCCCGTACTTTTTGCGCGCCAGGGCAATGCCTGCCGCAAAACCATCCTGCTCCAGCGTCAGCTCCGCCAGGCGATTGTTGCGGCAATCGAATTCGGCGAGCCGTTCGCACACGCGCAGCTCATCCAGTCCCGCGACTTCGCCGACCCAGGTTTCGAGCCGCACCTTCTCGAACGTGCAGGGCCTGAGACCGGAGCGCGCCGCGGTGAGCGCCTCCAGCACGGCCGCATTGCCGCGCCCGAGGGCATTCACGGCCGTGAAGCGGGTGAGAACGAGTGGCGTCACGTCAGGGTTTCCTCTGAATGAGTGCGTATTATGCCGGACGTCGTCCCAGGGCTACGGGTTCCAGCGACGGGGCAGCGCCCCAATAGTCGTAGAAATTGAACCAATTGTAGGGCGCCAACCGGCAATAATACTCCAGCCGTTCGGCGTAACGCCGCACCCATTTCTCCAGGTCCGCCTCGCGATGGCGGCGATCGAGCTCGATATGCTCGGAGAACAATTCAAAATGCTCCTTATAGCGATTGCCGCCCAGGTAGAGGCAGGTAAACAACACCACGGGTACCTTGAGCGCGCTGGCCACCAGGAACGGACCGGCCGGAAAGGCCGCCTCGCTGCCGAGGAACGGCACGCGGATCAACCGGTCGTTGGCCACCACGCGGTCGCCGAGGATGCCGACCCACTCGCCCTGATCGAGCCGGTCCTTGGCGCGGATCAGCGAGTCCACGGCGCCGATCGGAATCACTTTCATGCGACTGTGGCCACCGAAGCTGGCGATGACGGCGTTCAGCTTTTGCGCGTTTTCCTCATACATCAGCATGTTCACCACCACGTGCCGGCGGCGGTGGCCAATATCGCGCGTCACGTCGAAGCTGCCGAGATGCGCGCCGAGCAGCAGGCTGCCTTGCCCTCTGTCGGCAAGGCGGTACACCAGTTCGCGATTCTCCACCTCGACATCGAGAGCCTGTGGCCGCCCGGCAAGCATGAAGGCACGGTCGAGCAGCACCGAGGCGAAAACGAAATGATGCTGGAACACCTCGCGCCAGGTTGCCGGCCGGCCGAACACGCGACCGAGGTACTGCCGCGAGGCGCGCACGCCGGCACGCGCGAACAATACAAAGTACAGGCACACGGGGTAGAGTAATGCACGGCTGATGCGCCGCCCGAAGCTGAAGGCGATCCAGGTGATCAACTTCATCGCGAACACCGACCCACGTTCGCGCTGTGTAGCCCAATGCCCGCTCATTAATGAAGCCCTACTGCGCTGCGCTCCGTTCGTCCTGTCATAATCTAACGAAGCCCTACTGCGTTCGTCCTGTCATTATGCTTCTACCTCACGCCTTGGCGTGAATCCCATCGCAGGCCAATGTGCCAGTCGCAAGCTTCGCGCCGTTCGCCAGCACCTCAAATGCCATCTGGCCCGGGCGCCTGGCGTTGAACACGATCTCGAATTCCTGTTCGGGCAACAGCGGCGCCAGAAATTTCACCGCCGGAATACCGGTGACGCGTACCGCGGCGCCCGCCTGCGGCGGCAACGCCGCCAGTACGGCTTCCAGCAGCACCACGCCCGGCACAACCGGATGACCCGGAAAATGCCCGGGCAACGCCGGATGACTGGCCGCGATTTTCATATGTCCTAAACCGGCTGCTGCTGCACATACGAACGGCCGCGCCGGAACAACCGCAGGCGCAGCCGGTGCACGCCGGCAAAGAAGAACATGAGCCACATGCGCAACTTGAGCCGTCGCAGGTTGCGCGGGTCATACAGATCGGCTGCCAGCATGGTGGTGATTGCCGACTTCAGGCCGAAGATGTTCTTCGGATAGAAAAATAGATCGAGGAACGCCGGGTCATACCAGCCCTTGATGAACTTGAAGAATATTTTCTGCGCGCCACGGATGCGCTTCTCGTAGTCGGCAAACTGGTGCGCCGAGAAATCGTTCTCGCGAAACGAGCGCAGAATGTCGCGCGCTACCAGTTGCGCCGACTTCATGGTGAGAAACACGCCGGATGAGAACACCGGATCGAGAAATGCGCCGGCATCACCGACCATGACATAACCATCACCGGCGTAGCGATCCATGATGTACGAGAAGTTGGCGATGGAACGTGCCGGGAACTTCTGTTTGGCATTTTTCATGCGCTGTGCGACGTACTCGGTGTCCTCGATGGTCTTCCACAGAAACGCGTCGTTGATGGCCTCTTCGTGTCCGGCCACGGCGGCGTTGGATTCATCGTGCTTGCCGCGCTCACCGGGCCGGCCGGCGGCAATCTGGTTGCGCAATTTGAGATAGCCGCTGGTCACCACCATACCGACGCTGGAGGTATTGCCCTTGAAGGGAATCATCCAGAACCAGCCGTGCGGAAAGGCAACGATCTGGATGTCGCCCGCGCGGTCGCCCGAATCGCGTGCCACGCCCTCGAAGTGCGAAAAAAACGCGGTGCGCGAGTCGATGGCGACATCCTGCTTGACGCGCTGGCGGCTGCCGATAAAGGCCGCGCGACCCGAACAGTCGGCCACCACTTTGCAGCGCACTGTTACCGATTCACTCCCGTCGTTGGCATCGGCGCGCACCCCGACCGCGACGCTGCCCTCGTACAACACTTCGCGCACCGTCCAGGACATGTAGCATTGTGCGCCGCTCTTCACGGCATTCTCGAGCAACATCTGATCCAGCTCGGCGCGCTCCACTTCGTAGCAGTACGGGTAATCATTATTGAAGGCGTTGGCAAACGGATAGCGCGACTGGCGCGCGCCCCAGCGATCAGAGAAATTGGCGGCATACTTGCGGATGAAGCGCTTCTCCATTTCTGCTTCCACGCCCAGCTCGCGGAACAGCTGCATGTTGAGTGGCAACAGCGATTCGCCGATACGAAAGCGCGGGAAGGTCTCGCGCTCGAAAATGATGACGCGCTTGCCCTCACGCGCGAGATAGGTCGCCAGGGCGCTGCCCGCCGGGCCGGCGCCGATAATGGCGACATCGGCCTCAACCGGGCTCGGGGTGCGCGCGGGCGGCGTTGAAGCGGCTGACATGGGGACTCCATTTCTCAAGGTCGGCGTGTACCGCCGGCTGGCGGTACAGGATCGCACAATCTGCCTGGCATTATCGGGAAATCCCGCAGAGGCATCAAGAGAACACTGTACCCGGCCGGAAACAATTGCTTCTGTATTTATTCCCGCGGGGACGGCTGCGCGCCCGGCACTCCCGCCATCCCGGCAACTGCTCCCTGCGTTGCTCTCGGCCGGCGCTCCCGGCGCGGCTCTAACTCCCGCCATCCATGGCGGTCGCCTGCGAGCGACAGGCAATCCTGTTATCATTTCCATTCTGGATATTCAGGAATTCTTTTCTCACTCCGCCCGTGAACCTCGTACCCCTGATTGAGATCACCGACCTTACCAAGGTCTACCGCGGTGGCCAGCGTCCGGCGCTGGACGGGCTTGCCTTAACCATCCGGCGCGGCGCCTTTTTTGGCCTGCTCGGGCCGAACGGTGCCGGCAAAAGTACGCTGATTTCCATTCTCTGCGGGCTGCTCTTGCCCACGCGCGGTGCCGTGCGGGTTCTCGGCACGGATGTGCAAACCGATGCGGCGCGCGTGAAGTCGGCCATCGGCCTGGTGCCCCAGGATCTGGCGCTCTACCCGACACTCACGGCACGCGAGAACCTGTCATTCTTCGGGCGCATGCAGAGCCTGGGCGGCGCGCGCCTTCAGGAGCGCGTGGCCGCCTGCCTCGCGATCGCGCGCCTCGAAGACCTGGCCGACCGGCGCGTCGACACGTTCTCCGGCGGACTCAAGCGCCGCCTGAATCTGGTGATCGGACTCATACACGAGCCGCAACTGCTGATCCTGGACGAGCCGACCGTGGGCATCGACCCGCAGTCGCGCAACTTCATCCACGAGGCCTTGCGCAGCCTGCATCAGGCCGGCATGACCATCCTCTATACCACCCACTATATGGAAGAGGCCGAAAACCTGTGTGATGACATTGCCATCATCGACCACGGCAAAATCCTGGCACACGGCACGGTACCGGAACTGTTGCGCGCACACCGCGCCGGCACCATCGTCGCGCATCTCGACACCGACCTGCCGGACGCCGTCGCGCAACAGCTGCGCGCGCTGCCGCAGGTGCGCATTGGCCGTGTGGAGGCACGCATCATCGAGGTCGAGAGCGAAACGCCGGATGCGACGCTCGTTGCGATAACCGGAATATTGCGCAGCGCGCGCCTGCCGCTGGTGTCGCTCAGTCTTGGAGCGATGAACCTTGAACAGGTGTTCCTGGCGCTCACCGGCACGCGCCTGCGCGACTGATATGATGATGCCCAACTGCCTTCGTCCTTTCATATGATTGTGCTCCGCCAGTTCATTGCCGCCATTGCCAAGGAGACGCGCCTCATCGTGCGTGACTGGCATGCCCTGGCCGTATTGTTCGTGATGCCGGTGGCCTTCGTCACCATCATGTCTCTGGCGCTGCGCGATGTGTTCACCGAGCGTGCCGGGGTCACTTTCAATGTCCTGATCGTGGATCAGGACGGAAAGCTGGTTGGCGAGAAACTGCGTGAGTCCTTTGCCAAAGACAAACACTTCCGTGTCGAGCTGGCCAGCGCGCCACTTCCGGATGCCGCCCAGGTTGAGGCGCAGCTCACTGCCGGTCTCTACAAGTTCGCGCTGCTCATTCCCGCCAAGGCCACCGAACAGGCGCGGCGGCGCGCGCAGGAGCAGGTACGCAGCGACGGTCGCGCCAGCGGCCGCACGCCGTCCATCCGCGTGCGCCTGCTGTCCGACCCCACGCTGCGCGCCGACCACCGCAGCATGCTGGTGGCCTTCACCAACGGCACGCTGCGCGCCATCGAATCGCGGCTGATTGCCGAGCGCATCGCCGAGCTGGCGCGCACGCCATTCGGAACCTCGGCAGTATCGGCGCCGGCACTCGCCGCACCGGAACTTTTCCGGGAAGTCAGTAACGAGCTTGAGGCTGGCGGCGAACGAAAAACGCCCAACCCCACCTCCGTACAACAGAACGCGCCGGGCTGGACGCTGCTCGCCATGTTCTTCCTCGCCGTCCCGCTGTCCGTAACACTCATCAAGGAACGCGCGCAGGGCAGCCTGATGCGGCTTCAGTCCATGCCGGTACCCACCTGGGTGTTGTTCGGTGGCAAGATCGCGCCCTATCTGGTGATCAATCAGTTGCAGCTGGTGCTGATTCTGGCAGTCGGCGTGTGGGGCCTGCCGCTGCTCGGCGGCGACCGGCTGACGCTGGGGAACGCGCCCGAGGCGATCGCCCTGCTGAGCGTGTGTGCCAGTCTCGCGGCGATCGGTTTTGCGCTACTGATCGCCACCTTCGCTCGCACCACAGAGCAGGCAACAACCTTCAGCGCCACCATCGTGCTGGTCCTCGCCGCCCTGGGCGGCATCATGGTGCCAAAGATGGTCATGCCGCCCGCTATGCAACAAATCGCCGCGCTGTCACCGCTCTCCTGGGGGCTCGATGGCTTTCTCGACATTTTCATCCGCGGCGGCGGCGTGCGCGAGGTGCTGGCGGATGCAGCGCGGCTGGCTGGTTTCGGGTTGACCTGCTTCGTGCTCGCCATTCTGCGTTTTAACCGGCGCCTGCGCCTCAATTAGCGCAGGCTAGTCTGCGCAGCCTATATATCATGAACGATAGCGAGTCGCCCATGCTCTCCGGATCCCAGGACATCGCCTTCAAGCTTGAACTCAAGAAGCTGATCGTCGCCGCCTGCAATCGCGACACCGCGCCCGAGACCATCGGCGATGACGACATCCTCATCGGCGCGGACTCGGTGCTCGATCTCGATTCGCTTGACGTGTTGCAGCTGAACGTGGCCATCACCCAGCACTTCGGCATCCGCATCGACGACGGCAAGCATGCGCGACGTGTGATGAAGACGGTCAACACCCTGGCTGATTTTCTCCGGCCCGCCTGACAACTGCATGCCGGCTATCCACATTCGCGGTCTGGGACTGGTTTCATCCTACGGACGCGGCGTTGCCTGCGCTGTCGATGGCCTGCGCGCCGGCCGCACCGGCATCACACCGCTCAGTCTGTTTTCCCTGCCCTTCCAGCATCAGATCCAGGTCAACCAGTTTGACCATGCGCTGTTCCCGCCGGGCTCGGCCGGCGCCACCGCGACCATGGTAGCCGCAGCGCACGAAGCATTGGCCGAAGCGCACCTCAACACTGAAGCGTTGCGGGACGCGGCGCTGGTAATCGGCACGAGCAGCTTTCTGTTTGCGGGTGAAGCCGATTACCGGCGCACTCTGGCCGAAACCGGCGAGGCCGTCATGTCGCTGCTACCGTCGCCCGGCCACGCGGCGCGGCACGTGGCCGGGATGCTTGGCATCGAAGGTCCGGTGCTGACCCTCAGCACCGCCTGCTCATCCAGCGCCAACGCCCTGCTGGTGGCTGCCGCCCTGTTGCGGCGCGGCGAGGCGCGGCGCGCACTGGTGATCGGTGTCGAAGGTTTGAGCGCCATCGCCCTGAGCGGTTTTCACTCGCTCCTGCTGCTCGACCCGGATGGCTGCCGGCCGTTCGATGCCGGGCGACGCGGCATGCAAATCGGCGAAGCCGTCGGTGCGGTGTTGCTGGAAGCGGACGACTCTGCGCGCGGTGGTGACAGACTGCTCGGCGGGGCCAACCTGTGCGACACCCACCACATGACCAGTGCCGCGCCCGACGGCAGCGCCATGCGCAGGGTGATGGAAATGGCGCTCGCCGATGCCGGCCTGCAAGCGGCCGATGTGGCCGTGATCAAGGCGCACGGCACCGGCAGTCTCGACAACGACACTGCCGAGGCCGCGGCCATGCGCACGCTGTTCGGCGAGAACCTGCCGCCATTCACTGGCATCAAGCGTTATCTCGGTCACACGCTCGGCGCCTGCGGTGCTGTCGAGCTCGCCGTTTTCCTCGGCTGCCTGCGCGCCGGCTTCGTGCCGCCGACCGCCGGCTGCACGCATCCCGATCCGGCATTGCGAATTACACCGCTCGCCGAATCCCGGCCGGCGCCCAAGGGAGCGGCGATGCTCAATTTTTTTGGCTTCGGCGGCAACTATGCCTCGCTCCTGATTGCGCATGACTAGGCCCGTCTACATTCATGCCGCCGCGGCACTCGGACCGCACGGCGATAGCGACAAGGCAGGTCGTCGCACGCTGCAGGGCGATCCGCCGCCGCTGGAACTGAAACATCTGGTAAAAACGGTCGTGGGCGTGTCGTTGCGCCAGGCCTCGCACCTGGTGGAGCTCGCCGCCATCGGTTCGCAACTCTGTCGCAAGCGCCTGTCCAGCCCGCTGCCGGAGAATACCGCCGTGTACCTCGGCACCGGGCTCGCTGAGGTACGCAAGAACGAGGCGGTTTTCCGGCAGGTGATGCCGCCCGGCCCGGGGCTCGCCTCGCCGTTCGATTTCATCAACGCCGCCAACAACATGGCGGCGTTCTATGTCGCCAAACTCGGCAACCTGCGCGCGCGCAATCTGACTGTCAGCCAGGAAGAGTTTTCATTCGAGTGGGCGCTGCACCTGGCGGCGGCCGATCTGCGCGCCGGCGAAGTTCGTCAGGCATTCGTCGGTGGCGTGGATGAAAATTCCCTGCCGCGCGCCGGTCACCTTCGACGTATCGCCTTGCGCGACGATCAACCGATGGGCGAGGGCAGCGGCTGGCTGGTCCTGTCCATGGATGCCGGGCTGGCACGCGGCGAACTGCTCGAGGTCAAGCTCCTGGCGCGCGACGCGGATATGACGCAAGTGCTGCGCGCATGGCAGCGGCCCGACGAACTACTGACGCTGCTGCCGGGCTTGCGCATTGAACCGGCGGAAGTCCAGCGCTTGACGCAAGCCTTGCCGAACCTGCGGGTGCAGGACTACCTTGGCTGGTGCGGCGCGTTTCACACGGCCGCCGCTTTCGGCATCGCTGCCCTGTTCGATGCGCCGGTCACGCCCGGACTGTTTGTGCACCTCAATCGCGATACCAGCGGACGCGCCCTGCTCTGTGCTCTACGTGTCCTCGCGGATTGACTGTTTCTACGAAACGCGCGAGTAGTCTGATATATTTATTTGCATGAACGAAGATCAACGCTCCGAGCCCGCTGCCTCCCTCACCCCGCACCCGCCGCTCGCCGACTACTACGCCACGGCCGAGAACCGCCGCAGTTTCGTTCGCGATATTTTCAACAACACCGCCCCGGATTACGATCGCATCGAACGCGTTATGGCATTCGGCTCCGGCCCCTGGTACCGGCGCCGGGCACTGGTGCGGGCAGGATTAAAACCTGGCATGCGCATGCTGGACGTGGCCATGGGCACCGGCCTGATGGCGCGCGAGGCCATGACCATCGTGGGCGCCTCGGGACAGGTCATCGGCCTCGATCCGAGCATCGGCATGGTGTGCGAAGCCAAACGCACGCTGGCGCTGTCCGTGGTTCTGGGACGCGGCGAATTGCTGCCGTTACAGTCACAGACCTTCAACTTCCTGAGCATGGGCTACGCCTTGCGGCACGTGAGCGACATCGACGCAGCTGTACGCGAGTACTTTCGCGTCTTGAAGCCCGGCGGACGCGTGTGCCTGCTCGAAATCACCCGCCCGCGCGGCCGGCTCGCGTTGCTGTTCCTGCGCCTGTATATGAAGGGCGTGGTGCCGTTGATCACGCGCCTGGTGGCGCGGCACGCCGAGACGGCGCGACTCATGGAATATTATTGGGACACGATCGCGGCCTGTGTTCCACCCGAGACCATCCTCGCCGCACTGCAACGCGCCGGCTTCATGCATGTGCGGCGCCAGACCGATCTCGGTATTTTTTCGGCGTACATCGGGGTCAAACCGCGAGACTGAGTATCTGGCCGCAGATGAGCTATTTCACACTGCGGTCTTGAGGCGGGTAAAAATTTCCTGCTCGCGGTCCGCACACTCGCGCAGGATGGTTGCGAGCTTCGCATACGCATCGCTGTCGTCTTGCTTGTTTTTCACCAGCTGCGCGCCTTGCACAGCAAAGTCGCGCCAACGGTCGCCGGTGGCAGTGAGATCGCGCGCCGCCTCCGCCAAGGCCGGCGTCTTCAGCAGTTCCGCGGCCTCCTGCAGAAACGCCGCGTACATGAAACGAAAACCGGCGCCCCCGGTACCGATCTCCTCCTGCATGCGCACCACGCTGCTGACCCACTTGCGCGCCTGCTCGCTGCCGAGTTTCTCCGGCCAGCGCTCCAGTTTGTTCGCCAGCGAACGGATACCGCGCACGCCGAAAAATGGCACGGGCACCCCGGTCATGCGCCTGGCCGTGTGGCGAATCGCGTCGCGCGCGGCGGCCTTCAGGTCCGGGTCGGCAGGAACATGTTCCGGGTAATAGGCGAGCCCGCGCGGCGCAAACGGGCCCTTGGCAAAACGCGCGCGGCGCAGATCCCCGGCCAGGCACATTACGCTCGTTTCGAGCACCGGATCACTGACCAGATAATCCTCCCCCTGCCGGCCAAAGGCCACAATGTTGTGGCCATTGAAATGAAACCGCATGTCGATGGGAAAATAGGACAACCAGTAAATGCCGGTCTGCAACCCTACCGGCTGGCCTTGGGCAAGAAAACCGTCGAGCGCGTGCATCGCCGACGCGACGCTGCGATAGCGATGCTGGCGCCAACGAACGCCGAGGCGCTTTTCCATGTTCCTGATAATGACCCGCGGCGCGTCGCGATAACTGGTGAGCGGAATACCGCCCATCTTCACGAACGACAGATGCAGAAAAAACAATCCGCCGCCAATTCCGAACACCATCGGCTCACTCAGGTTCAGGCCCTGGTGGCGCAACAGCGCGGCAACCGTGCCACTTTCGCAGTGCGCGGCATGCTGGTGTTCAAAGTCGTGCATGCACTTCGCCCTCCGGCACGCGACACAGCTCGTCGGTCGAGATTTGCAGGGCCTCGGCATAGCGTTGGAGCATTGCCTCCGGCAGGCGCGCGAAGGGTCCGGGCCGCAGATGCCAGTGGATGCGCAGCCGCAAAATTCCGGAATAGGCGGACAACATCGCCGCATCCATCTGTCGCCGTGCCATGTGGTAACCAAGCGGGCTCATGCCACCGGCGCGGAACCGGGCCAATGCCGTGGCAATGGCCTGGCGCACTTCCTCATTGGCCTGGCCATTGACGACCTTCTCCACTTCCCAGCCAATCGAGCCGACCACGACATATCGGCCCTGCTCGTCGAGCGCATAACAGGCGCGCTGATGGCCTTCGAGCATGGATTCTTCCTGCGGCACTTCCGCCTTCTTCATGGACGCGTGTTACTCCACGGTCAGGTGCATGTAGCAGAAATTGAAGCGTGCGCTCTCCGGGATATAGCACAGCAGGCGGTCACCGCGCTTCAGCCGGCCGGAGTACAGCAGTTCTTCGATAATCAGGTAGATCGAGGCCGAGCCAATGTTACCGACGCGGGTAAGATTCGTGAACCAGCGATCCAGCGGGATATCGAAGCCCTGCTGCAGCATGCGGTCATGCAGGCGCTCACGGAAGTATTCGGATGAATAGTGCGGCAGGAACCAGGTGATGTCCGCGGGCTTGAGGCCGCGCTTGCGGGCCACCGGCAGGAGCGCGCGATCGATTGAGGCCGGCAGGATGTGTTCATTCAGGATGCGCGCATCCTGCTTGAACGCGAAAAAGCCCTGGCGCACGATGTCGAGCGGGTCCTCGGTTTCATACCCGAATTGCATGCTGCCGTCCGGCCGCTTGTTGCCGCCACTGTACATGCATACCGGCATGTCGCCGGCCAGCGAAATCATTTCCATCCAGTCAATGCGCAACGACGGACGATCGGGGTTCGGCTGCGATTGCACCAGCGCGGCACCGGCACCATCCGACAGCATCCAGCGCAGGAAATCCTTTTCGAAAGCGATCTCCGGTCGCCGCTCCATCTCGGCCACCATGCCATCCATCTCCGGATCGAAGTTTCGCCCGCGCATGTAGCGCGACGAAAATTCGGAACCGATGCTGATGGCATGGCGGACCTCGCCGGCCTGCACATTGAGCATGGCGTAGCGCAGCGCCGACATGGCCGAGGTGCACACCGCGGCGGCGGTGTGCACCTCGCAGGGCGGCGTGGCGAGTTCGCCGTGCACCATGAGCCCGTGCGATGGCTGCACCAGATCCGGACTCGACGTGCCGGCACACAGGCACTCGAGACGATTCAGGTCAAAACCGCTCTTCGCGGCGAGCGCCCGCACGGCTTCGGCGGCCATCTGCGCGTTGCTGTGGGTGTAACGCCCGGTGGCCGGATCAATGGCATAGTGACGGGTCTGGATGCCGTTGTTGCGCAGCACGATCTTGCGCGAGCGCGACGGCATGCCAGCCACCATGCCCAGTACGCTCTCGACTTCGTCATTACCGATTGGTGCATTCGGTAAGAAGCTCGCGATATCGGTAATGTAAACCTTTGCTGTCATGCCAACCTGTTCGTCAATCTGTCACGGCCGCCGCTGGGCGGCCCGGAATCCAATACTCTCGTTCTGTTTAATTACTGGTACTGCCGCATCCGCTCCGTGGAAGATCCGGACGGCGCCTCCAAACGCATCGCTTCTGCCGCCAGCCGCTGGCGCAACAGCGGCCGCAGCAGGGCGCGTATCGTAACGCCCAGCGGCAGAACCGTGAGGATCATGGCGACGAGAAACACAATGTAGGCCACCAATACCAGCCGCCGCAGCGGGTTGCCCGGCTTGCCAATCGCGCGCAGCAATCCACCCCACATCCGGAAACTGCGGTGTGCAATTTTCTCGCCGGCAACATAGCCGGGAATAACTTTTACGGCGCCCAGCCCGGAAAGCAGCGGGCCACGGGATGATTGTAGCAGAGGCAGCGCATCCGCCAACGCGCGCCCGAAACGTGCGGCGGCACTGATTTCCGCCTCGCTCACACCGGCCGGCGGGAATATCCCCCAAAAACCATTCTTCCTGCCGGTCAGCACCCATCTCGGGGTGGTAACAAAAGTCGCCCAGGGCGGTCCTTGGTCGGTGAGCACCACGTTATCGACATGCCGCGCGCCTACATCCTGCAGCAGGATTTTCATTTTTTCCTGTGCCGACAACCACATGTTGCGGCAGGCAATAAAAGTAATGACCGGCGTGTCCTTCAGTACTATTGCCGACGCAGACTTGAGGAATGCGGTCACCGGCAGTGACGGCGACAGAAACCACACCTGGTAAGCCAGCACCACCAGATCGAAATGTGCATCCTGGCCGAAACTCACCGGCCGGATGGGCGGCGGGTCGAGGTGCACACACTCCGGAAAGGTATCGAAGAACCGGAAGAATCCCCATGGAAATGGAAATGGCTCGACTGGTTCCAGGTTCTGCCAGACGATCTCCACATCCGATCGGTCGGCCAGCGGACTCAACATCGACTGCACGGCGCGCGTGAGCTGGCCGGTTTGCGAATAATGCAGAACGAGGATGCGAGTCAAAATAGAAGCCCTACTTTGTCCATCCTGCCATAACGATTAAAACCCTGTTTCACTCACCATTCGATAATGTTGATCTGGCCCTCTCGGAAAAAATGAGAGGCGCGAAAGCGTGTCACAGGGACCAGCGGCGTTCGCTCGTATCGGTTATGGCTGGCATGATGTGATAGCGGCCCGATCAACTTCTGGTCGCAGACTTTATCATTCTGTGGCTTCCTTTGCCGCTGTTTCCTGCAATAGCCGCTGAAGATGGTCGCGCGGCAACTTACCGGTGGCATTCCGCGGCAGGGCCTCCACCAGGCGCAATGGCCGCGGCAGAAACACCGGGTCGATACGGTGGCGCAGGCTCTCGAGAACATCCTCGCGCCGATACCCGGGCGCCACCACGAAGGCCGCCAGACGCGGCTCCCGGCCAGGGTCGCCATCTGGCAGGAAAAATGTTCCGTCCACTACCCCCTCGATCGCCAGCAACTGATGGTTGAGGTCGCCGAGGGCGATGCGCTTGCCGGCAATTTTGACGATGTCGGCATTACGTCCGTGCAACACGAACTCGTGTTCATTCAGCACATCGGCACGGTCGGCAAGCACCATGGGCTCAGGCAGGTATGGCGCCTCGACCCGGAATCCGTCGTCCGCCGGTGCGACGCGGATGCCCTCGAAGGTACGCCACACGGCGGTCTCCGCCTGGCGGCGCGCGGCAATCGCGCCGGTTTCGGTACTGCCAAAAAACTCCAGCACGCGCGTGCCGTACAGAGCCTCGGTTTGTGCCGCCAAATTTGCATCAAGCGGCGCGGTGGAGCTGAGAATGAAGTCGAGCGGAGGAAGCGGCGCGCCATCCAGCACACAGGCGCGGATGTGCACGGGTGTTGTCACCAGAATCGCCGGGCCGGGCAAGTCGGCGAGCGCCCGGCGGATGTCCTCCGGGTAGAACGGCCGCTCCGCGCCGAGCGCATAACCCCATTGCGCGGGCAGGATCACCGAGTACACAAACCCGTACATATGTTGCGCCGGAACGGTGGCCAGTATTCGCCCGGGGCTCCGGGCGTCGAGCCCCAGGCGTTCCCCTGCAATGCGTGCCTCCTGCACAACCCCGCCCCAGTACTTCGGATATCGTTTCGGCACACCGGTGCTGCCTGAAGTAAAGGCAATGGCCACCAGCTGCTCCGGCGGGAATGTGGGGTCCTGCGCCCCGGCACAGGTTCCAGATGTGTCGTAGGTGCACACCTCCATCACGCTGGTTTCTTCCGGCGGCCGCGCTCGCACGTCCAGGTGCTCCGGTCGCTCCCGGCATCCTGCCTCCCGCGACACTCGTACGTCCTTGTGCGTCGCGGCACTTGGGCTCATGTCCGGCGTGCGCTGGTCGGTCAGACAATACATGTCCGGATAATCGCGCGCGAGTTGCGCCAGCACCTCCGGTGCCCGGTTCGAGGGAAACAGGCTCACCTGTCCACGCGTCAGCGCCGCCACCAGACCGACCATAAACCGGTAGCGGTCTTCGCAATGGTTGAGCACGTGCGTCCGTTCCGGCAGGCGCGCGGCGAGCGCGGTGAGATCGCGCAGGAATTCCCGGCGTGTTATGGGCTGCTTGCCGCGCCAGGCAATCACATCTTCCGGCTGCCCCGGACGCAGAAAGGGCAGGCGCGCGCCGGTGTCTCGGTTCATGCGATGGGCATTCATTCCGGCCCCGACCGGCCATGAAACAGCCATTGCGCGCGGTCTTGCGGCGAAACACGGCCCATGCAACGCAGCGTATCCCATGGCATGAACAAACCATATTTGCGGTAACGCAGCGCACGCCAGGCATACTGCCCAAGAAACAGAATAATGGCGAACAGATAGCTCAACACATTCGCAAACAGCGACCACAATTCAAGCGGTGCGCTCATGGCCAGCGCGAGTGAAATCAACACCACGCTGGCGAAAAACCCAACCCAGACTCGCGTCAGGTTACGCGCGTAGCGCGCCAGCTCCGCCGGCAGCTCAGCACCGGCGTATTCCATGCACATGAGCCGCTCGACCAGCGGCATGGAGCCGTGTCGCAGGGTCAGCCCGAACACGATCATGAGCCCGGAATTGATCAGCAAAGGCGGCAGGTACAATGCATACACGGTATCGGTGAGAAGATTCAGCGACCCGACCACGGCCAGCAACGCATAGACACCAACCCAGGCAAAACGCGCGCGCGGCCCTGCGCGCAGCTGCAGCATGGTGTAGAAATACACCAGGCTGGTAACCACCAGTCCGGCCACGGCCACGGCCGGCACCCTGTAAAGGATCAGCAGGTGCACCAGCAGCGGGTAAAAAATCATCCCGATGGTCTGTAGAACGGCGCGCACCGGGTGATTTGCGTCAGGCAGCGCGGTTTTGCTCGATATGCCGGGACAGCGCGCGCAGCGACCGGAAAATCTCGGAATTCTGCTTGTCGTCGGACTGCAGCTTGAATCCGTATTTCTTGGAAATGGCGAGCGCCAGTTCCAGGGCATCGATCGAATCCAGCCCCAGTCCTTCGCGGAACAACGCCGCTTCCGGGTTGATGGACTCGGGCTTCACGTCTTCAAGATTGAGTGCTTCCACAATCAACCGCGCCACTTCCTGCTCAAAAATCGTTGCATCTGCCATTACATAGTCCTGTTCTGTCCAGCCATTTCGGGTTCTGCGATTTCCCGCCGCGGCGGGAACACCCCCCATTTTGCCACAGCACCCTCCCTTACGACCATGCCAACGATCGCTGCCATGCCAGTCAGTTACCGGCCTATCCCTGATCGCGCCGCTCGGAAACCGGGTCGAATACGCGTGGCGATTTACCGGCCGCCACAAATCAGTATGATTGCGTGCCAAGCCGGCCCGGTTCCGACCGATACCCGTTTCATTCACGACCCCGCAACGAGGAGTTTCCGTCCATGGTCACGCAGGCAACGGTACCCAACGCGCGCGCCGCGCCGCAGTCTGTGGCGGGCAGCTGCGATGTCCTGGTCATCGGCGGAGGCCCCGCCGGTTCGTCCATGTCGGCATTCCTTTCCCAGAAGGGCTGGAAGGTGGTGCTGCTCGAAAAACAACACCACCCGCGCTTTCATATCGGCGAATCGCTTTTGCCTCTGAATATGCCGATCATCGACCGCCTTGGTGTGCGCCAGGAAGTGGATGCCATCGGCATGCTCAAACCAGGTGCCGAATTCAATTACGCGGGTTACAAACCGGCGGTGTACTACTTCAGCAACGCGCTGGATAAGAATTTCCCGATTGCCTACCAGGTGCGCCGCTCCGAGTTCGACAACGTCCTGTTGCGCAACAGCGCGCGCCTCGGCACCGACGTGCGTGAAGGGATCCGCGTCACCGACATTGAATTGCGCCCCGGGCTGCCCACCCGCGTGCATGCCGAAGATGAATCCGGCATACGGCAACTGTGGGAAACGAACTATCTGGTCGACGCCTCCGGGCGCGATACCTTTCTGGCCAGCCGCCAGAAAATGAAGCAGCGCAATTCCCAGCACAACAGCTCTGCAATCTTTGGACACTTCTCGGGCGTCGAGCGCCGGCCCGGCCAGGATGCCGGGAATATCAGCGTCTACTGGTTCGAGCACGGCTGGTACTGGATGATCCCGCTCAAGGATGGCGCCATGAGTGTCGGCGCCGTCTGTTGGCCGTACTATCTCAAGAGCCGCAACAAGCCGGTGGACGATTTCCTGTGGGACACGCTGCGACTGAACCCGCTGCTGGCCGAGCGCATGCAGTACGCCAAGCTCATGGGTCCGGCGCTCGCCACGGGAAATTTTTCCTACCAGGCGGAGCGCATGTACGGCGACGGCTGGCTGCTGATCGGCGATGCCTACGCCTTCATTGATCCGGTGTTTTCGAGCGGCGTATTCCTTGGCATGAACAGCGCCGAGCTTGGCGCCCAGGTCGTGGACGGGATGCTGCGAAAGGGTGACGTGTCGGTTGCAGCGAACGCGGCGGCACTGCGGCACTACGAAAAGACCCTGCGCTACGGCCTCAGGACCTTCTCGTGGTTTATCTACCGCATCACCACTCCGGCGCTACGCAGGATGTTCATGTCGCCGCGCAACCTGTTCCGTATGGAGGAAGGCATCCTGTCGCTGCTGGCCGCCGATATTTTCCGCCGCACACCGATCCATTTTCCGTTGTTCATGTTCAAGCTGATCTATTACGCATCCTCGATCATCAGCTGGCGCGAAAGCCTCACCTCGTGGCGCCAGCGCCAACGCGCCTGGCAGAGCCGCCTGGATTTCGAGTGGAAATCTGACGCTGGACAGTAGCCATAAGCCCGGTAACCTGCTCCGCGACTTAGGGATGAAATTCGATACCGATGCGGAACGCCGTGGTGTACACGTTGTAGTACAACAGCGTCTCGCCGTAACCTGTCCAAAACTGGGCATAGAGATAGGGGCGCATGGTGTTCCCCGGGAACAATGAATTCGCCGGCAACGAAATGTCGATCTGCACACTACCGTGCTCCAGCCCCTGACGTCCGGTTACGGTGAAACGCTGGCGGGTTCCGGTTTCGACTCCGAAGACAATGTCGGCATATCCGTAATAGTCTTTAATGTCCTTGTTTTGGTCCTCTGTTGAGGTAATTACCCACAGTTTTGGCTCGAAGAAAAATTCTTGCCAGCGGAATAGTGGCTCGACATACGCACGGTTCCAAGCACGTGAGTTCACGTCTTCCTTGCCGTTCGACTCGTGTACGAATCCAGTACGAGCACCAGCGATATGCCAGCGTTCGGCGATCTCGCCCTTGGATTTCCAGTAGTAGAACAGCCCGGGCTCTATACTTTGATCGTAGAGCGGGGACGAGTTAGCGGCGATGTCCCAATAGCTGCGCTGGGTATAGGCAAAGTACCAGTTGGCACCAGTATCGTACTTGATGCTCAGCTGGAACTTACTGGTGGGATTATTGACCATGGGCGAGTTCTCAGGCCCAATAATCAGATAGTTCGCTCGATAGGTTGAAAACGGCGACGTACTGCGCTCAACTGCTTGTTCTTGACGCGGTCTACCGACGTCGTCCCTGGCGTCGTCCACCGGCTCGGCCGCCAACACAACCGCCGCTGGCAGGGAAAACAGCAACAGCGTCGTGAAATGGTGCCGGCTGGGTCGGGGTTTACGCCGGGATACGGCCGCTATCGCAAACACGCCCTGGTCAGCCCTGCGCGGCGGTTGCGACCGCCTCGATCTCGATCAGCAACTCCGGCCGGCAGACTTCTGCTTCGAGATATAGACACTGTGCGTGCTTCGGAAGCAGCGCGTCGAGACGCGCGCGGATGATTGGCAAATCCTGCGGGCGACGAATGTAGACTTTAAGATGGGTGAGGCTGGCCAACCCGTCGAAGCGGATGCCTTCTTCCATCGCCGCCGAATCGACGAGCGCCTTGATATTGGTGAGTGTTTCCTCAAGTTGCGCTGCGGGATCATCCGGGTGACGCGATTCATGCCCAATAATGCTGGCCGTTCCAGAAATGTACAGGCAGTCGCGCTCCGCGCTGCGCACCAGGGTGGCGCGCGCGAATGACGGGCTCTTCGGACCGTACTGCGGCGGGTAGCAATAAGCACTCATCTGCCGCGGGTTTTCGCGATGTTGCCCCGGGGCGCGCGCGGCGAGGAAGTAGATAACAATGCCGCCGTGCCGTGTGCCCACGGCGCTCGCCGCCGGCAGCCATCGGTTGAGCTTCCCGTAATGCGCCTCCAGCGCCTGATAGCGACCGCGACAAAACACCATGTAGCGGTCGACACCGCCTTCGCGCTCGCCAATGCCCGGAAAATAATTCCACATCCGCAACAGATGCGAATAACCTTCGCTGTCGATAAGCGTCAGCAGGCGTGCATACGCCTCCTGGATGCGAGCCTCGAAGCTGGCAAAATTGGCCGGCGAATCAGCCGCAAAACAGCCGAACAACACATCGCGATTGCGCGTGAAGGTCAGCGGCCCAATACGCCCCGCCACCACCGGCTGTTCGCTGGTCCACAATTCGACATGCGCCGCGCCGTCGAGCAAGGGCATGCCGACCCAGGCCGCGGGGTGCAACGATGCGTCCGGAAGCGCCGGGCTGGTGCCGTAATGAATTTCACCCATCAGCGCCTGCGTTGACGACGGCACCTGCTGTACATAAGACAGCCTGACCGGATGGCTGGGCGCGTGCTGAGTCTGCGGGCGGTTCGGATTCATGCAATTCCGGCAAGCGGTGGATGATAGATCATCTGTACGGCATTGCCGTCAGGGTCGAAACAGTAGAAGCTGCGCGCTCCATCGCGGTGGGTACGCGGCTCTTTGGCGATACTGACGCCATTCTCCCGGAGAAAGGCGTGCCACGCATCCACCTGTTCGATGCTTTTCAGCATGAAGCCGATATGGTCGAGGCGCTGCAGCGCGGCATCGGCATGCGCGCCGGCAATGCGGTGCAGGGCAAGGTTATCGGCGCCGCCGGTCAGGTAGACATTGTCTGGGTCCGGGCGCCATTCGACGCGCATGCCGAGCAGTTGCGTGTAAAAACGTTCACAGGCCGCGAGATCACGCACCTGCAGCGCGACGTGCCGCAGCCCCAG
>Ga0315270_10000601_pt1 | contig 19827 bp, 17 predicted proteins | sample C1_bottom_MG_FD_204932 | JGI IMG/M metagenome (GOLD analysis project Ga0315270, IMG submission 204932) | Sediment microbial communities from Yellowstone Lake, YNP, Wyoming, USA - C1_bottom | ecosystem: Environmental > Aquatic > Freshwater > Lake > Sediment | place: USA: Wyoming | collected...
AGAGCGTCAGCGCGGTCAGCTCCAGGCGCGCAGCCGTCTCGACGGTGGCCCGCACGGAGGCGATCCCCGCGCGGTGGCCCTCCACGCGCGGCAGCCGGCGCTGGCGCGCCCAGCGCCCGTTGCCGTCCATGATGACGGCCACGTGCCGGGGCAGTCGCGCGAGGTCGAGCCCGTCGAGCAGGGCTCGGTCGGGAGAACCGGCGGCGGCGATGGAATCCTTGTCGATCATCCAGCCGGGCGGGATGCGCCCGAACGGCGAATTCTATCGCGCACGCGGCCCGGGCGGCGCCGGCGCCTCCGTCGCGTCCGGGGGATACAGCACCCGGGCGAGCGTGAGCCCGCGGGCCTCGGCGGTCGGGCCCGGGCGGGCGAGCGCCTCGCCGGCACGGATGTGCCCCCGGCCCGCGTCGCGGAGGGTCCCCACGAGCCGTCGCACCATGCCGCGCAGGAAGCCGTCGCCCTCCGCAGTGATCACGAGGAGCGAGCCGTCCTCCTCGACGTCGAGACGGCGGAGCGTCCGCACGGTCGTCCCGGGGTCCGAGCCCGTGATCGAGAACGGCGCGAAGTCGCGCGTCCCGACGAGAAGGTCCGCCGCCGCGCGCATCGCGCCGACGTCGAGCGGCTCGGACGCGAGCGCCTCGACGAGGCCGCGATGCGGCAGGAGCGTGTCGCCTCGGCGGAGGCGGTAGACGTAGACCTTGCCGGTGGCCGAGTAGCGGGCGTGAAAATCGTCTGCTGCTTCAGAGGCCGAGAGGACCCGCACGTCCCATGGCAGCTTCGAATTCAGGGCACGAGGGATTTTCTTTGAAGGTAAGAGGGGCGCGCCCTCGGGCACGTCGAAATGGGCAACCTGCCCGTCCGCGTGCACGCCGGAATCGGTCCGCCCTGAACCGTGCACCCGAATCTCTCCCTGGAATATCTCATTCAAAGAAATCTCCAGGACTCCCTGGACCGTGCGCGGAAGGGCGCCGTCCTCGCGTGGCGCCTGCACCTGCCACCCTTCGAAGAAGGTCCCCAGGTAGGCGATCTCGAGCTTCACCCGCACGCGCCGATTATGGCCGCGCTATCGTCCGCGCGATGGCCGCCGCGTCCCCCGCCGCCCCGCTCGTCGTCACGGAGATCTTCCGCAGCCTGCAGGGCGAGTCGTCGTTCGCGGGCCTGCCGTGCACGTTCGTGCGGCTGACCGGGTGCGCGCTGCGCTGCGTCTGGTGCGACAGCGCGTACGCCTTTGCGGGCGGAAGGGCGATGACGGAAGGCGACGTCCTCGCCGAGGTCGAGCGCCTCGGCGCGACCCTCGTCGAGATCACGGGCGGGGAGCCGCTCGAGCAGGAGGGCTTCTACCCGCTCGCGTCCGCGCTCTGCGACCGGGGCCACACCGTGCTCGTCGAAACGGGCGGCCACGTCCTCCTCGATCGCGTCGACGCGCGGGTCATCAAGATTGTCGATGTGAAGTGCCCCGGGTCGGGCATGGAGCCGCGCAACGACCTCGACAACCTGAAGCTCCTCGGCCCGAGGGACGAGGTGAAGTTCGTCGTTGCGGACCGGGAAGATTTCCTGTGGGCGGAAGAATTCGTCGCGACGCACGCGCTCGACGAGCACCAAACCGTCCTCATCTCGCCGGTCTTCGAGGGGCGAGCCAGCGAGATCGCGCCGCGGGTCGCCGAGTGGGTCCGGGATTCGAAAAGGCGCCTCCGCCTCAACCTGCAGATCCACAAGACCCTCTGGGGAGACGTCCCAGGACGATGAGCCGCCCTCTTCACCTTCCAAGAAGATCTTCAGTGGCGATTCCACCTGCACCGGCCGCTGCGCTCAGGGACTGCGTTCTTCTTCTCTCCGGAGGCCTCGATTCCGCGACGTGTCTCGCGCTCGTGACCCGCTGGGGCTGGACCGTCCACGCGCTGTCTTTCGACTACGGCCAGCGGCACCGCGTGGAGCTGCGCGCGGCGCGCGCGCTCGCGCGGAAGTACCGCGTCGCGTCGCACCGCGTGATCGCGATCCCGTCCTTCGGCGCTCTCGGCGGCTCGGCCCTGACGGACCGGTCCATCCGCGTCCCGAAGAAGGCGCTCGGGAAGGCCCGGATCCCGGTCACGTACGTCCCCGCGCGCAACACCCTCTTCCTCGCGTTCGCGCTCGGCGCGGCCGAGACAGCGGGCGCCACCGAGATCGTCATCGGCGCGAACGCGCTCGACTACTCCGGCTATCCGGACTGCCGGCCCGCGTTTCTCCGGGCGTTCGAACGCGCCGCGAATCTCGGGACGAAGGCGGGCGACGAGGGGCGGCGCTTCGCGATCCGCGCGCCGCTCCTGAAGCTCACGAAGGCGGGCATCGTGCGGCTCGCGCTCGCCCTCGGCCTCGACCCCGGCCTCACGACGTCCTGCTACGACCCCTCGCGCGCGGGAATCCCGTGCGGCGCGTGCGACTCGTGCCTGCTGCGCGCGAAAGGCTTCGCCGAGGCCGGCGCGATCGACCCGCGCGCGCGCTGATCAGCGCGGGGCACGGGCGAGAGAGCGCGCCCGCTCGAGGAGCTCGCGCGGAGGCAGCTCGGAGGGCTGAAGGGCGACGGCCTTCTCAAGCTCGGGGACCGCCGCCGCGGGTTCGCCCGCAAGGATGAGCGCGCGGCCGAGATGGAACCTCGCCGGGAAGAACGCTGGCGAGATCTCGAGCGCCGCCCGGTACGCGGAAATGGCGCCCGTCCAGCGCCCCAGCGCTTCGCGCGCCTGCCCCAGAAAGAAGTGAGCCGACCGCGAATCGGGATCCATTCGAAGAGATTCTTCGAAGAGCGGTGTGGCGGCGGCGGCGTTCCCTTCGGCGAGGCGCAGACGCCCGAGGAACTCGACGGGAAGAGCAGCTGCGGGGTCCGCCTCCCGAGCCTGCTGCATGGCCCGCTCGGCGTCTCGCGGTCGTCCGAGCTCCATCCACGCGTTTCCGTCGAGCGTCCACTCCTCGGCAAAGACATGGGACGGACGATGCCTGCGAATGTGGGAAGCAAGGAGGGTCAGCGCGACGACGAGCGCCGACGCCGCGAGCAGTCTCCACTCGCGCGAACGGGCGCGTTCGAAGAGCAGCGCGGCCCCCGCGCCGGCAAGGAGGGCGAGCGGCGGAACGAGCGGCATCCGGTAGCGGAGCCCCGCGAGCGCGACGAGAACGGGCAGAGCGGCAGCAGCTGCCCACAGAAGAACCAGCGCGGCGCTCTTCGGCGGTCCCGCGAGATAGGACGCCGCGGCGAGCGCGACGAGCAGGCCGAAACCGGGGAGCACTCGAAGAATCCTCGATTCCGCGGCGAAGAACGCGAAGCTGTGGTTGTCGCGCGGCTCCTCGGCCTGCGTGAGCCAGCCGAGCTTCGAGACGACGACGCGCACGAACCCGGCCGGATCCGCCGTCGCACGCTGCAAGGCCTTCTTCGTGAAATACGCCTCCTCGCCCTCGGGCGGGACGCCCGCGCGGGCGGGCTCGGCCGCGAGCCTGTCCCACGGCCCGTTCGGGCGCGCGTTCTGCACGCCTCCGGAGGCCGGGTCGTTGCCGAGCCAGACGTTCACCGCACCGTACGCGCGGACGAGGACGAAGCGGCCGGAAGCCTTCGACGACGCGGCGACTGCCGGCACGAGGACGAGCGCGACGCCCGCCGCGAGAGCGAGGGCCGCGGGAACGCGTCGCGCCCATCCCTCGAGGAGAAGCACGGCGGCGAGCGCCGCGAGCGCGAAGAGCAACGCGGTCGGGCGCGCCGCGCACGCCGCGCCGAGAAGGACTCCGGCGAGCGCGGCGCCGCCCGGCGTCTTTCGCGCGGCCAGGAGAAGGAGGGCGGCAGAGAGCAGGGCGCCGACGAAACCCTCTTCCCAGAAGCTGACATCCACGAATGCAACCGGGCCGGACACCGCAAGGAGGACTCCGGCGGCGAGACCTGCACCCCTCCCAAAGAGAATCTCTCCCGTCCGTGCCACGAGGACGCATGTCAGGCTCGCAAGCGCCGCCTGCGCGATTCGCGCCGCGTCCATCGACCCGAAGACCTTGAGCAGGAGGGCGAGAAAGAACGGATACGCCGGGCCGTGCGTCGGCGGAGAGGGCCACTGGAAATCGCCGGCGGCGAGAGCGCGCGCCCAGGTGAGGTTTTCGTGCGCGTCGAACTGCGGGTTCTGCCAGAGGCCGAGGTGCCCGAGCGAAGAGGAGACGGCGAGACGAAGACCCAGAGCGAAGAGGAAGATCCCTATGAGTGGAAGAGGGCCGCGCCGACGCTCCATCGGCGCGAAAGCCTAGCACGCGGTCCCGCCGGCCATAACTATTCAGAAGAAATGACTTATTCTTATCTTCATCATTGCTGTAGATTTATACTTGACAGCTTAGTACTCAGATCTTAGATTGTGACTGCTATGAACCTCGACCGCTTCACCCACAAGGCCCAGGAAGTCCTTCAGAAGACCGCCCAGACGGCCCGCGCCGGAGGCCATCCGGAGGTCACGCCCGAACACCTCGCCGACGCCCTCCTCAAGCAGGAAGGCGGCGTCGTGCCCGCGCTGCTCGAGCGCGTCGGCATCGGGCCGGGTCAGGCCGCGCAGGAGATCGCAAAGCTCCTTGCGAAGCTCCCGCACGTCGCGGGCGAGAACGCCGAGCCGCGCTTCTCCCCCGCCCTCGTGAAGCTGCTGGACCTCGCCGAGAAGATCGCTTCGGACTTCAAGGACGACTACGTCGCGTCCGAGCACCTCTTCCTCGCGCTCCTCAAGGACGGAAAGTCCGCTTCCGCGAAGGCGTTCCTCGCCCTCGGTCTCTCCGAGGCGTCCGTCCTAGCGGCCCTCAAGGACGTGCGGGGCGGCAGCCGCGTCGCCGATCAGGGCGCCGAGGACAAGTACCAGGCGCTCAAGAAGTACGCGAAGGACCTCACAGATCTCGCACGCAAGGGCAAGCTCGACCCGGTCATTGGCCGCGACGAGGAGATCCGGCGCGTCATGCAGGTGCTGACCCGCCGCACGAAGAACAACCCCGTCCTCATCGGCGACCCCGGCGTCGGCAAGACGGCCATCGTCGAAGGTCTCGCGCGGCGCATCGTCTCGGGCGACGTGCCCGAGACGCTCAAGGACAAGCGCGTCGTCTCGCTCGACCTGGGCTCCATGCTCGCGGGCGCCAAGTACCGCGGCGAGTTCGAGGAGCGCCTCAAGGCGGTCCTCAAGGAAGTCGAGGAGTCCGACGGCAAGGTCATCCTCTTCATCGACGAGCTGCACACGCTCGTCGGCGCGGGGGCCGCCGAGGGCGCGATGGACGCGGGCAACATGCTCAAGCCCGCGCTCGCGCGCGGCGAGCTGCGCGCGATCGGCGCGACGACGGTCGGGGAGTACCGCAAGCACATCGAGAAGGACCCGGCGCTCGAGCGCCGCTTCCAGCCCGTCCTCGTGGGCGAGCCTTCCGTCGAGGACACCGTGGCCATCCTCCGCGGCCTGCAGGAGCGTTACGAGCTGCACCACGGCGTGAAGATCACGGACGCGGCGCTCGTCGCGGCCGCGACGCTCTCGGACCGCTACATCGCGGACCGCTTCCTGCCCGACAAGGCGATCGACCTCGTGGATGAGGCTGCCTCGAAGCTCAAGATGGAGATCGACTCGATGCCGACCGCGATCGACGAGGTCGAGCGGCGCATCCTCCAGATCGAGATCGAGCGCAAGGCTCTCCAGAAGGACGACGCGAAGGCGGCGAAGGACCGCCTGAAGGGCCTCGAGAAGACGCTCGCCGAGCTCAAGGAGCGCTCGAGCGTCATGAAGACGCGATGGCGCGCCGAGAAGGACGCGATCACCGTGATCCGCGATCTCAAGAAGAAGCTCGACGAGACGAAGGTCGCCGCCGAGGCCGCCGAGCGGCAGGGCGACCTGAACAAGGCCGCCGAGCTCCGCTACGGGACGCTCCTGAAGGTCCAGAAAGACCTCGAGGCGGCGCACGCGCGCCTCGACGAGATGCAGAAGGGCGGCGCGGTCCTGCGCGAGAAGGTCGACGAGGACGACATCGCCGCGATCGTCTCGAAGTGGACCGGCGTGCCCGTCTCGCGGATGGTGGAAGGCGAAACGCAGAAGCTCCTCAAGATGGGCGACCGCCTCCGCCTGCGCGTGATCGGGCAGGACGAGGCCGTCGACGCCGTCGCGGCCGCCGTACGCCGCGCCCGGGCCGGGATGAAGGACCCGAAGCGGCCGATCGGCTCGTTTCTCTTCCTCGGCCCCACGGGCGTCGGCAAGACGGAGCTCGCGCGCGCTCTCGCCGAGTTCCTGTTCGACGACGAGAACGCGATGGTCCGGCTCGACATGTCCGAGTACCAGGAGAAGCACGCCGTCTCGCGGATGATCGGGGCCCCTCCGGGCTACATCGGGCACGACGAGGGCGGCCAGCTCACGGAAGCCGTGCGCCGGCGCCCGTACTCCGTCGTCCTCTTCGACGAGATCGAGAAAGCGCACCCCGACGTGTGGTCCACGCTCCTGCAGGTACTCGACGACGGGCGCCTGACGGACGGCAAGGGCCGCGTCGTGGACTTCAAGAACGTCGTCGTGATCATGACGTCGAACGTCGGGTCGCACCTCATCCAGGAGCTGCAGGGCGTGGACGAGAAGGCGCTCAAGGCGCGGATCGAGACGGAGCTCCGGGCGCACTTCCGGCCCGAGTTCCTGAACCGCATCGACGACATCGTGACGTTCCGCCGCCTCGAGCTCGCCGACATCGAGAAGATCGTGGAGATCCAGCTCCGCAAGGTGGCCGAGCTCGTCGCGCCGCGCGGGATCAAGCTCTCGTGGGAAGCGCCCGTCGCGACGTGGCTCGCCCGCGAGGCGTACGACCCCGTGTACGGCGCCCGGCCGCTCAAGCGAAACATCCAGAAACTGGTCCAGGACCCGCTGGCGTGGAAGCTTCTTGCGGGCGAGGTGCGCGACGGGTCCCCCGTCGCGATCGCCCTCGCCCCGGGCGGCGGCGCCCTCGAGTTCCGGACCGAGCCGGCCGAGACGCCGGCGAAGAAGACCCGCTGAACGCTCCTAGATAGCGGCGGCTCCCGCCGGGACGTCCTCTTCCTTGAAGAGATCCGTCGAGATGTAGCGCTCGGACGTCGAGGGGATGATGCAGACGATCATCTTCCCGGCGCTCTCGGGCCGCTTCGCGATCTCGACGGCGGCGTGGACCGCGGCGCCCGACGAGATGCCGCCGAGGATTCCCTCTTCCTTCGCGAGGCGGCGCGCCATCGCGAAGGACTGATCGTTGGACACCTGGAACGTCTCGTCCACGAGCGTCGTGTCGAGGTTCTTCGGGATGAACCCCGCGCCGATGCCCTGGATCTTGTGCGGCCCGGGCGCTCCTCCGGAGATGACCGGGGAGGCCGTGGGCTCGACCGCGATGAGCCGGACCGCCGGCTTCTTCGGCTTCCAGTACCGGCCGACGCCCGTCATCGTGCCGCCCGTCCCGACGCCGGCGACGAAGATGTCCATCTTCCCCTCCGTGTCGTTCCAGAGCTCGACCGCCGTCGTGGCCTCGTGAATCGCCGGGTTCGAGGGGTTCTCGAACTGCTGCGGCTGGACGCCGTTCGCGCCGTATTCGGCGAGCAGCTCCTGCGCCTTCGCGATCGCGCCCTTCATCCCGAGCGGGCCGGGCGTCAGGATGACCTCCGCCCCGAGGAGCTTCAGGACCTTGCGCCGTTCGATCGACATCGTCTCGGGCATCGTCAGGATGAGGCGGTAGCCCTTGGCGGCCGCCACGAACGCGAGGCCGATGCCCGTGTTGCCGGACGTCGGCTCGATGAGGACGGACTTGCCCGGCGCGATTTTTCCCTGCTTCTCGAGCGCCTCGATCATCGCGACGCCGATGCGGTCCTTCACGGAGTGGGCCGGGTTGAAGAACTCGAGCTTCGCGGCGACCGTCGCTCCGGAGGCGATGCCGGCGGTGACGCGGTTCAGGCGGACGAGCGGCGTCCCGCCGACGAGTTTCGTGATGTCCGATGCGATCTTCATGTTCTTCCCTCTGTCTCCGCGCCGAAACGGCGGGGCGCGCGCCTTGCTAGAGTCGGAAAAGAGCGGGTCAGATCGAGTAGGTGGGCTCCTCGCGCTCGGCGCGAACCTCGGCGACGAGGCCTCCCACCGTCACGGAGGAAAGATATTGCCGATAGCGCTCGGACGCCTTCTGGTCGAGATTCCGGATGAACCGCGGCGCGGCCGGGTCGTCGGGCGTGGGGTCGCGCCCCTCGCGCGAGTAGAGCGACACGACGGAAAGCACGGTCACGCCGGGCGCCACCGGCGTCGCCCGGTAGCCGCCGTTGCGCCCGCGGCCCGCCGCGACCCAGCCGTTCCTCACGAGAGGCAGGAGCAGCTGGTGGACCGAGTCGCGCGAGAGGTCCAGCCACGTCGCGAGCTGGCCCGACGGCACGTCCGGGCCCGCGCGATAGACGAGCTCGACGAGCGCCTGGACCGCTTTTTTCTGCCGCGTGTTGAGAATACTTAAAATTCCTTTCCGGTATATCGACTTAATTATGGAACGACTGAATATGAAGTCAACCCGCCTCGCACTCACGCTCGCCGCGCTCGCCGCCTCGCTGCCCCTCGCCGCCGCGGGGCGCGAGGAGCGCCGGACCCCGATCGTCGCAGCCATCGAGAAGATCAGCCCGTCGGTCGTGAACATCTCGGCCGAGCGCGTCGTCCAGCAGCGGCGCAGCCCGGTCGACCTTTTCTTCGGGGGGGAGACCCGCCCGCGCACGTCGCGCAGCGAGTCGCTCGGGTCGGGCGTCGTCATCGCGCCCGGCGTCGTCGTGACGAACGACCACGTGATTTCCGGCGCGTCGCGCATCTGGGTCACGACGGCGGACGGGCGCGAGCTGGAGGCGAAGCTCGAGGGCGCCGACGCGGACAACGACCTCGCCATCCTGAGCGTCGACCCGAAGGGCCTGAAGCCCGCGGCGCTCGGCACGACGTCGGACCTCATGATCGGCGAGACCGTCATCGCGATCGGCAACCCGTTCGGGCTTTCGAACACGGTCACGACGGGGATCGTCTCGGCCGTCCACCGCACCGTGAAGGGCGAGTCGGGCCGCAACTACTCCGACTTCCTCCAGACCGACGCCGCGATCAACCCCGGAAACTCGGGCGGAGCGCTCGTCAACATCCTCGGCGAGCTGATCGGGATCAACACGGCGATCGTGGGCGGCGCGAACACGATCGGCTTCGCGATCCCGATCGACCGCGTGCGGCGCGTCGCGGACGACCTCCTGAATTACAGGGAGGTCAAGACCGCCTGGATCGGCGTCCGCGGGGCGACGCTCCCTCCCGCGAACGGCCGGCCGTCGGCCCGGGGCCAGGGCCTGCGCGTGCGCTCGGTCTGGCCGGGCTCGCCCGCCGCGAAGGCGGGCCTCGCTCCCGGCGACGTCGTCGTGTCGCTGGACGGACGGCCCGTCGAAGGCCGCGAAGATTTCGACACGGCGCTCGCGTCCGCCGGCCCCGGCAAGACGCTCGCGGTCGCGTACCGGCGCGAGGGCGAAGGCCGCACGGCCCGCGTCACGACGGAGCGCACCCCGGAGGACCTCGGGCTGGACGTCCTCCGGCGCGAGATCGGTCTCGTCTTCAAGGAGACGCGCGCCGGCCTCATGGTCGCGTCCGTCGTCGCCCGCTCTCCGGCGGCCGCCAAGGGTCTCGATCGCGGCGACCTCGTCCTCGCCGTCAACAACGTCAAGGTGCGGACGCTCGACGACCTCAGCAAGGCCGTCGAGGGCGGCTGGGCGCGCCCAAGCCTCGTCCTGTCCGTCCTGCGCGAGCCGTACGTCTACCACATGACGTTCGGCCTCGAATAGCTCAGTCCCTCCCGCGCAGCTCCGAGACGAGGATCCCCGCGAGGACGAGGCCGGCGCCCGCCCAGTCGCGGCGCGACATGCGCTCGCCGAGGAAGAACGCCGCGAAGAGCGCCGTGAAGACGGGCTCGAGCGCGAACATGATTGCCGCGTGCGTCGCCGGCATGCGCGCCTGCGCCCACGTCTGCGCGAGGAACGTCACGACCGTCGCGACGAGCGCCATCCAGAGGATCGCGAGGACGACCGTCCGGCCGAAGACGAGCGGCCGCGCTTCGGCCGCGAGGAACGCGCCCGATCCGTGGATGAACGGCGTGAGCGCGAGGCGCACGGCGCCGACGCCGATCGCCGCGAAGACGATCTGCCCGAAGGAGTACCACCTCACGTCGTGCGTCCCGGCGGTCTCGCTCACGATCACGATGAGGACCGCGTACGACAGGGCCGTCACGAGGATCAGGAGGTCGCCCGTGTTGAACCCGGCCGACGCGTCCTTCGGCCACGTGAGGACCGCGAACCCGAGCGCCGCGATCACGAGCCCGGCCAGGTTCTCGCGCGAGGGCTTCTTCCGCGTCATGAGGTAGCCCGCGACGGGCGTGAGCGGTACGGAAAGACCCGTGACGAACGCGGCCTTCGAGGCCGTCGTGAAGAGCTGGCCGACGACCTGGAACCCGATCCCCACCGCGAGCAGGAGCCCGACGGCCGCGCTGTCCCGGACGAGATTCGGCGTCCGCGGGCGCCCGCGCGCGATCAGCCACAGGATCGCCGCGGCGAGCGCGAACCGCGCGAGGACGAAAAGGAGCGGCGGCGCCGACTGGATGACGACGCGGTTCACGATGAAAGTCGAGCCCCAGATCGCCGTCACGACGACGAGAACGAGGTCGGCCGTGAGGGCCTCGCGGCGCGGGACGGAACGGGGGCCGGCGCTCATCGGACGGCATCATGCCCGAGGCGCGGGCTGGTATCCTCGCCGACCCATGACCGCGCCCCGCGTGCGGTTCGCCCCCTCGCCCACGGGCTCCCTCCACGTGGGCGGCGCGCGCACCGCCCTGTACAACTGGCTCTTCGCCCGCCGCCACGGCGGGACGTTCATCCTGCGCATCGAGGACACGGACGTCGAGCGCTCGAAGAAGGAGCTCACACAGCAGATCCTCGACGCGATGACGTGGCTCGGCCTCTCGTGGGACGAGGGCCCGTTCTTTCAGAGCGAGCGCGAGGACCTCTACCGCGAGGCGGCCGACCGCCTCCTCGCCGAGGGCAAAGCCTACCGGGCGTTCGAGACGCCCGAGGAGCTGGACGCGCAGAAGAGAGCCGCCGAAGCCGCCGGCTCGTCCTTCAAGTACGACGGAAAGGGCCGCGCGATTCCGAAAGAGGAATCCGACCGCCGCGCCGCGCTGGGAGAGAAGTTCGTCCTGCGACTGCGCGTTCCCGACGAGCCGCTCGTCGTGGACGACGTCGTGCAGGGCCGTTCGGAGTTCCCGGCCGGCGCGCTCGACGACTTCGTCCTCGTGCGCTCGGACGGCCACCCGCTCTACCACTTCACGGTCTGCGTCGACGACGTCGCGATGGGAATCACGCACGTCGTGCGCGGCGTCGACCATCTCCCGAACGCCCCGAAGCACGTCGCGCTCTTTCGCGCGCTCGGTGCGCCCTGCCCCGTCTTCGCGCACCTCGGGATGATCCTCGGCGCCGACGGCAAGAAGCTCAGCAAGCGCCACGGCGCGGCGGGCGTCGAGGAGTTCCGGGACCAGGGCTTCCTGCCCGAGGCTCTCGTGAATTTCCTCGCGCTCCTCGGCTGGTCGCCCGGCGAGGACCGCGAGCGGATGACGCTCGCCGAGATGACCGCCCTCTTCGCGCTCGAGCGCATAGGCCCTTCGCCCTCGCGCTTCGACCACGAGAAGCTCCAGTGGATGAACGGGCAGGTCATCCAGGAGACCCCCGACGCGCGCCTCCTCGCGCTCCTCGCGCCGTTCGGCCTGCCCGCGCGGGATCCCGAGACGCTCGCGAAGGGCATCACGCTCCTGAGGCCGCGGGCGAAGACGCTCGTCGAGCTTGCCCAGGGCCTCGCCGTCTACGGCGACGATCCCGCCGTGTTCGATCCTGCGGGCTTGAGGAAGTTCGGCAAGCCCGAGCTCGCTCCCCTCCTGCGCGCGCTCGCGGCGCGCCTCGACGCCGTCGAGCCCTTCGTCCACGCGGGCATGGAGGAAGCCGCCCGCGCGCTCGCCGCCGAGACGGGCATCGGGCTCGGCCAGATCGCACAGCCCGCGCGCCTCGCGATCACGGGCTCCCTCGCGTCGCCCCCGCTCTTCGAGATGATCGAGGTCCTCGGCCGGGAGACGACCCGCCGGAGGATCCTCGCGTTCGCCGACCGCATCGCCGCGCCGGCGGCCCCGAACTGAGGAATCCCATGGACGACACGAAGACGCCCGCGCCCCCCGCTCCTGGCAGGGACTTCATCCGCGAGATCGTCGACGCGGACAGCGCCTCCGGCAAGCACGGCGGGCGCGTGGCGACCCGGTTTCCGCCCGAGCCGAACGGATACCTCCACATCGGCCACGCAAAGTCGATCTGCCTGAACTTCGGGATCGCGAAGGAGTACGGCGGCACCTGCAACCTCCGCTTCGACGACACGAACCCGCTCAAGGAAGAGGTCGAGTACGTCGACTCGATCCAGGCGGACGTGAAGTGGCTCGGGTTCGACTGGGAGGACCGCCTCTTCTACGCGTCCGACTACTTCGAGAAGCTCTACGAATTCGCCGAGACGCTCATCGGCAAGGGCAAGGCGTTCGTGTGCGACCTCACGGCCGACGAGGTTCGCACGACGCGCGGGACGCTGACGGAGCCCGGCACGAACAGCCCGTACCGCGGCCGTTCGCCCGCCGAGAACCTCGACCTCTTCCGCCGGATGCGCGCGGGCGAGTTCCCCGACGGCGCGCGCACGCTGCGCGCGAAGATCGACATGGCGTCTCCGAACATCAACCTGCGCGACCCGGCGCTCTACCGGATCCGCAAGACGGTCCACCACCGCACGGGCGACGCGTGGCACCTCTACCCGATGTACGACTACGCCCACGCGATCTCGGACTGGATCGAGCGCATCACGCACTCGCTCTGCACGCTCGAGTTCGAGGACCACCGGCCGCTCTACGACTGGTGCCTCGAAGCGCTGGACCTTCCGGAACGGCCGCGCCAGATCGAGTTCGCGCGGTTGAACGTCACGTACACGCTCCTCTCGAAGCGCAAGCTCCTCCACCTCGTGACCGGCAAGCACGTCACGGGCTGGGACGACCCGCGCATGCCCACGCTCGCGGGGTTCCGCCGCCGCGGGTACACGCCCGAGGCCATCCGCGAATTCTGCGACCGCATCGGCCTCGCCAAGCGCAACAGCATCGTCGAGGTGGAGCTTCTCGAGCACTGCCTGCGCGAGGACCTCAACAAGCGCGCGCCGCGCTTCATGGGCGTCCTCGACCCGGTGAAGGTCGTCCTCGTGAACTGGCCCGAGGGGAAGGTCGAGATGCTCGACGCCGTGAACAACCCCGAGGACGCGTCACAGGGGACGCGCGCCGTGCCGTTCTCCGGGACGCTCTTCATCGACCGCGACGACTTCCGCGAAGTCCCCCCCCCGAAGTACCACCGCCTCTCGCCCGGCACGGAAGTCCGGCTGCGCTGGGCGTACGTGATCCGCTGCACGGAGGTCGTCAGGGACGCCGCGGGAACGATCACGGAGATCCGCGCGACGTACGACGCCGCCACGAAGGGCGGCGAGGCGCCGGGGCGGAAGGTCAAGGGGACGATCCACTGGGTCTCCGCCGCCGAGTCGCTGCCGGCCGAGGCGCGGCTCTACGACCGCCTCTTTGCCGTGCCAAATCCCGATGACGCGCCGGAAGGCCAGGACTTTCTCGCGAACCTCAGCCCGGAATCGCTCGTCGTGCGCGCCGGCGCGCGCGTCGAGCCCGCACTCCAGGCTCTGCTCGCGGGCACGGCGTTCCAGCTCGAGCGCACGGGATATTTCGTCGTGGACCCGGACAGCGCCCCGGGCCGCCTGGTCTTCAACCGGTCGGTGTCGCTGCGCGACTCCTGGGGAAAGATCGAGAAGAAGGCCACCGGAGCGCGATGAGAACGCGGAGCCGGCTCCTCCTGTGGGCGCCGGTCGCGCTGCTCCTCGCTTACGAGTTCTTCCTCTCCAGCCAACCGCCGTCCGGTCTTCCTCCACTCGGACCGTGGTTCGCGGGGAAGGACAAGCTCGAGCACGCGGCGTACTTCTTCCTGACGGGCATCCTCGCCGTGCGGGCGGCGCGCTTCGGCGAGGGCTGGGGACGCGCGAAGACCGCGGTCTTCCTCCTCCTCGGAGCGGTCCTGTGGGGCTGCTCGGACGAGATCCACCAGTCCTTCACGCCCGGGCGGAGCGTCGAGAACGCGGACGTTCTCGCGGACGTGGCGGGCGTCGGCCTCGCGGCCGCGGCGGGAGAGTGGATTCTCCGAACGTCGGGGCTCGAACGAAAGGCGTGAGCGGCGCACCGTTTGACCGCGGCGTGCCGCCCCCTCATAATCCGCCGCCCGCCTCGCTGGGGGGTCGTCCAACGGTAGGACTCCAGACTCTGGATCTGGCTATCGGGGTTCAAATCCCTGCCCCCCAGCCATTCTAAGAATCCCTTTTCAATCCCCCGCAAGCGCCCGGAAGAAGGCCGCGAGGTCCTCCGGGTGGCCGTTGCCCTGATACGTCACCGAGATCGCGCCGGCTTTTCGGCCGCCGCGCGCCGCGGTCCGCCGCATCGCCACGCGGTCCGGCCTCGGACCGCCGCGGCGCCGGCGCGCCCCCACGGGGCGCAGGCGCGAGACGTCCGGCGCGCCGAGGCGGATGCCGAAGCGCGTGCCGACGTCCTCGATGACCTTCTTGGCCTCGAGGACGGGGTTCTTGTCCAGCAGGGCCTTCGCGAACGCGATCGCTCCCGGCCGGTCGATCCCCAGCTTCTTGCGGACGTCACGGATGACGCCGGCGCTGATCGTCTTCGGGTTCAGCTTGAAGGCGCGGCCGATGGCGGCCTTAACCTCGCGCTCCGTGAGCCTCTTGTTCTTCTTGAGCAAGTCCGCGACGAAGCCGCGAATCTTTGCGACGTTCTTATCCATGGGTGGAACCTCCCCGATGAGCAACTTTGTCATGGTGATGGGCACAAATCAAATGTGACGGCGGCCGCCCCGCGCGACCGGTCAGTACTGCGAAATCGAAGGGTCGAGGCGCGCCGACCACGCGAGGATGCCGCCGTCGAGATTCACGGCGTCGCGGCCGTGGGACTTCAGGAACGCCGCAATGTGCGCGCTGCGGCTCCCGCTGCGGCACGCGCACACGACCGTCCTGTCCTTCGGGATCTCGTCCAGCCGCGCCGGCACCTGGCTCATCGGAATGTGAAGCACCGTAAATGGATAGCGGGCGACCGCGAGCTCGCGCGCCTCGCGCACGTCGAGAACGCATAGGGATTCTCCCGCATCCAGTTTCCCCTTCAGCTCTTCCACCGTCATGCGGTCCCCCTCCTCCCTGAGTGTAACGATAGAATCCCCCTCCCATGCTTGAAGAATTCCGCAACGAACCTTTCACCGACTTCAGCCGCGCCGAGGAGCGCTCCGCGTTCGAAGCGGCCCTCAACCGAGTGGACCGCCAGAAGGGCGCCGAGATCCCCGTCGTCGTGGGCGGACGGCGGCTCAAGACCGGCCGGCTCCTCGAGAACACGAACCCCTCCGACCGCTCGGAGGTGATTTCCCGCCACCACCTCGCCGACCGCAGGATCGCCCTCAAGGCGGTCGAGTCGGCCGTCAAGGCGCAGAAGTCGTGGGCGGAGCTCCCGGCGCGCGAGCGCGCGTCGGTCCTCCTGCGCGCGGCCGCCCGCATGCGGGCCCGGAAGCACGATTTCTCCGCCACGATGGTTCTCGAGATCGGCAAGTCCTGGCCCGAGGCCGACGTCGAGACCGCCGAGGCGATCGACTTCCTCGAGTTCTACGCGCGGGAGATGCTGCGCTGGGGCGGAGAGATTCCCGTGACGCCCTACCCCGGCGAGTTTCCCGAGACGCTCTACGTCCCGCTCGGCGCGGGCGCCGTGATCCCGCCGTGGAACTTCCCGAACGCGATCCTCACCGGGATGGCGACCGCGGCGCTCGTCGCCGGGAACGCCGTCATTCTCAAGCCCGCGTCCGACACGCCGCTCATCGCCTGGAGGGTCTTCACGCTCCTCGAGGAGGCCGGCGTCCCCGCCGGCGCGCTCAACTACCTCCCGGGGCCCGGCAGCGAGGTCGGCGACCTCCTCGTCGAGCATGCCCAGACGCGATTCATCTCGTTCACGGGCTCCAAGCAGGTCGGCCTCACGATCAACCAGAAGGCCGCCGCGGTCGCGAAGGGCCAGCGCTGGATCAAGCGCGTCGTCCTCGAGATGGGCGGCAAGGACTTCATCTTCGTGGACGAGGACGCGGACTTCGACTTCGCGGTCTCGCAGGTCGTCGCCTCGGCGTTCGGCTTCCAGGGCCAGAAGTGCTCGGCGTGCTCGCGCGCGATCGTGCACAAGCGCCTTTACAAGCGGTTCGTGGACGCGGTCGTGGCGAAGACGGCGAAGCTCACGCAGGGTCCCACGCGGGATCACAAGAACTTCATGGGTCCTGTCGCGTCCGAGCGCCAGCTCAAGACCGTGACGGACTACATCAAGATCGGGCGGCGCGAGTCGAAGCTCGGCACGGGCGGCACGTGGAACGGGCGCGTCGGCAACTTCGTCGCGCCGACGGTCTTCTACGACGTGAAGCCCACGAGCCGGATCTTCCAGGAGGAGATCTTCGGCCCCGTCCTCGGCATCACCGAGGCGAAGGACTTCGAGACGGGGATCGCGTACGCGAACGCGAGCGAGTACGGCCTCACGGGCTCGTACTTCGGCCGCGACCGCCGTCGCATCGCCGAGGCCAAGAAGCGCCTCCACTGCGGGAACCTCTACATCAACAGGAAGTGCACGGGCGCGCTCGTGGGCGTCCACCCGTTCGGCGGCTTCGACATGTCGGGCACGGACAGCAAGGCCGGCGGCCGCGACTACCTCGGGCTCTTCCTGCAGGCGAAGTCGATTTCGGAGCGGCTCCTCTAGGCCGGGAATAACGGGGCGGAACGGCGCGTTCCGCCCCAATCATGATCACTCTCCGGAAAGCCGCCGAGCGCGGCCACGCCAACCACGGCTGGCTCGACACGTGGCACTCGTTCTCCTTCGCCGACTACCACGACCCCAGGCACATGGGCTTCCGCGCCCTGCGCGTCCTGAACGACGACACCGTCCAGCCGGGCGAGGGCTTCGGGACTCACGGGCACCGCGACATGGAGATCGTGTCGTACGTTCTCGAGGGCGCGCTCGCGCACAAGGACAGCATGGGCTCGGGCTCGACGATCGTCCCGGGCGACGTGCAGTACATGAGCGCCGGCACCGGCGTCATGCACAGCGAGTTCAACGGGAGCGACACGGAGCCCGTCCACTTCGTCCAAATCTGGATCCTCCCCGATCGCGCGGGTCACAAGCCGAAGTACGCAGAGAAGCGGTTCGAGAGGGCCGAAAAGACGAATCGTCTCCGGCTCGTCGTCTCGCCGGACGGCGCGGATGGTTCGCTCACGATCCGGCAGGACGCGAGGCTCTACGCGTCCGTGCTCGAGAAGAGCGCGGAGACGTCGCTCGATCTCGCGAAGAGCAGGCATCTCTGGGTGCAGGCGCTCCACGGCACGGTCGAGGTGAACGGCCGCGCGCTCTCGGCCGGCGACGGCCTCGCGGCCTCGGACGAGATGGCCTTCACGTTCAAAGCGCCGAAGGGCGAAGCGGAGTTCCTCGTCTTCGATCTGGCGTGAGGGCTTAGAGCGGCGGCAGCTCCCGGCAGCAGGCGTCGTGGCAGCGCTCGTAGACCGAGCCGCGTTTGACGGGCGTGAAGCCCGAGCCCTCGATGAGGGCGCGCATGGCGCCTTCGCCCGCCATCCGGTTGTGCGAGCCGGCGGCCGCGACGACGTTCTCCTCGATCATGATCGAGCCGAGATCGTCGGCGCCGAACGCCGCGGCGACGCTGCCGATCTTGGCGCCCTGCGTGAGCCACGAGCCCTGCACGTGCGGAACGTTGTCGAGATAGAGCCGCGCGATCGCGAGCGTGCGAAGGTAGTCCGCACCCCCCGCCGTCTCGACCTTCCCGTCGAGGGCCGTGTTTTCCTCCTGGAACGTCCACGGGATGAAGGCCGTGAAGCTCTCGCCGCCCTCGGCGAGGGACTCGTCCTGCGCGCGGCGGACGACGTCGAGGTGGTGGAGACGCTGCTCGTGGGTCTCGCCGACCCCGAACATCATCGTCGCGGTCGTCGGCATCCCGAGGCGGTGCGCGGCGCGGTGGACCTCCGCCCACTTCTCCGTCGGAGCCTTCGTGAGCGCCCAGATGCGTTTACGCACCTCGTCCTCGAGGATCTCGGCGCCGCCGCCCGGGAGCGACTGCATGCCGGCCTTCTGGAGGCGCGCGAGCACGTCGGCGACCCCCGTCTTCTCTTTCTTCGCGAGGAAGTGGATCTCGGGCGCCGAGAACGCGTGCCGGTGGACGCGCGGATACGACGTACGAAGAAACGAGAGCAGTTCCTCATAGAACGAGAACGGCAGCTCCGCGTGGACGCCGCCCTGCAGGAGGATGCCCGTGCCGCCGAGGGCGATCGTCTCCTCGACCTTCTTCCCGATCTCCTCGAAGGAGAGGACGTAGCCCTCGGCGTCGCCCGCGGGGCGGTAGAAGGCGCAGAACGCGCAGCGGTAGATGCAGACGTTCGTGTAATTGATGTTCCGGTCCACCTGGTACGTGACGCGGGCCGGCGGGTGGAGGCGGCGGCGCACGGCGTCGGCCGCGCCGCCCGCCTCGAGCAGCGTCGCCTCGCGGAACAGCACGAGTCCGTCTTCCCGCGACATTCGCCCGCCCGCGCCGACGCGCGCGAGGACCTCGCGGACGCGCGGGGAGCCGCCGAGCCCCGGCGCGGCGGCGTTCGGAAGGACGGCCGGAACGTCGAGGGCGGCGGACAACTCAGCTCTCCCTCAGCGGGACGAGCGGCACGCCCACGAACGGCGGCGCGTCCGGCGAGGGAAGGAGGCCGTGCGCGTGCGCGCGGCGGTAGAACTCGCGGAGTCCCTTCTCGTCGTCGGACGAGAGGTCGTGATGAAGGTTCCTGTCGAAGTACTCGTGGAGCGTCGCCTGTCCGAGCCCCGTTCGTAGCTCGGCCGAGGCGAGGATCTCCGGCATGTGCGTCTTCGCGTACTCGCGCGACCACAGGAACGGCTCGGGCGGGATTGCGGGCCGCACCGCCCAGACCGCGAAGACGAACGGCAGGCTCGTGAGTCGCCGCCAGCCTTCCGCGAGGTCGAGGACGTGGAGCCCCGTGAGGTCGGCCTTAAGAGCAGGGTCGCCGAGCAGGAGCGCCGCGTCGTGGTGCGCGAGCATCTCGGCGAGGTCGGGCGCGGCCGTGTGGAACTCGGGCGCCGTCCCGAGGAGGTCCTTGAAGAGCACGCGCGCCATCGCCGCCGAGGAACGCGACGAGAGGTCGAGCGCGACCGTCTTCGCCTGCTCGAGCGGGCGGCGGCTCGCGAGGATGACGCTCCGGACGCGCTCTTTCGACGCGATCCCGACGCCGCGAACGATGCGGACGCCCGGAATGCGCGCGGCCTCGATCGACGGGACGAGGCCGGCGTCCACCTCGCCGCGCGCGAGCCGGTCCGCGCAGGCCGACGGGACGTCCGTGATCCGGTCCGCGCCCTCGACGGCGCCGCGCAGGAATCCCCACGTCAGCGGCCAGGCGTTGACGTAGTCGACGAGGGAAACCCGGAACGTGGTCGTCATGGCCCTCTTCAAAAATACACTACGCAGCCGGTTTCGGGGCGGACTCGGCGACAATCGGCCATGCCGCCCGCCGGAGAGCCCCTCGTTTCCGTCGTGATGCCGTGCCTGAACGAGGCCGAGACGGTGGCGCGCTGCGTCGCGGCGGCGCACTCCGCGCTCGCCGCGAGCGGGCTCGACGGCGAGGTCCTCGTCGCCGA
>Ga0315270_10000603_pt1 | contig 19792 bp, 36 predicted proteins | sample C1_bottom_MG_FD_204932 | JGI IMG/M metagenome (GOLD analysis project Ga0315270, IMG submission 204932) | Sediment microbial communities from Yellowstone Lake, YNP, Wyoming, USA - C1_bottom | ecosystem: Environmental > Aquatic > Freshwater > Lake > Sediment | place: USA: Wyoming | collected...
TGCCGCCCTTTTTCTTAGAACCAACCATCTCATAACCCGACCAACATGGATTCTTTTTCATTACCAATTGTCTCCAAATAAACTACGCTGCTCAAAATAAACTACGCTGCCTTGCAGCAACCCGACGCTTCCGAGCCTTCTTGCCACCTAATTCCATACGCTGCTGAATAATCGAACGAATACGATCAGGATCAACCTGACCACCAGCACCAATCGCTGGCGATAAATAATGCAAGGCAGTCGGCTGACTACCTAAATTCTGATTCAATGGCCGACCATCCGGCCCCTTGCGGAAATTAACCGCACGAGCAGCTAATTCCTGCGGATCAGTCACCAAAGAGGCAGGCTTCTGAATCCCACCACGAGAATACAAGTTGTAGAATTGCTTCAAAGCATCGTCCGGGGCCATCAATGAATGCGTAGCCGATGCCCCCATCCCCAACTTACCACCAGCTAATGGCACCATCACACCGCCACGATCCTTCCCAATGCCTAATTTCGGTATCTTAACCCCCTTCATTACGTCATACTTAGGATCATCCTTGTCTAATGCTGCACCTTGCATGTCGTAATACCCCATGCCATGATGTGTTACCATCACATACATCGTTTCTACAAAATCTACCCACACATCCCATAATTCCTGAGTGCCAATGCCACGATCCTTTAATTTGTCTAACATCTTAAAGTACTTCTCTGCTCCTCCCTTCTTGCGACTCCATTCTTTCTCATCGAAATCACCAGCCTTGTCCATGTCCGGGAATACTTTGCTATAAATGTCAATGTTGTGAGTGTCAATACACCCGGCACGTCCCCACAATAACTGAATGACAAATCCAGCCTTTACACTCTGAATCCCAGGAAACATATTCAATCTTTTCATCAACTTAACGTCATCGCCAGCATTCGCTAACGCATTTAACTCATGGAATAAATTTTCCTTGTTAGACCATATTTCTACAACAGTATCTAACTTGAACCCACCAATCGTATGAGCCAAAGCATAATACTTGTCGCCAAATGAATCCACAGCATGTTCAATCTCCTGACGGGTCACTCGCTCAGGAAACTGATGCTTCAATATCGCCATTAGCATGTAAAAGTTATCCCAATGCTTCGCAAATGGCACATTCGCAGATAATGGAGCAAACATTAAAACCTGAGCGAAATTGGCCGGAGAACTCTTGGCAAATGCCTGAATAGCCCCAATATCATTTGCATAACTAGATAAAGGCGTTATCTCACATGAATCCTTGTCCTTGCCGCCTCGGAGGTCAGGTGTGCCACTGTTCCACTGTGACGGGACGAACTTTGGTGTCCAGATTCGTGGTCCTCCCTCAGCATCAATAAACTTGTCTATTTTCTTCTCAGGATCAGCGCCAACTTCCTCGTCACCAAATAAATTGGGATCGCCACGCTTCTTAGGCGTAAAATCCATCCCAGCTAACTGGCGACGATTCACTCGCCCCTCATTCACTCGCCCCTCATTCAACCATGTGGATACCTCAAACATCAATGCCGAAAGAACATATCCAGTACATGCCTCGTCCTCATTGATCCACTCTTTGAAATTATTGGTCATCTTCTTCTGCTCCTTGTGCCGTTGGTAGAATAATTGCGTGCGCCCGACCTACACCGTCTATCCCAGCTAGTAACTCACGATCAAATGCCGCCTTCATCTTCGGATAACAGAATGCAGATGCCCTTGCCTCAAGCCATGTGGTGAATGATCGTATTTTTCCCATACGCTATATAGAGAAAGATAACCTAAAGTCGCAATTAAACATTAAATTGCGACTTTAAGTTAATGACCCAGCTATCTCCACAAAGCATATAGCACTAGATATCTCCACAAGCATATAGCCCCAGCTATCTCCACAAGCATATAGCCCCAGCTATCTCCACAAGCCCAGCTATCTCCACAAGCTAATCCAGAGCTATGCCCCAAGCCGCCCACCCACACCCCAGCTTGTGAATGCCACATGATCTAACGTGTGAAGCACCACTACCCTAGTGTGTGAAGCCCTATAGAGACGCTATGTGAACCCCTCATCACTATCGCCCCAGGTATTAAAAGACGCTATTAACGAAAAAAGGGGCCAATTAAAGGCCCCTTACGCAATCCTGAACAATCCCTGAATCACCCATCTCATTCCCGGAAAGCTCGCAACTTTTCCTGAACCTTTTTCCCAACCGTCCCAGGCAATACACCAATTGAATCCCATGTGAACAACTTACCAGAGGACTTGGTGTTTTTCATTATTTCCTCAATCACCTTCTCCCTTCGCTCCATCAACCGCTTCCCACTCTCCTTCTCCTGACGGCACTTCTCCAATTCAGCAGCAACCTTCAAGTAACGCACCATAATCATGTTGGCACTGTCACAATCCAGTGTCGGATCACATAACTGGTCATTCATCATGTCCCACTCACGAAACAAATAAGCAAACCTCGCCTCCAATTGGGCCACCCGATCCTTCATCGTCATGTAATCCCCATTAGGCATAGGCTCCAACTCAGGTAACTCCGGCCTGCTCTGGTCAACCACACCAGTTAATATCCCACGCAATTCACCAAACCCCACCGTGTCCTGCACATCACAGGATCGACGCAATGAACGCTCCGTTGGACCCATCTTGCTATTCTCTGATTTCATCTTGATTACCTCGAAAGCATATAAAGATAAAGGCTTAGACATGACACTCATCCCATGCCAACGGAAATAACCAATCTCATTTTTTAACTCCTTGGCATACATTGATAAACCATATAACGTCCCGCCAGAATCCAAAGACAACCGTGAGTCATGACGCCAATCCCACTCAACCCAACCCCCAGATGGCATCTCGTGAATCGTTAATGTGTCCCCGTCATTAAGCGATAACCGATGTATTAAATCAGGTGATAATGCCCAATGCCCGCCAAGCCCGAATGATATAACCATCCCCCGATTGTGTGAAGACAACAAACCACAATATGTCGCTAAATTCATCCCAATCCCCTCCCGATATTAACACCAGACTGCATCATACCAAATCCAGGCAACTTCTCCAGATCAAACCCAGGCTCCGGCAACAAAAGCTCCAAAAACACCCTTTTTTCATGTCGGACGTAAACCCAATGTGTGAAAGGACTTAGGACACGTTGATGGGCTTCCTTGGGAATTAGACGATATATGGGCCTAGCCAGCCTTTCATTGTGTCCTTTATTTTCCCATTATCCCCCTGGGAAAAAGTTCCAGAGGCGTATTTGATGAATATTGGAAAGAATATATGAAAAACAAAAAGAAATGTGTGAAGGGAAAAGTATCCAAGGGGGATCATGATATATTCAGGAACAATTCAGGAAACAATAAAGGGCAATCAGGACACAATAAGGCAACGATATATTTTTCAATATTGAGTTCTAAGGTAACGCTGCCTTATCTTACCTTTCGTTTTTTGTTAGTTGCCCTTGATTGCCCTTTGATTGGTTTCGCTGACTTTGTTGACCTTTTGTCGTGGATCGTCGTCTTTAGTTGACTATTGTTGGCTTTTGGCCATTTAGGTCTATTGTACCCCCGGTTCCCTTTTTTGTTGCATAAGGGTACAAATGGGGTCAGGTCTATTGTACCCTAGCACGTCTAAACAACGAAAACACTAACAAGCGTTAGGTCCAGTGTACCCTGGGGGTTGTTGGAAGAAATGGAATGGGCGAGAACCAAACGTGTGTTTGGTTCTCTAGGTGATTCAGGAGACAATCAGTGCTGCAACAAAATCAACGCATATTCTTTGGTCCGAAAGACCCTTGGGGTCATACGGAGCCGAGTGAGGACCAACGCCGGGAAGCTGTATCCCGGACGAATTCGGATTCGCCTTTTGCCAAGTTCATTGGTAATGACAAGGCAATTCGCAAGCTGCAAACGGCGGCATATAAGGCATTGGGTCAGTTCAACCACATGATGCGGGATTTGTCATTTGCCATATTTGGTCCGTCATCGGCTGGGAAGACTACCATTGCCCGGTTATACGCCGAGGTTGTGCAGCTTCCGTTTGTCGAGATCAGCCCGAAGGCGATCAAGACGGTGGACGATTTGCTCAAGGAAATCAGTCGTGTATTGTCCGAAGCTGGCTTGCCGCTGGTGGAAGTGATTCGTCGAGGGCATTACATTCTGCCTCCTGTGGTCATCTTGATTGACGAAGTTCATGCTTTGTCGGATGGTGTCGTTCAGGGGCTTTTGAAGGCGACGGAGTATGGCGATGCAATGATGGCTACGGAATCGGGCAAGTCGGTGAACACCCACAATGTAACGTGGATGATTGCCACGACTGACGAGGGGAAGCTATTTGATGCTTTCCGTACTCGGTTCAGCCCGGTGAATTTGAAGTATTTGAGCAAGGCCGATGTTGCCAAGATCGTCAAGCTGGCGAACCCAGATTTGAGCGATGATGTGTGCAGTATGGTTGCCCATTACAACAGTCGTATTGCTCGCAAGGCATTGGAGTTCGCCCGGTATATGCGCCTGGTGAAAGATATGTCAGGCGGGACGTGGGAAGAGGTTGCCCGTCAGGTGGCCGAGGATGAAGAGATTGACGAGCATGGAATGCACGCCGTCCATCTGAAGATTCTTCGGGCATTGGGTCAGGGGCCGATTGCCCGGAACCGTATTGCATTGGTGGCTGGGCGTAAGGATGAAGAGGTTGAGAAGTTCATTCTGCCGTGGTTGCTGACTGAGACTGACGATCAGGCCGCTTTGGTGACTGTATCCAGCAAGGGCTATACAATTACTGAGGCTGGGCTTGCTGAGTTGGAACGGCGGGCGATGAACCACAAGGGTGAGAAGGCTCTTGTGGCGGCTTAGTAAAATATCAACACGCTGCATATTGGGCGGTAGTACCTGGGGGACCAGCGAATCATCGGTGTCGAGGCCGACGTGTTGACTTTAGGTCTAGTGTACCCTGGCTGTCGGAGGAACAACAATGAATACCAGAGTTGAAAAGCTGACGGCCAAGGTTGCTGCGGTGAATCGGGCCAACGAGTATGCTGCACGGTTATATGCTGCACTCGTCGAGAAGTTCGGCCCATTGGTTGGGCAGAAGATTCTCAAGGCAGATGGGACGCTGCTCGCCAAGTATGCGGGTTTGGTGCCGGATTTGCCTTGTTCGCCCGATCTGCATGTTTACCGTCATTCGTCCGACTATTCGTTGGCGTGGACTGTGAAGACGTGGACCTTGCTGCCGCATAGTTGCATGTACCATGAGGTTACGGTTTACGTCGGCGATCTTCGGGGTGCCACGTTGGATAAGATGACTGTTCATCCGTTCACGGGTCGCACGGATTATTCTGTGGAAGAGATCACGGCGAAGCGGTTGTCTGCTGAGTCGGCGAAGCGTGTTGCTGACGAGCTTCGGAGCGACCTTTATCCATTTGGGGAGGAAGACAGATGAAGCGGATCAAGAAGACGTATAAGACGCTGGCGCTGGCCGAGCGTTACCAGAACCGATTGTACGGCAAATACAACTCGGTCCAGTTGGTTTCGTTTCCTCGCTTCAGTGAGGACGGCCAGTACATTTGGGAAGTTTCTTAGGTCTAGTGTACCCTGGTGTGTAAAGGATTAGAACAACTTGAATTAGCCAAAGAAATTCAAGCAATCTCAGATGACTGTGATTCTATTCGTACAGTTCAAATACATTGGCGGTATGCTTCCCTTGCCAGCCTAAAGGACCGATATTCTCGGCTTAGGTCTAGTGTACCCTAGTGGGTGTTCCATTCAAATTCACAAAGGAGAGTTCGATGCCTTATGTTCCGAAGCATTTGGAATTTTTGTCTCGTTCTGGCACTGCGGACGGCTGGCCCGCTGGGATAACTGAGGTTGGCAAGGAGTTTGCCACGCAGCGCATCATTGCTGGCCTTGAGAAGTATGGCCAGTTGACGCTGGACATGGCGAAGGGTTGCATCTTCGATAATTACATCGACGGGAGTCGGGAGCCAGTGCCGGAAGAGTTAAAGGGTGTGTCGTGGGACTGGCTGTATGGGGTGACGCATCGGGCGTTGCTGGCGGCATCTGGTCGTCAGGTGTGGGTGGCCGAGCAGGTTTCTTCCGGCAAGAAAACGAAGACGACGAAGGAATGGCATCCGGTGGCGGTGAGTCGTGCCGATGTTGAGGCATTGGAGGCAGTTCGTCTGATGACGGGGTTGCGACCGACTGCAAGAGAGCGGGTTCAGGAGTTGGCTGAAGTTCTTGGGAAACTGGTCAAATAGACAGTGAGTCCCGCTATTTCATTTTTGAACGTCCGGGAGTTGCAGCCCATCTGCCTCCCGGACGTTTTTGTTTGTGAACCAAGGGTACAAATGGGCTGAGGTCTATTGTACCCTAGTCGGCGTCAACGCAACTTTTCAAAGGGGATGAAATGATTCGACAAGCAAAGTGTATTGGTGTTGAGGGTGACGAAGACGGCGAATTCAGTGATCTGGTCGGGACTTCGGGCAAGCTGCGGCTTGACGACAAGAGTATGGACAGTGCAGTGAACTGGTTCGACGGTGGTGGATCGGTCAACTTCACTCGGAAGCGGGTGGCTGAGAAGGATGGCGTGGTGAAGGTATTCACGAAGTTGGGGAACGTCTTCAAGTTCAGATTGGTTTAGGTCCAGTGTACCCTAGCTGGTGTCGGGAAGAAAAAAAGAGATCGCCGTGAACCAAGTGTTTGGTTGGCTCTCTAGGATAGAACACACAGGAGACTTTACGATGGCTGCGTTTTTGATGATTCAGAACCCCGGTGTTGCTCCCGAAGAGGCTTTCACTCTGTTGGGTGCTTCGACCAAGCGGGACAGTGAGAACGGTGCGACGATTGGCAAGTTCGGCACGGGCAACAAGCATGGTGTTGCGGTGCTGCTTCGCAACCAGTTGAGTCCCGTGGTGTTTGCGGGGAACCTGAAGCTGGAGTTTGGGACTCGCCAACAGCCGGTGAATGACGGGATCAAGAATACCGTCTTCAACCGTGTTGTGGTGAAGTTCGGCGGCAAGGACCGGGCGGGTGTATCACGTTCAGCGACGGAAGACCTTGGCTTCGTTCTGGAGCATGGGTCGGCAGACTGGCTGTCTGTGGATTTGGCCCTTCGTGAGTTCGTGTCCAACTCTCTGGACCGGGCTGTCGAGGAAGGGGAAGTCCTGTTCATCCACTCGTACATCACGTCCCGGTCCTTGGAGTTTCAGCAGGCTGCTGCCATCAAGGGATCGTATGAGAATCGGGAGATTTCCGATGCTCTGGCGATCTATCGCAAGACTTCGACGGACTACAAGAACGTCGTGGTTGAAGTGGTGAATGACGGGCAGGTTCGGGCGAAGGCGGGTCATACTCGCATCTTCATCCCGTTGACTGTGGAAGTTCTTGCCTTCTTCAACGATTTGGGCAAGTGGTTCCTGCACTTCAGCGAGCCGGAATTGTTGAACAAGACGATTCTGCCGAAGTCGAATCGCAACCTTGGTGATCGTCGGTCGGCTGTGATCTATCGTCGTGGTGTTCGGGTTCGGGAATTCGAGTCATCGGACACGCCGAGCCTGTACGACTACAACTTGGAGAATCTGAAGCTGGACGAATCCCGTCGTGTGGACGATTGGTATGTCCAGTACGAAGCGGCGGCGGCTTTTGCTGCTGCTGACGTGGAAACGGTGTCCCGGTTGTGGCAGTCGTTCCTTGACGGGTCGAAGTATTGGGAGCATAGCTTCCAGTCCTATGGGCTGGAAAGTGGCATCCATCGAGAAGAACAGAAGGCTGTCTGGACGAAGGCATTCGAGAGCGTGGCTGGTGAGAACGCTGTCGTCTCGACTGAGGAAGGCGGTCAGCAGGCTGCTCGCAAGGGTTTCAAGGTGGTGGTGGCACCGCAGGCGTTTGTGCAAGCTGCCGAGAAGCACGGGGTTCGTACTCCTGCCAAGGTTCTGTCTGATGACGAACGGGCTGGCCGGACGATCTTCGATGCAACGCCGGACGCCGAGGCTGCTGTGGAGTTTGCATGGTTTCTGGTCACGAAGTATGGTGTCACGAACGGCAAGAACAAGCCGGTTGTGAAGACGTTCCGAAAGATCATGGAAGCCGGGTCGCAGACGTTGGGGTTCTACAAGGATGGCGTGGTGTACATCAACCAAGACATTGCAGCGGGTGGTTCGCTGTCTCTTGGGTGGCATTCACTGACGCAGCAATTGCTGGTGACGGCAATTGAGGAAGTGGCGCACCATGTAACGGGAGCGACGGACAACAGCCGGGACTTCCAAGACTTCCTGTTGAATCTGGTGGTCTACATGGCGAAGGAACTGTCAGGCGTGACGTTCTAGCATCAATCGAGCCTGTGTGTGACGGACGGGGGACTGCCAACCCCGTCCGTTTTTTTTTTGTTTATTGCGGTAGGTCTATTGTACCCTGGGTGGTGGAGGGACAAATGAGAAAACGAATCGTGATTACTGGTCGGAACGAATACGATGGAAGTCCGTCGTATCACTGTTTTGATTTCGATGTCAAGTTCAATCGGCATGGCAACATTGAAGTGAGTGTTGACAAAACGTCATCTTCATTTGTTTCCTTTTTCCGTGGTCCTGTTCGATATGTCTTCTGTAGTCGATCAGGGGTTTGCATTTCGCATACTCCGTCGAAACGGTATCGCTATCACAGCATGAATGCGAAACTTGTTGAAAGTCACACATAGGTCCAGTGTACCCTAGTGGGTGGAGGGTGAATGAATGACGAAGTTGACGAGTGATGAAGTTGAAGAGATACAGGCAGAACTAAGTGATTTGCAGGGTGATCTTGAAGAGGCTGTCCAGCATTTGACTTGTGGCGTCAGTTGTGAAACCGAGGAAGACCTTCGGGCGAACCTTGGCGATTTAAGACAGTCGTTGATTTCGATCAACCTTGACATTGACGAGTTGTACCGGCGATCTGGCGGGAAGATTGTTCTCCGAATACGTCCAAAGAGAAAACAAGATGCAAGCGACGATTGAAGGACTACAAGCGAAGCTGGACGAGCAGAAGCAACTGCTTCGCACCCTTGCGATGTGGGGCAAGGTTCAAGAGCAGGGCATCAATCCTGATGACGTTAAGTCGTTCGGGTTTGATCCTGCCTTGATGACTGCCCAAGAACGCAACGAGGCACGCCGGGCGAATCGGTTGAACTACACAACCAACAATCCTATACGGACGATCAGTCGGAATGAGGAAGGGCAGGCCAGAATTATTGGATTGAAGCACAACTTCGTCCGGTTGCACTCTGGCGAAAAGGTGAAGTTATCCCCAATGGTGGATCGGCCTTAGCTCTAGTGTACCCTATGGGGTGTTACTTCAACAATTCAAGGAGACATGCGATGAAGATTGGTGATGAGGTTAAGGTGTTGTCTCGGAAGGCACGGGATTGGGGGCAGGACATTTGGAGTCGTGGCAAAGTATTGGGTGTGCGGATGAATCCATTTGAACCACGGTGGTCGGTGTACAAGATCGGTTTCGGCGAGTTCAATTCTTATCAAGAGTTGGAATTCGAGCGGCACGAGATCAAGTCGTATCAAGAGCAATCTGATGCTGACTACAACGCCAACATCGAACGGGACATACCGATTGGCCTTGCCTTGGCAAACGCAGCATTGGCCGAGTTGTTGCCGGGCGAAGTGGTTGTGTTCAAGGATGCCGATGGTGAGTTATCGGCATATCACGGTGGGGTGACGATCAGTCCAACGAAATACGATCAACCGAAGATTGGCGGTTTGATTGAGCGAACGGGGTGGGAAGTCACGACATGGGATGTGCAACCTTCGACACGGGAGCATCCAGAAGAATACATTGATGCTCCCGTTGGGACATTCCCGACGATTCAGCGAGCGGTTGAACACTTGGTCCAGACGATTTTCAAGTTGAAGTCTCAGGACTATTGGAATTCAAAGGCAGATGCAGCGCAGGCCGAGGCATGGGAAGCGGGAGAGATGTAGTGCATAAGTTGACGGTATCGGTTGAGGACGCACAGCGGTTATTGTCCTCAACCGATTTTGCATATTTGGCGGTTTGGCATCGTGAAGAATTGGCCAAAGCGTTGGCAGAACTTCCTCAACCGCCGATTGTTGGCATTGCTGTAACGGAAGATGATCGCAAGCTGACGATGTTGGACCATGCTTTCGCCGAGATTGGCAGACGGCGAACAAGGTAGGTCCAGTGTACCCTAGTGGGTGTTACAACAACGAAACCTTTCTGGAGAATGCGATGAACGAACAAGAATGGCTGGCCGACAAGTTTGTTTCGGTGATTCGAGTTGATGGAAGTCCTGGGCCTTTGTATGGGCCTTATGACTACCACGAGGCCGAGCGGGTCTTGTATGCAGTATTGAAAAGCGACAAGGGCATTCTGGAGAACGGCCCGGTTGAGATCACTGCCGACGTTGAAGAAGTGATTGATTCGGCTGGATCGTATTCATTCGATGGTGGCGGCGGGGTCTACATTGTCGAGAGTGAAACTTTCGGCGATGAAGAAATTGATGAAGAAATTGACGAGTAGCATTGAACCTAATCGTCAGTTCGCTCTCTAGTTGTTTGTGAAACTTTCCTTCCTTTGTTGGAGACAGAAGCATGTGGGATTTGAATACCATTGTTCGGATCAATCAGAAGGCTGCGGAGCAGGCTCGCAAGGGTTTGCCGGAGCGGGACGCCTTGTTCTTGGCGACGGAAGATCAGGAAGCCAGCAAGCCGGACGAAGGGCAGATCATCAAGCTGCCTTCGCCGAAGCCGGTGGCTTGTGCATGTTGTGTCGGCTAACACTTCTCCCCGTGGGCGTGGCACGATCTGTGCCACGTCTCACCCTGCGGTTATCAACAGGGGGAGAACGACATGAGAAGCAATGAATTGGGAAAGATTGCGGTCGATGCTGGAGACATTGTTTGTTTCAGCATGGACAGCGTGATGCGTTTGGCTGAGAAGCTGGGCGTGTCTGAGGATGCGTTGATCCGGCGATACAACGGTGTTGAATGCGGGTTTGGTGCCGATGGAAACTACGGCGTTGACTCCATGACTGCTGTTGATGTCGATGGCAAGACGTATTCGGTGGTGATGATCGGTGGCGAACCGGATAAGTTTTTACGCTTTCTTGGCGAGACTGATCCGACGTTCAACGATTTTTACAAAGGTCATCCTCGCTATGCCGAAGTCGGCAAGGGCGAGCAGTTCAACCGGGAACTGTTTGACAGTATTGCAGCGGAGTACCGGGCGAAGTTGCTTGGATAGGTCCAGTGTACCCTACGGGGTGTGACACTGATTACACCTTTTACGGAGAATGGACATGAAAGCCGAGTTACCAACGATCAGCAGCTATGGCAACTACAGTTCAAGCAACTATGGTGCGCATACCCTGCGGGTTGGCCTGGGGCCACTGACTGTGTGGTTCAGTTACAAGACGCCGGTTGCCTTTCGAGCGCCGGGGACGCCGACGATTGTTCGCAAGAATGATTGGGGAGCCACGACGGGCAAGCACTTGAAGTGGATCGACGGCGAGACGAGCAAGACTGCCAAGAACCGGGTGAGCGGTGAGCAGTTCGAGCAGTTGTGGGCGCAGCACGTCGAACCGTTGTTTGAGGATAAGCCCGCACCGGAGCCGGGCATCTTCGCTGGCCTTGGCAATCTTTTGAACGTGGAATCGGGCATTTAGGTCCAGTGTACCCTAGTGGGTGTAACAGCCCACTAGGATTTTTTGCGAGGAAGTGACCATGACTGAACACTATTTGCGTTTCGTTGAGAACGAAGATGAAGCACAGATGACTGGCTACAAGTTTTCTGTGCAGGGCAACCGGGTGATTATCAGTCAGACGTTCCATCACTCGGAATATGAGACTGATCGTCCCAAGAACTATTCCAAGCCGTCAGCCCGGAAGTTTTGGTCAAGCCTGATTGCTTCGGGGAAGTTCGAGGAAGTTCGCCCTTCGCTTTCTCAGGTGTTGGCCAACATCGCCACCAATGGCGGTTTCTTGACGATGAACGATTTAGCAGTCATCGCCAAGGAAGATCGGCTCAAGATGATTTTGGTCCGAATGGGGAACAGCCGATTTTTGGCTCATGCCCAGGATGTGAAGTGGCTGGTTGAGATTGTTCAGCGGGACGGCAAGGATTATGTCCGGGACATATCATTGCCAGCAAAGTAAACCGTCTTCTTCCGAACGGGCGTCGGAAGCCGTGTTCACCGAGCGGGCGTCGGTGTTTTAGGTCCAGTGTACCCTAGTGGTTGTAACAACAACCTTTTGCGAGAGAACAAATGACAAAGCAATACAGAGAACGCTACGGCACTCATTGGGACATTCGCACTCCGCTGGAAGTGATAGCTGTTCTTGAGACAGCCCGGCAGAACCGCACTCGACTGCATATCAGCTTGGGTTATACCGAGCATGATGCGGTTGATTGGGAAAATTCATTGAGCGACGAGAAGAAGGCGGTCGGCCTTGACTGGCTCGAAGAGTTTCAGAGCTACGGCTACATTGGACGCAGCACGGGAAGTGTGAAGATTCCCCTGATTGTCCACAACGAGCGGAGCTATGGTGGCGGGGCGTTGCTGGACCATTGTATTGTCCGCATTCGCACGAGTCGTGGCGGGCGTGTGCTGTGGCAGCATCCGAACTATCATCACGGCAAGATCACGATTCACCGCAAGCCGATTCCTCTGGAATATCCGGGTGGCGTGTTGACGGTGGACGTTCGCCGGAATGGGCAGGAGCAGGCAGCGTTTAAGGACATGCCATCGGCCCGGCGTTATGTCAACAAGCTGGGACTGAAAGCCGAGATTGTAAACGCTTTGGAAGCGGCACTGGAGCAATGGCTGGCTAGGCAAGAGCAGCGGCAATACATTGAACGCCATGGCTTAGGTCCAGTGTACCCTAGAGGGTGTTCCAACACACAATACAGGAGAGATACGATGGACGCTGATTTCAAGGTTTCGGTTCAAGGCAGCATTTGGTTGTTCGAGCCGGTCACTGAGACTGCGAAGAACTTCACCAGCACTGACCTGCAAGTTGAAGGTTGGCAGTGGATGGGCAAAGCCTTCGGGGTGGATGCCCGGATCGGCAACGACTTGGTGAGTTCTTTGGAAGACGAAGGTTTCGTTTTGGAAATTTCATAAGGGGCGACAGATGAAGTCGAAGATCATATTTGAGCAGCTTACCGCTGTAACAGGACAACCGCAGAAGTATCTGGTCACAAAACTGGTGAATCGACTGACGCCCAAGGTGGGCAGTTTTGTCAAGGACACCGAGATCATTGAACTTCAAAAAGATGGAAACCTGACCATCGAAGTCGGTCCTGACAAGAAGCGGCGTTAGGTCCAGTGTACCCTAGTGGGTGTTACGAAACTTTCCTTTTGGAGAACGAACTATGTTGAGGGAAGCCTGTCGCAAGGGCATGAAGGTTTACTTCGGTCGGTCGCAAGGCGAGAAGACCTTGGGTGAGGTTGTGAAGCTGAACCCGACGAAGGCCAAAGTGCGAACCCTGGAATCACGGGGCAACGGTCGTGGGTCGGTTGTTGGCGCTGAATGGGGTGTCCCCTATTCAATGATGACGCCAGCCGAAGGTGAGACGGTGGGCATTGTTGTTCCGATCCAACGGGAGCATCTGACCTACAACCCGTTCACCTACATCGAGAATCTGATTCTCGAAGCCATCCTGTCCTGTTACAGCGGCCTGTCACCGGAGAACCTGTCGGCTGATGGTGAGGCGAGCATCACGCATATTCGGACGACTCGTGCCAGACTGGAGCGGCAGCTTCGGGGACTGCAAGCGGCCTATGGTCGGCAGGTGGACGAGGCCGAAGCCTACGGTTGGTCGGGGAGCAAGTCGGCCTACGAACTGGCCCGCAAAAAGCTGGCATAGTTTGTGAAGGTCAACGAAGGCAGGGGTATTATCCCCTGCCTTTTTTTTGTGTCCATATTGTTTAGGTCTATTGTACCCTAGTCGGTGGAGGACAAGACAATGAAGAACCCAACTGCGAGTGAACTGGTTGATCGACGAGACTTGAACAATTACAAGCGATGGCTTCGAGGGCAATCTGCCCGTCTCGAAGGCAAGCCATGTGCTGAGAATAACGGGGTTTATTTGGATGGGTTTTATTCACCCCAAGCCATCATCCCGGATTTCTTGACTCACAAAGAAGCGGCCCGGCTGCGAAGGCAGATGTAGGTCCAGTGTACCCTAGTGGGTGTCACCTAACGGGAGAAGTCGAATGTGGTATGTGATCCAAGATGACGATGGACCATTCCTGATGAATGAAACTCCTGCGGAGACAGATGTAATTCTGTTTCAAACGCCGCACATTGTCGAGGCCGAACGAGCCTTACAGCGTGAATGTGAAGGCTGGGAATCCGAACACGACGACATGAACGAGGACTTTCAATGATTTTTGTAAGCGTCATATTTGAAGAATGAGACATGGAAGCAGGACGAAAGTTGGCTAAGGGCAGCAATATCCCACAATCGTCGCATCATTTGTTCCTGCCATGAGGTTGGTCATCAGCAGAGGCCGTGGGGAATGCAGTAGGTCCAGTGTACCCTAGCTGGTGTCAAGAACGAACTCGAACTGGAGAAATCATGAAAGAACTCGAAGCTGCGTTGAACGAAGAGTTGGCGAAGGTGCTGGGCGCAAGGCACAACTGGATGGGCGTGATTGCCGGGGTTGCCAAAAGACGCTTGTGGCAAAGCCGAGCCAGTGAGTTTGCCCGGACGAAGTATGGATTGCTGGAAGAGGTTGTGACTGACGTGACTAGCGACATCATTCTTCAGGCGAAGGAAGGGGCGTTTGCTGGTGCTGTGATTCGTGCCAAGGAAGCGTCGAAGACGGATGCCGAACTGGTGGAGAACTTACGGCACGTCGTTATGAAGGCAGCGTTCTACCGGGTGAGTGATGCCATGAGGTTTCGCTATGGTGGCGGCGTCACTCAGTTCAGCCAGATTGGTGAAGAAAACGGCTTCGCTGAGACTGTGCAAGCCCGCCCGGATACCGATGCCGATGCCGACTTATCCGAGTACAAGGATTTGTTGGTGAAAGAGTTGGAAGTGATGGCGACTGCCGCCGACTGGCAGTGGGATCACACCGGGAACCCAAGTCATCTTGGGTTGGCGAAGCGGTTACGGAAGTCCAAGGAAATGGTGTCGGATCGTGTCGATGGGATGGTGATGAAGGATTTGAAGGCGAAGTATGGTGGAAGTAAGGTTCTGATCCAAGATCACATTGACGACATTCGGAAGTCGCTTTCCCGTGTCGCAAAACGGTTGGGTGACGAGACGTTGATCGCCGGGGTTGCAAGGGGATCGAAGTGGGGAAGTAAGGTGGTTTATTAGGTCCAGTGTACCCTAGTGGGTGTAACAGCCCACTGGAACTTTGCGAGGAAGTGAATCATGCGACTGAGATATGACTATTCAACAAAGATGTGCCGTGACCGATTCGCAAGGATCGAGAAACTCGGCAAGATCAAGTTGGTGCGGGGCTATCGCTACTTTGGCCGGTACAACACGAGCCATGAAGCGGTGCTAGTTGTCGGAGAGAACGGCACTGCACGCTTCGGCGGGTTGTTGTGGGGTTATGGTGGCGAAGGGCCAAGGGGATTACAGGAACTATTGTTGAAGCTCAACGTGCCAACGGCACAAGCTGAAGCGATTGCCTTCTCAACACCCCGGAAGAATGAGATCGGTGAAGACTGGCGGCTAGTGCTGCCAAACTAGGTCCAGTGTACCCTAGTGGGTGTGCTGGTGAGTGTTTCAAAACCCTGTTTCGGAGAGATCGAATGAGCAAGTCAAGTGAAGTTGTGGTTGTTGGTCGTGGCCGTCCTGAGCAGTACAGTGCCGGTTTCATCCGTGCCTTCAAGGTGATCGTGCGTCGGCACGGGTTGTTGAAGGGCCGGGAAGTCCTTAACGCCGAAGGCGTGACGGTTGGCGGCAAGCATCGGGACGTGAGCATTAGCTTGCCGACTCTGAGCAAGTACGTCAAACGTGATGAAGTCGGCGGAAAAAGCGTCGAACTGAAGCGTGGTCGTCCTATCAAAGCAGCGTGACCCTTGGGAGTTTTCTGCGGGGCAGGGAATTGTCCCTGCCCTATAGGGTGCTTGGCCTAGCCGAGCAATAGCGATACCCAAATGAGAATCCCTGGGCGGCTTTTAGGTCTAGTGTACCCTAGAGGGTGTTGACCACAACATCCTTGAATGCGAGGAAAAAATCATGAGTGGATTTGCAGTCGGAACGAATGTTGGCCCGGCTGGTATTCGTCGCCTCTCTTATGAGGAAGGGCTGGCGAAGCTGAAGGGCAAAGAAAAGAAGCCGTTGGAAAACAACACTTATCTGGTGAAGGTGGACGACAAGACGCTGGGCGTGAAACTTCACGATACCATCGTCGTCTACATCTTCAAGAGTGGGGTGTACCAACTGGACACGGGCGGTTGGCGTTCTGTGACCACAAAGGACCGCATCAACCGATATGGTCCAGCACGGGTGAATCAGAAAAACAACATCTGGTACATCGGGGACGGCATCTTTGAGGATGGCGTCCGGGTCAATGCTGAAGGCAAGGTGTTGACGCCGCAACGTGGGGTGAAGGAAGTCGAGGCGAAGAAACGCAAGCTGGACCGCATGGTGTTGAAATACATCAAGGGGTTCGGGGAGCATGTGATTCGCAACGGGTTGCAAGTGGATAAAGCTGACAAGCCCACTGAGCAATCGCCGTGGAAGGTTGTGGAGTTAGTTGAAGGCCCCAAGCCTATTGCTCCGGGGCCGGGAGACTGCTGGGCGTGTTACTTCGGCATCACGTCCGATGATCCACTGAAAGAGCCACTAGGGGTCGAGCATCTGCTACAACACATGCTCGAAGACGATGGGCCATATTTCGTCCCCAGCTTACTCTGGAAGGCGATTGTGGTGGGTGGCTATCAAAACCCCGGCTTCATCTGGCATCACATTGCCAGCGATGCCCGGCGTGGCGAGAGTCAGTTCCTAAGTCGTGTTCTGACTGCCTACTTCCGAAAGCGGAAACCGGCACTGTTAGACTTGATGGAATAAAAAACGGAACCCGGCGATGAACCAAAACATCGCCGGGTTCTCTTGGTTTACAACTTGTGAAAGGCTGGTGGAAAATGAACGCTGTTGGATTGAAGAACTTTACTGAACAGGTGTTAAACTCGCCTGAACCCGTGCTGGTTGACTTCTGGGCAAACTACTGCGCTCCATGCGTGGCGTTGAAACCGATCTTGAAAGAAGTGGCTGCGACGGGGGCCAAGGTTGTGACGGTGGATATAACCGAGGAACCCGAAATTGCTGCCCACTATGGCATCACTGTAATTCCTACTTTGATCGTCTTCAAGGGCGGGGAAGCAGGACAGCGGGTTGTCGGGTTGAGGAAGAAGGACGAACTTCTGCAACTCATCAGTGCCTAACCGTGTGCCGCCTTCGGGCGGCTCACCTTGCGAGGTCCAGTGTACCCTACCGGGTGTTCCAAGAACGAAGAGGAGATACAATGAATGCGATTGCACGCCGCCCCGGAAGTCTTGATCCCCGAACCCGTGTTCGTCACGGCAAAGAACGTGAACGGCAGATTGCTGTTGCATTGAAAGATCAGGTGGGCCTGCCCATCGCTGATGCGACTGAGTACGAAGACAAAGAACGAAAGGTTGACCGTTGGATCGCCTATCCTTCGGGCCGAGTTGCGCTTCAGATCAAATACCGAGAAGTCGGCGAAGACCTTCTGTTTGAGGTCTACGACAAGTTCTTCGGTTGGAATGATCCGAAGAACAAGCTGGGCCGGGATATGTTTGGCGATGCTAAGGAATACGCCGTGCTGCTGGCTGATCGCCATACGGTTGTGATGGTTCCGACGCAGCTTGCCAAGGATACCGTTATCAAGATGACAGAGAAGGCACGACAAGAAGGTTTCACGCATGGTGCGGTGAGTTCGACTCTCCGCTACTATGCCCACGGATTGAAGCTGGAATTGAAGGTCCAGCGTGATCCCGGCGACGGACGCAAGAAGATGGTGGCATACATCCCCGCCAGCTACTTCGTGGCCGAGGCTCAAGCCAAGGTTTACCAAGTGGCACTGCCCAAAAAGTGGAAATTGTAGCTCCAGTGTACCCTATGGGGTGTGAAGACAACATTGCACCCCATAGGGAGATCATGATGAGCATTGAACGACAACTTGTGAAGGGAGTAACGACCACCGATGTTGCCGAGGTTGTCAAGGTTGATGAGTGCATTCGCTACATTGACTCTTGCGGCTGGCGATTGAAGCAACGTGCAAGGGGCTATTACTACTTTCGCAACGAAGACGCCAATGAAGGTCAGCGAGACATGACTTTTTCCTTGGCAGAACTTCGGGATGCGTACCACAATGGGTGGTGAAGTCAAAATAAGTCACAACTATTGGTGGAATAACGCAGTGTATTACAGGCGTTCCATCTGCGGCGGCAATGTTCAGGTCTGGAATGGTCGAATATGGACTGATGCTGTCGAGTCCTGACTTATACTGACTATTGCATACCCTTCTCCATAGGGAGTATGGGGAAGAAAGTCAGGTCTATTGTACCCTAGCTGGCACAACCCTAACGAAAGGCAATGCGATGAACGAACAAGAATGGCTGGTAGTATTCAAAGCTGAGTTCCTGAAGAGGACTGCCATCACTTGGAACGAAGGGGCCGGGCAAGAAGACAGCGATGCCATCGAACGCTACTTCCCTGAAGAAGTGAAGGATGCAGTGAGTCATTACATCGAGAAATACGACTTGGACGACGTGACCCAACTGTGGGGATAGGTCCAGTGTACCCTATTGGGTGTAACAGCGTAACCGTGACATTCCGATCATCCTGTCCACCGGCATAGAGAGTCGGGTCGATTACATTCTTTTCTTTTTTAGGAGAACCTGCGGTGAAGAAAAAATACCTTATTGCCCTGCCTTCTTTCCCTAATGCCTTCAATGACCACTACGACTACGATTCCAAGGGATTCAATCATCGAACCGTTCTTGTCAGTGCGACCGACAAGAACGATGCCGCCAGCCTTGCCCGGCATCTGCGTCCGGGCGAAAACATTGGCGACATCAAAGAAGTGAACTACTAGGTCCAGTGTACCCTAGACGGCGTAACGATCACTCAACCCTGCGAAAGAAAGACACGACAATGGACAACCTCACGAAACTTGCGATTTCCAAGGCTCTGGAAAAGGACACGAAGAACTTCAAGGCCACGCCGGGAGTTCACGACATCGACACCACGATCACCTTGCGAGTCAAAGGCACGGTGAAGAAGGGTGAGGATTCGGATTACACGCCGACCGTGGACATTCCGCTTCTGCCGACCTTGGCCCTCGTCATGGAGAAGGCTGGCTTCATGCGGGAACTGGCAAAGAAATTGCTGGTCGAAGCAATGACCGAAGCCCTCGAACTCAGTGCCAAGGGCGAAGAGTTGGTTGCCGACCGTGTGAAGAACATCGACGAAGCGATGGCGCACGTTCGGGAAGTCACCAAGGCTCTGCCGAAGAAGACCAAGAGCGGCGCAACGAGCGTCAAGGTGACGGTCGAAGAAGTCGCTCCGGTCGAAGAAGTGATTGACTTCGTTCGGTTCCCTGTTCGGTTCCCTGTCGATGCCGGTGTCCTGTAGGTCCAGTGTACCCTAGTGGGTGTAACAACCCACTAGGCTTTTGCGAGAGAACAAAATGAAAAATGCGACCATCCCGCAACGCAATCAACGTCTGTACAAGTGCTGGAACGGCGAACTGGAAACAGTGCTGTTCCGTGAGCAATCAATCTCCGAAGGCCGCTCAAGCGTATAAGGAAAGAAC
>Ga0315270_10000604_pt1 | contig 19779 bp, 10 predicted proteins | sample C1_bottom_MG_FD_204932 | JGI IMG/M metagenome (GOLD analysis project Ga0315270, IMG submission 204932) | Sediment microbial communities from Yellowstone Lake, YNP, Wyoming, USA - C1_bottom | ecosystem: Environmental > Aquatic > Freshwater > Lake > Sediment | place: USA: Wyoming | collected...
TGCGGCTCATACCGACTAGATTTATCCCGTCCATTAGTAATGGGCATCATCAACGTTACCCCCGATTCTTTTTCTGATGGTGGTCGACATTTATTGCGTGATGCAGCAATTGCACATGCGCAACAACTAATCACTGAAGGTGCCGATATACTTGATATCGGGGGGGAATCAACTCGCCCTGGTGCACAACAGGTCAGCATTCAGGAAGAGCTTGATCGGGTTATGCCCGTCATAGAGGCCTTAAGAGGCGTACCCGTACCTGTCTCCATAGATACCAGTAAACCAGAGGTCATGCGTTCAGCATTGGCGTCAGGAGTGAGCATGGTTAACGATATCAATGCACTTCAACAACCCGCGGCGTTATCCGCCATTGTTGATAGTTCAGCAGCAGTTTGTCTCATGCATAAGCAGGGTCAACCCAAGACCATGCAACAAGAACCATACTATGAAAATGTGATGCTGGATGTTGCAGGATTTCTAAGAACTAGGTTAAAAATAGTTGAGGCTGCAGGGGTATTGAGAAATCGAATTGTAATTGATCCGGGTTTTGGTTTTGGTAAGACCTTGGAGCATAACTTGACCTTGTTACGGAATTTGCCAACACTGGCCGAATTAGGTGTTCCATTACTCGTTGGGCTATCGAGAAAATCCATGTTGGGTAAATTGACGGGGCGGGAGGTGGATGATCGGCTGTCAGCAAGTGTGGCTGCCGCGCTTTTAGCCGTTCAACGCGGTGCCAATATTATTCGTGTACATGATGTACAGGCAACGTGTGATGCGATTAAAATCTGGAATGCGGTGAATCTGTAATTTACTATGCAACATCATAATTTGAACGGAGTGTAGAGTGGGTAGAAAATACTTTGGTACCGATGGTGTACGTGGCAAAGTGGGAGAGTTTCCAATAACGCCCGAATTTGTGATGCACTTGGGTTATGCAGCGGGTAAGGTGTTGGCGACGGCGGATTGGCATTTGTCTGAAGGTGAGCACCCAACAGTGCTGATAGGCAAGGACACGCGTATTTCAGGTTACTTGTTGGAGTCTGCATTGCAAGCCGGGTTGATAGCAGCGGGTGTGGACGTGTATTTGGCGGGACCGATACCGACCCCGGCAGTTGCCTACCTCACTCGCGCCCTGCGATTGCAGGCGGGTGTGGTGATCTCGGCTTCTCACAATCCTTTCGAAGACAATGGCATCAAATTTTTCTCCGCGACGGGCAGCAAATTACCTGATGATATAGAGCATGCGATTGAGGCGGGGATGGAAGCGCCAATTGTTACCATGCCATCTGCCAAGTTGGGCAAGGCCAAGCGACTTGACGATGCGGCAGGTAGATATATCGAGTTTTGCAAGAGCAGTTTTCCGCATGATCTGGATTTGCGCGGGATAAAAATTGTGGTGGATTGTGCCCATGGTGCGGCATATCACATTGCGGGTCACGTATTTCATGAATTGGGTGCGGACGTAGTGGAAATCGGTGTAGAACCGGATGGTAAAAATATAAATGAAAAGTGCGGCGCTACTGCGCCTGCAAGTTTGCAGAAGGCCGTCGTTAAACACAAAGCCGATATTGGCATTGCATTGGATGGCGATGCGGATCGTCTGATAATGGTGGATGCCGAGGGCCGTTTGTATGATGGTGACCTGTTGCTTTATATCGTCGCACAACATCGCCAGAAATTGGGCACGATGAAAGGGGGTGTTGTCGGCACTTTAATGACCAACCTGGCGTTTGAGCTTGCGATGAAGCGTATGGGGATCCCCTTTGTACGCGCCAAAGTGGGCGACCGTTATGTTATGGAATTGCTGCAACAACACGGTTGGCAGCTGGGGGGTGAAAATTCAGGCCATATTATTTGTCTTGATCGACACAGTACAGGTGATGGCATTATTTCTGCTCTGCAAGTACTACACGCATTGCGTGCTTGTAATCAGACCCTGGCACAGGCAGCGGCTGATTTGCAGATGTTCCCGCAGGTTTTGATTAATGTAAAAATTGCCAAGGGGCAGGACTGTACTTCACATAAAGATGTGCAAGCCGCCGTGTCTTCTGCGTCTATTGCGCTTGCAGGAAAAGGACGCGTATTGTTGCGACCTTCAGGAACTGAACCTTTGTTGCGTGTCATGGTGGAAGGTGAGGATGGTGAAAAAGTACGACTGTGGGCAGAAAACATTGCCCAAGTAGTACGCACTTTGTCTTGAACAAAATATTTTTATGTTTAAAAGTATTGTAAATTTATATCGTAAAATTTCTGCAGGGCTCACCGGTAGTAAGCCCCAGAAATTTTTTTCTTATGTTTACGTCACCAATCAGGGAAGCAATACTGTTTCACAATATCGTGTTATAGAGAATGGAAGTCTTATACCTTTGTCTACCCCGACTGTGGCAACGGGGACAACGCCGGTATTCATCAACATTTCACCCTTGGGCGATAACGCATACGTTGCCAACCAGGGTGGTAACAGTATTTCACAGTATAAAATTGCTTCCAACGGGGAGCTTGTAGCCCTCGACGCACCCGTAGCAGCAGGTACATCGCCGGTTGGGATCGCAATGACACCTTCAGGAAAGTTTGCCTACGTTGCCAATAGCAGCAGTAATGATATTTCCATGTATTCTGTGGAAGATAATGGCATGCTCAGACCATTACTCCCCACAACCGTTGGGGCCGGAATTGTTCCCGTAGCGATTGCAATTGAAGCAAGCGGTAAATATGTTTATGTTGTAAATTACAACAGCAACGATTTGTCACAGTTTGTTATTCAGGAAAATGGGAACCTCTTGCCGATGAGCTCGCCAACGATAAAGGCAGGCGTTGGACCGCGCGCGATGACGATTGATCCTGGTGGTAAATATGTTTATGTTGTAAACAGAGCAAGCAATAGTCTCATAAAATTTGATATAGCTCCTGACGGTTGTCTAACTCTCACATCAAAACCAGTGGCATGTGGTCAACATCCAATCTATATTTGTTTGAGTGGTTCAGGTAAAAATGCCTATGTAGCCAACCAGAATGGGAATGACATTTCCCAATATAGCCTGGAACAAAATGGCAATCTTGTTCCTATGATTCCCGAGACAGTAGCTGCAGAAATTACACCGGTTTGTATTGCGGATGCATTGTCTGGAAAATATGTTTATGCAACCAATATCAGCAGTAATTCCATATCCCAATTTCAGGCAGGGTCGCAGGGAAGCCTAAGTGCGCTAGCGGTTAATGCATGGAGGGATTCAACAGTGCATACAGAAGTGTCCCCCCGTTACATTGCTTCCGTAACTAAAAAATCCTCGTAGGTACTCGATTTACGTCCGTTATTTTGAATTGTCATTGAACAAAATTTGCCATAGTTGCAGAACTGGTTCAACATTGATTTCTTGGCGATCCAGTCGGCATGGATCAATATTATTCAGTCTCATTTTATGTTGCAATAGTCTTAAATTGCGATAAATACTTTTTACATCATGTGCAAGATTGATATCAATTAATCCTAACTTTCCCGATAATTCTAGCAGTGCGAGATTGCCATTATTGATTGCCAGTTCAGGATGGGCTGGGGCGTGGGCGAGGACCAAAAATTGAACGATGAACTCGATATCAACCATCCCACCCCGTTCATGTTTAATATCGAACAGCAAACTGTTATTGGGATGTCCATCATGCATTTTTTGCCGCATCAGGAGCACTTCGGCCTTTAATATTTGTAAATCACGTGGCTGACAAAGTACAGCTTTGCGTATGGCTTCGAATTTCTCACCTACCTTTGAGTCCCCGGCACTGAAACGCGCACGTGTTAAAGCCTGATGCTCCCACACCCATGCATGCTTATGTTGGTACTCTGCAAATGAAGTGATACTGCTGACCAGCAAACCGCTGTCCCCATTTGGTCGTAAGCGCAAATCTGTTTCATATAGTCGGCCAGAAGAAGTGTAACTGCCAAGAAAATTGTTAATACGTTGTGCCAGTTTGGCGTAGGTTTCTCCGGCTTCCGGATGTGAATCCTCATACAAAAATATCAAATCAAGGTCAGAAGAATAACCCAGCTCACGACCGCCAAGTTTGCCATAAGCGATGATGGAAAAATGATGTTGCGACTGGTGTTTTTTTCGTAATTCTCGCCAGCAAAATTGCAGTACATGATTCAAAATTAAATTGGCAAGATCACTTAAATGATCACTCAATATTTCAAGCGTTAATAATCCTTGAATATCCATGGCTAGCAGCTGAAACGTCTGGGTATGGTGAAAATGGCGCAAAATATCCATAGCACGCTCGACATCGTTTCCACATTCCTCAAGTTGTGACGTTATAGTTACGCCAAGTGCTGACCAATCTGGCGCGCGATAAATTGAATTCGAATCAAGCAACTCATCAAGCAAAAATGGATAGGTGGTTAAATAGTCAGAAGCCCATGCACTGGCGCTTGCGATACCCGCTAATCTGGGGAGAACATGAGGAAACTCTGCCATAAATGCCAGATAAGAGGCGCGGCGGCTTATGTTTTCAAGAAGTTTGAGAACACGGGTTAATGTGAGTTCCGGGTTGGTGGAGGTAGCACACAACTTGATAAATAATGGAATCAGTTTGTCCAGTTTCTGACGGCTGGACTCAGGAAGTTGCCGGTAGCGGCCACTATCTCGAATCTGCAGTAGATGGTCGGTTACGATTTGGCTATTGGAATAGCCAAGTTCAAATAGATTTTTGTTGAGTTCTTCGGCTGGAATGCCTTCATTCCAGAGAATGCTTGTTGTGGAAATGGTTATTTCAGGCGTGGTTTCCTGGGTGCTGAAAATTTGTTCGAAATGTCGGGTGACGACTTCGCGATGGCGGTTAAAGATTGTCAGCAGTTCAACATAATTTGGGTAGCCCATCGCACAGGCAATAATAGCCTGATCATTTTCTTTTTCTGGAAGTTCTTGTGTTTGCTGGTCGTCAAGATATTGCAAGCGATGTTCCAGGTTTCGTAAAAAAATATATGCCAAATTCAATTCTGCTACAGATGCAGCGTCAAGTTGTCCATTTTCAGCCAATAGCAGCAACACCTTCTGAGTTGGCCGAATACGTAAACGTGTATCCGGCCCACCACGTATCAATTGGAATACCTGAGCTATAAACTCGATTTCTCGAATGCCTCCTGGCCCCAGTTTGACGTTATTTAACCTTTCTCGCCGTTGAACCTCCTGCCTAATTTGTGCATGCAGGCTACGCATGGATTCGAAGGCGCTAAAATCGAGATATTTACGGAAGACAAAAGGTTGGGCAAGTTTGATCAATTCAGTTGTGTAGGGGCAATGAGCGGGGGAAACGACACGCGCTTTAATCCAGGCATAACGTTCCCATTCGCGCCCCTGAGTTACAAGGTACTCTTCGAGGGAAGTGAAACTCATTGTGAGTGCGCCACTTTCACCATAAGGCCGTAACCGCATGTCAACCCGGAATACAAAACCATCTGCGGTCAGTTCGTTGATCAGCGTAATAATTTTCCGGCCTATCCGGTTAAAGAAATCACTATTGCTTATGCTGCGTGGCCCCGTGGTAACACCTTCTTCCGGATAGACAAATATTAAATCAATATCGGATGAAACGTTTAATTCAGCCCCACCAAGCTTGCCCATGCCAATAATCAGAAGTTCTTGAAGTTTACCGCTGTCAGAGCCAATGGGTTCTCCATATTGATTCACAAGCGTTTGCATGGCGTAAACCTGTGCGCGCTGTACCACCAGCTCGGCCAATGCCGTCATACTTGCCATGACTTCGTCAAGTGTGGCTAATCCACACAGATCTCGGCATAAAACCTTGAGCATAACCCTTTTGCGTAAGCTACGAAGCGCCGTTGAAAGTTGCTGTTCGTCAGTTGCCGGCATGGCACCTAACCAGTCGCTTAATGTTTCTGGTGTACACGGCGTAGCATAATTTTCCTGCAACCAGAGTAGAAGATCAGGCTCTGAGTTTACGAGCCGGTGAACATATCGGCTACAGTAGGAAGCATGTTGGATGATTGCTTGAAAGTCGGTTGCTTGCTTAGTAGATAAGGTATTCATGGCGGTGGGTTCGGGTTAAAATGAGCTCCTTCCTCCGTTTAATTATAAAACTCAAATGTATCCGGTGCATCACTACTTTATATTTCATACTGGTTACCGCATTTCATGCTGAAATTTTCGTTACACATTGCCGCGCGCACCCTTTTGCTTTTGAAGCGTTTTGCGCTTGTGCTCACACTGATGATGGGTTTATTGATTTCGGGTGTCGTTCTCTCCCTGCGGTATATTGTTTTGCCCAGTGTAGAGCAGTATCACAGTGATATTACGTTGTCGGTTGGAAATGCAATTGGGTTGACAGTCGAGGTCGAAAAAATAGAAGCGGACTGGCATGGCATGAATCCTCATTTGCGTTTGTCAGGAATTCGCATACTGGATAAACATCATCGAACCACGCTAGCCTTGCAACGTGTTGATGTCCAAGTGTCGTGGATGACGGTGTTTTCAGGTGAGCTGCGGCTTGCCAGTATAGAAATTGATCAGCCCGATTTGCTGGTTAAACGCAATGCTCGAGGTGAAATTCAAATTTCTGGACTGCAACTTGAGGATAAGTCATCCGATAATAATTTTTCCAATATGCTACTGAACCAATCACGGATCGTAGTGCATGATGCTCATATTTCATGGCTGGATGAGTTGCGAAATGCTCCCATGCTCGTTTTTGAAAATTTAGATTTGCAGGTTGAAAATGGCTGGAACCATCACCGATTCTCATTGCGGGCTATTCCCCCTAAAGAACTTTCCAGTCAACTCGATGTAAGGGGGGACTTATACGGTAAAAATATAGATGATATCGGGGATTGGCATGGCGAAATTTTTACAGAAATTGAATATGCGGATTTGACAGCTTGGAAAACCTGGCTTCCCGTTCCAGATACTTTCAAGAAGGGAAAAGGTGCGTTGCGAGGTTGGCTGGAGGTAGAGGGAGGGAAGATAAAGAGTATTACGTCGGACCTCGCACTGTTAAACGTACAAACACGGTTGGCCAACGATCTACCGCCGCTCGATATTCGTGTGTTGCGAGGCAGGCTTGGATGGCACGATTTGTCTTCAGGTTTTGAGATCTCCACAAACAGGCTTTCATTAAAATTATTGAATAATTTTGAACTTAAACCAACCGACTTGCTGGTCAGACTAAATAACCTCGACGATGTTGAGTCCAGCTCTGGCGAAGTAAGAGCAAATCTGTTGGAGCTTGATGGTCTTGCCAAACTCCTGGAGTTCCTGCCTGTAAATAAAAATTTTAAGACACAATATGAAAACTTCTCTCCTCAAGGAAAAGTAGAAAATTTGCATGCAAAGTGGCAGGCCGAAAAAGGTAAAAAATCACGCTATCAAGTCAGAGGGCGTTTTGCTGGGATGTCATTGAAGCGTGTGGATAAACTGCCCGGATTTTCGGGCCTAAGTGGTGAAATTGACGGAACAGAACAGGGTGGAACCATATTTGTGAAGTCCCATGACTTGAAAGTGGACGCTCCTCAAATTTTGCAAGAACCGGTGGTCATTGACACGATAACGGCACAGTCAACCTGGTCTGCAAATACAACTGGGTTTGAAGTCAAATTACGAAATGTAGTGGTATCCAATTCAGATCTTATTGGTACCGCATTTGGCAGTTATGAAACCTTGGACAATAGTCCGGGCAAGCTAGACTTGACTGTACATTTAACACGTGTGTCTGTACCTCATGCAGTGCGTTATATCCCCCTTATTGCAGTTAATGCAGAAACACGTACCTGGCTTGCCAGCTCGCTGAAAGAAGGGCAGTCCAGCGATTTTAATTTGCGAATCAAAGGGAATTTGAATGATTTTCCATTCGTGGATAACAGGAAGGGAATTTTTAAAATCCATGCGCATGCAAGCGGTGTTGCGCTCGAGTACGCACCAGGTTGGCCACGCATTGAGCAAGCGACTGCAGACTTGCTGATGCAGGGTAAGTCTCTGGAAGTGAGTTCTACGTCTGCTAAGACCGGTGCCATATCTCTGAGTAAAGTACTCGTTACCATACCAAGTTTGTTGGTAAAAACTCCAACACTGACTGTGCGTGGAGAGGCTGAAAGTGAAAATTCAAGTGCCATTGCTTATGTTAATTCTTCCCCGATACAAGGATATCTTGATGGTTTTACAGATGATACTGTCGCAACGGGAACGGGTAAGCTGAATCTAAAACTTGATATTCCGTTGACCGATCCAATTACTGTCAAGCTTGACGGGAACTATCATTTTAATTCGGGTGATATTGAATTTGACAAGACCATTCCGACCTTACGCAAAGTCAATGGTGATCTTCATTTTAGCGAATCAAGTGCGAGTACCAATAACATAACCGCTCAAATACTGGGTGGTCCCGCTAAAGTACTGGTGGAAAGCAAAGAGGAGGGAACGATTAATATAAAAGTAGGCGGGAGGACAAATTTTGCAGCGCTAAATGAAATACATCCCCTTCCTTTGTTGAGCAAGTTAAGTGGTGATCCCGTCTGGAATCTGGATATTGGCGTTAAGAATAAATTGAGTCGATTCTTGCTAACATCCAACCTGGTAGGATTGCGTTCCGAGTTGCCCGCTCCGATCGACAAAAAACCTGAAGCTGTCTCGCCATTTCGTTTGGAGATGAATAATTTAAGTCAAACTAAAAGAAACGTAGCATTGCAATATGGCACATTGATCAGTGCAAATATTACACAATTTAAAAATGATTTGGATTTATGGAACATCAAAAGTGGCAACATACACTTTGGTGCAGCTCAGAAAAAAAATGATCGGGATGGATTGTGGCTCACAGGCACGTTGCCTCCGATATCAGCTGAAGGCTGGGGTATGGTTGTTGATGCGCTCAAAGGGGATGATGGTGAAAAAATTAACGTGGCAGGGGCAGACCTTTCAATTCAAAAAGTGACAGGTTACGGCAATGAGATAAACGATTTGCATGTTAAGGCCAGTAGCCGCAATGACATTCTGACGGCACAGCTGACATCCAAAGAGATAAACGGTGAGTTGAGTTGGCAGGCTGAAAATAATGGTTGGTTGATCGCTCGCCTTAAAAACCTGGATCTGGCTGAGGCTGAGAGTAATGCTGACCATCAAAACCAGGTGTATGCCACTGCAGAGACAAGTCATGCAAAAATTACTGACTTTCCCTCGGTTGATGTGACAGTAGAAAGGTTAAGTTACAAAAAACGGCAATTGGGTAAACTCGAGTTACTGGCGAAGCAAAACGATAATGTGTATCTGCTTGATCACCTGAGGCTGATCAATCCTGATGGCGTATTGACGGTTGATGGTAAATGGATGCTGTCAGGTCGTGACCCCCGGACTCAGGTCAATCTCAAACTGGACATCTCGAATGCAGGCAATATACTCGCACGTTCTGGTTATCCCAATAGTTTAAAAAATGGCAGTGGAAAACTGGAAGGTACGTTGAGTTGGCCGGGATCACCGGATATGGTTAGCAACAAAAACCTGAGTGGAAAACTCACGCTTGATACCGGCAAGGGCCAGTTTCTGCAAATTGAACCCGGTATAGGAAAATTGTTGAGTATATTGAGCCTGCAGGCTTTACCAAAGCGAATCACATTGGACTTTCAGGATGTCTTTAGCAAAGGTTTTGAGTTTGATAATATTTCGGGTACGGCAACGATTAATCAGGGTGTAATCGACACCAATAACCTGAAAATTGATGGCTCATCGGCCAAGGTATTTATGACAGGTCAGATGGACATGGTTAACGAAACCCAAAATATGCGAGTACATATCGTTCCTACGGTGGGTAATAGCGTAGCATTGATCACGCTGTGGTTAGCCAATCCGGTTATGGGGGCGGGCGTTTTCATTGCGGGACAGGTTTTTAATGATCCCCTCGGACAATTGGTTTCTTTTGAATATAATATCACCGGCAGTTGGGTAGATCCTAAAGTGGAAAAAGTAGGTGGCAGTAAATCTGCAAAATGAACATTAAATCGATTAAATAATACGAGTGAGAACAACATGGTAGACATAGATTCCACACAGCGACGTATCGCGGCACAACTCAATGCCTTCAAGGTTGCCGCCATACAAATGGCTTCGGGTCCGAATGTTTCGGGGAACCTGGATGAGGCCAGTCGTCTAATTGAAAACGCGGCGGTGCAGGGGGCGCGCCTGATCGTATTACCTGAGTACTTTTCCATCATGGGTATGAAAGAAGGAGACATGGTAGTCGTTCGCGAAAAATTGGGCACAGGCAAGATGCAAAGTTTTTTGTCAGAAACTGCGCGTAAACATAAAATTTGGTTGGTTGGAGGCTCCATTCCGACAGTAGCAACAGCCCCGAATAAAATCCGTAACACCAGCCTGATATTTGACGAAAACGGGAATCAAGTTGCTCACTACGATAAAATTCATTTATTTAATCTGGATCTGGGCAACGAACACTATCATGAAGGAAACACGATTGAGGCAGGAAACCAGGTAGTGGTTGTGGACAGTCCTTTCGGACGTATCGGTTTGGCAGTCTGTTACGATTTACGCTTCCCCGAGTTGTTCCGCGCCATGAAACAGGTGGATATCATTGTATTACCTTCTGCATTTACTGCTACGACCGGGAAGATGCATTGGGAGACGCTGGTGCGTGCACGTGCAATCGAGAACCTTAGCTACGTTATCGCAGCCGCTCAAGGTGGATACCATGTGAATGGCCGTGAGACCCATGGACACAGTATGATCGTAGATCCCTGGGGGCGTATACTGGACGAATTACCACGCGGATCCGGGGTGGTAATTGCTGAGGTTAATCCTTCTTACCAAGCAAGCCTGCGCGCCAGTTTACCCGCATTGTCTCATCGCTCTCTCGTATAAACTTGGCTAAAATTCGGTTAGGGTTAGCACTATAGTATTTTGTTTAGATTAATTTATTGGGCTATATTGATGCAAAAAGATTCTATATTCGCCCTCGCGCAACAGTCCCTTCTGGTTCCATTCTCATTGGATGAGCACCTTTTGGAAAAAGTGTTTGGAAAAATGCTGACACATCAGGTTGATTACGCCGATTTATATTTTCAGTATGGGCGAGCCGAAAGCTGGTCACTTGAAGAAGGCATCGTAAAATCAGGAAGTTTCAGCATTGATCAAGGTGTAGGCGTGCGAGCAGTGAGCGGAGAGAAAACCGCTTTTGCCTATTCTGATGATATCAGCCTGGCTGCATTAGACAGTGCTGCTTTGGCCACCCGTGCAATTGCACGACAGGGCGGAAGCCAAAGCGTGGCAATGTTAAGTAATAGGCATGGGTCAACTATTCAAACCGATACTGGAAAAAAATCAGTTCCACTCTATTTGCCACACGATCCTATCGCAAGTATTAGTGCAGCTGAAAAAGTTGCATTACTCGAGCGTCTGGAACGTACTGCACGGGCGCTTGATTCACGCGTTACTCAGGTAATGGCTAGTCTGGCGGGTGAGTATGAGGTAGTCATGGTGGCACGCAGTGATGGTTTGATGAATGCGGACATTCGGCCACTGGTTCGGTTATCGTTGCAGGTCATTGTAGAAAGTAACGGAAAGCGTGAACAAGGTTCTGCCGGTGGTGGTGGGCGCTTTGACTACAATTATTTTACTGATGAGGTTGTACAAAAATATGCGGTGGAAGCAGTACATCAGGCCGTGGTTAATCTAGATGCACGGGCTGCACCCGCAGGGAATATGACCGTCATTCTCGGCGCTGGCTGGCCTGGTATTCTGTTGCATGAAGCTGTTGGCCATGGATTGGAGGGTGATTTTAACCGCAAAGGTAGCTCGACTTTTTCCGGTCGCATTGGTGAGCAAGTCGCATCGAAGGGCGTGACGGTGGTTGATGATGGCACTATTGCCGACCGGCGTGGCTCACTGCAAATGGACGATGAAGGAAATGCGACGCAACGTACCGTATTGATCGAAGACGGCATTCTTAAGGGTTATTTGCAAGACAGCCTGAATGCACGCTTGATGGGTGTGCCGGTCACTGGCAATGCACGACGTGAATCTTATGCTCACCTGCCAATACCGCGCATGACCAACACCATGATGCTTAACGGTAAGCATGATCCAAAAGAAATTATTGCATCCGTAAAATATGGTTTATACGCCGCGAATTTTGGAGGAGGGCAGGTTGATATTACGAATGGAAAATTTGTATTTTCGACTACCGAAGCTTACATGATAGAAGACGGAAAAATTACCTATCCGGTAAAAGGGGCAACCCTCATAGGCAACGGCCCGGAAGCGATGAACCGGGTGAGCATGGTAGGCAATGATATGGCGCTTGATCCGGGTGTGGGTACCTGCGGCAAAGAAGGGCAGCACGTGCCTGTAGGTGTAGGTCAACCCACTTTGCGAATAGACGGGCTTACGGTAGGAGGTACGGCGTAACGTGTTTTGTAAACGATGGGTGTTAACGATATGGAATCAAAAAAAAATCATCTGAAGTACTGCAATATGCTGGTGCCCGCACTCAAAAATAATTAAATCTCGTTACATAGCCCCGTTTTCAGCCCTCTATCCTGAATTTCATCGGGTATAATTCTCCACATATGTTGATTTTTCGCGCCATCCAATCCTATGATCAGCAGCCTGTAGCCCTAACCATCGGAAATTTCGATGGCGTGCATCTGGGCCATAGGGCATTGTTAACACGTTTGCTGGATGCGGCAATAACACGTGGAATCGCCAGTGCAGTCGTGATTTTCGAGCCGCATCCGCGCGAATTTTTCACCCCGGATCAAGCACCTGCACGGCTCACCAGCTTGCGTGAAAAACTGGAACTGCTGGCGGAGCTGGGAATAGACCGTGTGTATATTTGTCGTTTCAATCAAAATTTTGCTCAAATGAGTGCAAGCAATTTCATCTATGCCTTGCACCAAAAATTGTCGGTCAAATACGTATTGATTGGCGATGACTTTAGATTCGGCAGTGGGAGAAGTGGCGATTTTGCGCTGATGGAAAAAATTGCTGGCCAGGAGGATTTCAAAGTTGAAGCCATGCACAGTGTGTTATTTGACGGCCTGCGTGTTTCAAGCACTGCCGTCAGGGCCGCTTTGGCGGCAGGCCATTTGCGTGCCGCGACACGCTACCTGGGCAGACCATACAGTATCAGTGGGCGTGTAGTACATGGGGATAAAATTGGCCGTAAGATAGGTTTCCCCACAGCTAATGTGCAGGTGAAACATAACCGCCCCCCACTCAATGGCATTTTTGTGGTGCGCGTTACGGGTGACCATTTTTCTCCACAACTCGGTGCAGCAAGTCTTGGGGTACGTCCCACCGTTCACGATGATGGACGTGTGGTACTCGAAATTCACCTATTGGATTTTTCCCGGGAAATTTACGGGCAACATCTACGAGTTGAGTTTTTACATAAACTTCGGGATGAAGAAAAATATCCGGATCTGACAAGCTTGACGAAACAGATTGCTCTCGATGTAGAAAACACCAGAAATTGGTTTAATCAAAATGGATTTACAAAAGAAAATGGATTACAAGAACACACTCAATCTCCCTGATACCCCATTTCCGATGCGCGGAGACATGGCCAAGCGCGAACCGCAAATGGTTGCACAATGGCAGGCAAAAAATCATTATCAGAAGATTCGTACTGCATCAAAAGGCCGTCCGAAATTCGTGCTGCACGATGGTCCTCCCTATGCCAATGGCGATATCCACCTAGGCCATGCGGTGAATAAAGTGCTGAAAGATATGATCGTCAAGAGCAAATCACTGGCAGGATTTGATGCTCCCTATGTGCCTGGCTGGGATTGCCATGGCTTGCCGATTGAGTTGCAAGTTGAGAAAAAACACGGCAAGAACATTCCCGCTGCACAGTTCCGCGAACTGTGCAGGGCCTATGCGACGGCACAAATATTAAAACAGAAAAAAGATTTTATCCGCCTCGGCATCCTCGGTGATTGGGATCACCCCTATTTGACGATGGACTTCAAAACTGAAGCAGAGATCATTCGCGCACTCGGAAAAATCAATGACCGCGGCTTTCTGTACCAGGGAAAAAAACCGGTCAACTGGTGCCTGGACTGCCAGTCTGCGCTAGCCGAGGCCGAGGTGGAATATGAAGACAAGGTTTCTCCCGCGATAGATGTGTGCTTTGAGATCAAAGATATTGCGGCCTTGAGTCAGGCTTTCAGAACGAAGCTGCCTGCAGATGCCAAAGTATATGCAGTGATCTGGACGACCACTCCCTGGACACTGCCGGCCAACCAGGCGGTATGTGTGCACTCCGAGCTGGAATATAACCTGGTCAAGACTGACAAGGGCTATCTGTTGTTGGCGGCAGATCTGGTCGAAGCATGTCTGACCCGTTATCAACTCGCCGGCAGCAATGACCGTGGTGATGGCAGGGCGGCCAATTGTTTTGGCAAGGCACTGGAAAATATTTTGTTGCTACACCCCTTCCAGAGTCGCAGTGTGCCAATGATTTGCGGCGAACACGTTACCCTGGAAGCGGGAACCGGCTTGGTCCATACAGCACCTGCACACGGCTTGGATGACTATTTTGTAGGTCAGAAATATCATCTGCCCACCGATAATCCGGTAGGTGATGATGGTAAATTTATTTCTACCACGCCAGCGCTGGGTGAGGTGCCATTGGCGGGCGTGTTTGTGCTGAAGGCGAATGATATCGTGCTTAACGGCATGCAGGCGACAGGACACTTGTTGCATCAGGAGAAGATGAAACACAGCTACCCGCATTGCTGGCGCCACAAGACGCCGATTATTTTTCGCTCCACACCTCAGTGGTTCATCGGCATGGAACAGAATTCAAAAGGCAAAAAAGCATTGCGCGATGTTGCCAACAAGGCAGTGGAGGATACTGAATTTTTCCCGGCGTGGGGTCGCGCGCGACTGGAGGCTATGATCCATAATCGTCCGGACTGGTGTGTATCGCGCCAGCGTAACTGGGGTGTGCCGATGCCGTTTTTCGTACATAAAGAAACTATGCAATTGCATCCGCGTACCCCTGAATTGCTGGAGCAGGTGGCGAAACGTGTAGAGCAGCAGGGCATAGAAGCCTGGTTTAGTCTGGATGCTGCCGAGTTGCTGGGCAAAGATGCCGCGCAGTATCGTAAACTTGGCGACACACTTGATGTGTGGTTCGATTCCGGCGTTACCCATGCAGCAGTATTGCGTCAACGTGAGGAATTAACTTTTCCTGCCGATCTATATTTGGAAGGTTCTGACCAGCATCGTGGCTGGTTCCAGAGTTCCCTGCTGACCGCTTGTGCAATGGATGGACATGCGCCCTATCGGCAATTGCTCACGCATGGATTTACGGTCGACGAGAAAGGGCACAAGATGTCCAAGTCTAGCGGCAACGGCATTGAGCCGCAGGATATCTGCAATCGCCTGGGCGCTGATCTGCTGCGCTTGTGGATTGCTTCCACCGATTACACCGGTGAGATAACCCTGTCTGAAGAAATTCTCAAACGTGTAACCGACAGCTACCGACGCATCCGTAACACGGTGCGTTTTTTGCTGGCAAACATCGCTGACTTTGATATCAAGCAACAGGCCTTGCCTGTGGAACAATGGCTGGAGATAGACCGCTATGCGCTGGCGCTGGTAACCAATCTGCAAGCAGAAATACAGCATGATTTTTCGCGTTATGAATTCCACGCGGTTGTGCAGAAATTGCAAGCCTTCTGTTCTGAAGCGTTGGGTGGTTTTTATCTCGATATTCTGAAAGATCGTTTGTATACCACTGCGCCGAATTCCAGCGCTCGTCGTTCCGCCCAGAATGCTCTGTATCACATCACCCAGGCGCTCACGCGATTGATGGCACCCATCCTGAGCTTCACCGCTGAAGAAGTGTGGAGTTTGCTCGTACAAACACAAAGTAGTGTATTTGAAACGGTTTGGTATGAATTGCCCAAACTGCCAGCTGCAGATGAGAACCTGTCCGCGGATTGGGACGTCATTTGTGCCTGGCGTGCACGTGTGAACAAACGCCTCGAAGATTCGCGTGCAGTTGGTAATATCGGCTCTGCGCTTGCGGCAGAAATTGATATTCATGCAACGGGAAGTGATTACGATGCACTATTACGGCTGGGTGACGATCTGCGTTTCGTAATGATCACTTCACGAGCTGGCGTCAAGCGTGCTAATTCTGAAGCCGAACAACACATCGAAGTGCAGGTAAGCGCGTATGCAAAATGCGAGCGCTGTTGGCACTACCGCGAAGACGTTGGCAGTAATGCTCAACATACCTCACTGTGCGGACGTTGCGTCAGTAATTTGGCAGGTGAAAACGAGGGGCGCCGTTATGCTTAAATCGATTTTAGGAATGATATTCCCGCACGCGTCTGACAGCGCAAATAAATTTTCAATAAAACACTGGCTGGGTTTGGCTGCAATAGTTATTGTACTGGACCAGATTAGTAAACAGGTAATCAGTAGCCGTTTCGTTTACCATGAAAGTCTGCGTGTGACAGAATTTTTCAATCTGGTGTTGGAACATAACACGGGTGCGGCGTTTAGTTTTCTGAATGAGGCTGGCGGCTGGCAACGCTGGATGTTTACAGCAATTGCCGTTGTTGCGTCGATATGGATCGTACGTTTGCTGCGCCAACATGCGTCACAAACCCTGTTTTGCCTGGCACTGGCTTTGGTTTTGGGTGGTGCACTCGGTAATCTGATCGACCGTGTTGCTTACGGCTACGTGGTGGATTTCCTGGATTTTTATTGGGGTAGTTACCACTTTCCGGCATTCAATGTGGCGGACTCTTCTATATCGGTTGGCGCGGCATTGTTACTGCTGGATAGCTTCAGGAAAAAGTGAACGTTCAGCGTTCCCTATACAGATTGAAAATTACTTGAGCGATTGTTGTGGATACAAATCAAATGAAAATTATACTCGCCAATCCTCGCGGTTTTTGTGCCGGTGTAGATCGCGCTATCGAAATGGTCGAGCGTGCACTGGCCCTGCACGGTGCGCCAATTTATGTGCGTCACGAAGTTGTACACAATAAATTTGTAGTTGAAAACCTGCGCCAAAAAGGCGCGATATTTATTGAAAACCTGGTTGAAGTTCCAACGGGGAGTATTCTGATATTCAGTGCCCATGGAGTATCACAAGCGGTGAGGCAAGAAGCAGCTAGCCGGGGTTTCACCCTGTTTGATGCGACGTGTCCTCTCGTGACCAAGGTTCATAACGAGGTGGCCCGGCTGCGCGCCAAGGGTAAAGAAATTATTATGATCGGTCACGCGGGGCATCCCGAAGTGGAAGGCACGATGGGACAAAGTTTAGATAGCATGTATCTGGTGGAATCTCCTGCTGATGTTCAATTGCTCGAAGTAAAGGACGAAGGCAACCTCGCATTTGTCACCCAGACGACCTTGTCTATAGACGATACCATCACTATTACAGCTGCACTGAAAGCACGTTTCCCATCCATTGTTGGGCCGAAAAAAGACGATATTTGTTATGCCACTCAAAACCGCCAGGATGCCGTTAAACAACTGGCTAAACAATGCGATGTGGTCGTTGTGGTGGGTTCAACAACAAGTTCAAACTCCAATCGTTTGCGTGAAGTGGCACATAATATGAAGGTGCCCGCGTATTTGGTTGACAACGCGACTGAACTCAAACCGGAATGGTTTCAGGGTAAGCAGACGATCGGTATCAGCGCAGGTGCATCTGCCCCCGAGGTGTTAGTGCAGGCAGTCATCGAGCGTTTAAAAGAATTGGGGTCAAGTATCGTGAGTGAACTGGATGGCGTACCTGAGAATGTCGTTTTTTCATTACCCAAAGCGTTAACTAGTAGCCCACCCTAGTATGGTTTGAAAAAAAATAACGTGAGCCTGTGTAATCGATTCTGGTTTTTACTCTACGTTTATAACATTACAATCTTTAATCATCATTAATCACAACACTAAAGAGCCAGAAAAAACGACGGCGTCCTGAGGACGCCGTCGTTTTTGCTAACTTTAGTTACAGTTAATTAATGCTGTATCAATACACGCCAGGATTGACGGGTTACAGGAGTGGTGATTGGACCACCGCCACCGCCACCGCCACCACCACCGCCTTGAGCATTGGACCATACGGTTGTGCTGGTCGGCGTGCCACCACCTGAACCTTGTGAGTAAGCTCGGCTGGTTCCGTCAAGCAGGGTTGCAACGACGGGTCGCGTTGTGAGTTCATTTCCAAGTTTAATGGCCACGACGCCGGTGGTCGATGAACTCACGGCTCCTCCGGTTAAGTAGTTCAACTGATACTGGAAGCTGTCACCGCCAACGGAACATGAACTGGCGTTGGGTACGTTGGTATTTACGATCAACGTACCTGAAATAATGGCCGGTGTAGTATTCACTCGCTCGCCTGCCAGCGGGAAGTCGAGGAACCACCCTCCATTACTGGAGAAGTTGACCGGATTATTACTTGCTGTCACAACGCTTTGCCCGGCTGTACAGACACTGGCGGGGCTGCCAATAGGGCACGTAGTGGTTGTCATCGTTTGTTGAACAAAGCTGGCAGATGCCCGTGGGTTACCATGGATTGCAACACTCGGGGTTGAGCCGCCTGGGAAGGTGTCTTTGATGGCATAGAACGACTGCTGGCTGGTATTCACCAAGTCGCTGGATCCCAGATAGCGGCCGGTACCCACATAAATAACCAGGGTAGAACCCACATAAGACAGGAGCGGCTGTGTGGTGATGGGCTGCAGGTTGCTGCTGGCATCTTGCAGGATGGCGAGCAACTGCGCGTCATAACCCGATGCACCCAGATCGCCATTGATATCGAAACGCCACAGGTTGCCCAACATGTCGCCGGCATAAACTTCCAAAGCCGTTGAATCAAAACCAGGTGCGAGCAGGGGGGCATCCATATAGGCGAGCCCACTGGGTGTGGTTGTACTGCCTACTCCGGTACCGATAATGCCCGAGCTGTTTACAGACGTTACCAGTGCACCGGTATAGGCATCGACGATATATAAATAACCCTGGCCATCGCCCGAAGTATTGTTATACCCCGAGGTCATTAGCACGACCCATTGACCGGTTTTTAGTTTAACAATTTTGGGGTTGCCAAAAGTGTTACCCATATTGGTATCGGTGAATTCCCACAAGGCTTTGGGCACGGCCGGGTTGGTAATATCCAGCGCATAATAACTTTTTCCACCGGAATTTAATCCTCCCACCAGGATGGTTTTCCATACTGCCGTCGAAGAATTGGTGCAATTGCTCACACAAATTTCCCCCGAGACGGGCGAACCATCAACAAAATAACGATGCAGGTTGGCGTAATTTTTATCGGCAAGCTTGTACAAGTTAGGAATGACTGCGGTGGGAATAAACGCCCATGCTTCCGCTCCCCCCGTTACGTTTACGCCACCCGAAGCAACAATGTGTCCTGTAGAGCTGCTCATCATGTCACTCGCTGCATAGAATGCATGCAGCATGCCATCGTTAGAACCCACGTACACCATCGCTTGCCGATCCGACATCGCGGTCTTATGTGCAGTGAAACCGATATCCGTGAAATAGGGCGTCACAACGCCTTTTACGTATGTCGTTTCAGAGTTCACGATGTCGCCCAATACATGCTCACGTTGATGGTAGTACTTACCATTGGCGATGTCGGTGGTGGCGCCCTCATAGGTGCGATCCCCACGGAGGAAGTTCACCAGGTTGATACCGGCCGGCCCCGTTACCACTGAACTATTGCTCGTATCAGTCGCACCGAAAGAGGCGCCTGACGTGTAGGCGGTATTTACGTGATACC
>Ga0315270_10000605_pt1 | contig 19724 bp, 23 predicted proteins | sample C1_bottom_MG_FD_204932 | JGI IMG/M metagenome (GOLD analysis project Ga0315270, IMG submission 204932) | Sediment microbial communities from Yellowstone Lake, YNP, Wyoming, USA - C1_bottom | ecosystem: Environmental > Aquatic > Freshwater > Lake > Sediment | place: USA: Wyoming | collected...
CTCCCGTTCAGCTCTCGCTTCGCTCGGCTTCACGGACGGGGCCCCGCTGGCACCGCCCGCCCGAAGTACCTCGACATCTTCATGGACAACATCAAGTGGTCTGAAGTCAGCAAGCGCTTCGAGAAGTAAGGGCGGCGCGCGGGCCTCATAGCCCCCCGGATCGCAGGCCCCGTCTGGGGCCTGCTCCCGTTCAGCTCTCGCTTCGCTCGGCTTCACGGACGGGGCCCCGCTGGCACCGCCCGCCCGAAGTACCTCGACATCTTCATGGACAACATCAAGTGGAGCGAAGTCTCCAAGCGCTTCGGAAAGTAAATACAAAAGCTTCACCATGAAGACACGAAGACCACGAAGAGAAACCCCCATATCTTTCTTCGTGGTCTTCATGTCTTCGTGGTGGATCAGTTATCTTGCGGCCTCACTTCCCCTGAGCCGCGCGGGAAGCCCGCAGCACGGCGCGGAAGACATCCTCGACGCCTTGGCTGTCCAGGCCTGTTTCCTGGGCCCAGGCGCGCCGGGCTTGGAGCTGCGATGCCTCGCGCTCGGGATCGTGGACGGGGAGGCCCAGCTCGGCCTTGGCGCGGCCGGCGCGGAGCACCAGCTCGGTGCGGCGGGCCAGCAGGGCCACCAGCTCCTGGTCCAGGGCGTCGATGTTGTCGCGGGTCTCCTGGAGGATCGGGGACCGCTCACCCAGGCTGGGGATGGCCAGCTGCTGCTCGTCCGCGCCTTCTGCCACGGCTTCCGCCAGGGTCTGGTGGATGGCGGAGAGGGCCTCCAGCAGGCCCTCCCGGGCCCCGGCGGCGAAGGGGTTCTGGTTCTGGAGGGCGGCGAAGAGGTGGCCGGCATCCTCGCGGACGGACTCCAGCGTGCGGGCGATGGCGTGGAAGGAGGGCGGCGTGAAGGGCAGCTCGGCCCCGGCGCCCACGGCCAGCAGGCCCTTGGCGATGAAGAAGGTGAGGGCGTGGGTGGTGGCCATCACCCGGTCGTGGTCCTCGGGGCTCTGGCGCAGCACCTCGCAGCCCAGGCTTTCGAACAGGGCCTGCACCCGGTTCGCGGCGGCGGGGTGCTGGACCGAGGGGCAAAGCACCACGCGCAGGGGCCGTTCCGCCCGGGCCAGGCTCACGGGGCCGAACAACGGGTGGGTCCCCGCATGGAGGATGGCCACGCCCAGCTGGGCGTCCATCAGCGCGCAGGGGCCGGATTTCACGCTGCCCACATCGAAGACCAGTTGGTCGGGGCGGAGATGTGGCCGGAGGCTCGCCAGGGCCTGTCCCAGCGCGGCCACGGGAACGGCGAGTACCAGCGTTTCAGCGCCCTCCACCAGATCACGAAGCCCGGCAGTCCGATGATCGGGGGAGATCTCAGTCACCGGATCCCACGCCCGATAGGCATGGCCCGCCTCGTGGAGGAGCGCACCCAACGCTCGCCCGAAGCGGCCATAGCCTACGATGCCGATGCGCATGAAATCCCCTCGTTGGTGTGGGGAAATCCTACCGCAGCAGGTCCTTGATGGCTGCCACCGTGGGCACATGGCCCTGGCTCTTCACTGCGCCATCCACCACCAGACCTGGTGTGGACATCACACCCCGGGCCACGATGTCCGGGTATTCCGTGACTTTCACCAGCGTGAAGTCCACCCCCAGCTCCTTCGCGGCTTCCTCGGCCCGCTCCGCCAACAGCTTGCACTTGGTGCAGCCGCTGCCCAGCACTTCGATCTTCATGAACCCTCCTACATCAGCACATTGAACAGGAACCCCACCAGCACGATGCCGGCGGCGACGACGCTCAGGAAGACGGCCAGTAGGCGGGGCTTGAGCACCTTCCGGAGGATGACCGTTTCGGGCAGCGAGAGGCCCGTGACGGCCATCATGAAGGCCAGTGCCGTACCCAGGGCCGCGCCCTTGGCCAGCAGCACCTGCACGATGGGGATGATGCCGGCGGCGTTGGCGTAGAGGGGCACGCCGATGAGCACCGCCAACGGCACGCTCCACCAGGCGGACTTGCCCATGAAGCGGGCCAGCAATTCGGCGGGTGCGTAACCATGCAGGAAGGCGCCGACGGCGATGCCGGCAAGAACGAAGGGCCATACCTTGCCGACGATATCCTTCGTCGCCTGGAGCGCCAGGTCCAGGCGGGCGCCGAAACCGGCCGGGCCACTTCCCGCTTCAGCGGCCGTGAAGGGTACGGTCATCACCCAGGGTTCCAGGTGCCGCTCCATGCGCAGCTTTCCGATGATCCAGCCCGAGACGAAGGCCACGGCCACGCCCGTCACCGTGTAGAGCAGGGCGATGCGCCACCCGAAGAGGCCGAACAGCAGGAAGAGAGCCACCTCGTTCACCATGGGCGCAGACACCAGGAAGCTGAACGTGGCGCCGAGGGGCACCCCCACCCGCACGAAGCCGATGAAGAGCGGCACGGCGGAGCAGGAGCAGAAGGGCGTGGCGATGCCCAGCAGCGAGGCCAGCAGGTTGCTCCAGGCGCCCGTGCGCTTCGCCAGCAGGTCGCGGGTGCGTTCGGGGCTGATGAACGTCTGCACGAAACTGACGCCCAGCACCACGGCGCCCAGGAGCATCAGCACCTTGGGCGCATCGTAGGCGAAGAAGGCCACGGCCTCGCCCAGGCGGCTGCCCGGAGCCAGGCCGAAGGCCCGGAAGGCCAGCCAATCCGCGATGGGTTTGAGCGCCACATAGAGGGCGATCCAGGCCGGGAGGGCGGCCAGCAGCCACCCTCCCGATTTCCAGAAGCCGCCACCGGAGGCGGGCGTCGGCGCTGCACAGGCACAACCCTTCGATTCCACGGTCATCTCCCCTTAACCACAGCAACCGGGCGCGCAGCAGGCCCGGGCGGCCTTGGCGGCCTCCACCTGGACGCTGATGACCGAACTGGCCAGACGCTCCAGTTCCTCGGGGCTCATGCCCGGGTAGCGCTGCTTCGCCAGCTCCATCAATTCCGGCGAGAGTTCCGCCAGGCCGAAGTGCCGCTCAGATGCCACGGTCACGCCGTCAAAGCCCGCGGCGCGGATGGCGGCCAGGTAGTCGTCCTTCAGCATGGCGCCGGAGATACAGGCGGCGTAGGCATCCATGTCCTCAATCAGAGCCTCGGGAAGAGGCCGGGCCAATACCAGGTCCGACACCTGGAGGCGGCCGCCGGGCTTCAGCACGCGGAAGGCCTCGCGGAAGACCTTGGCCTTGTCCGGGGCGAGGTTCACCACGCAGTTGGAGAGGATCACGTCCACGCAGGCGTCGTCCACGGGCAGGGCCTCGATGTCTCCCAGGCGGAATTCGACATTCCCGTAGCCATGTTTCCTGGCCAGGGACGTGGCGCGCTCGATCATGGCGGGCGTCATGTCCACGCCGAGGACGCGGCCTTCGGGGCCCACGCGCTGGGCGGCGAGGAAGGCGTCGAACCCGGCGCCGGAACCCAGGTCCAGCACGGTCTCGCCGGGTTTCAGGGCCGCCAGGGCCACGGGGTTCCCGCAGCCCAGGCCCAGGTCGGCGCCCTCGGGCGCGGCGGCGAGATCCTTCGGGTCGTAGCCCCGATCGAGGCTCGCGTCGCCGGGATGGGCGCTCCCGCAACAGGAAGCAGAACCGCAGCAGGAGGAGGAAGCCGCGTCGCGGCTTGGCCGCGGCGCGGCGCGGGGGTCCGGGGGTGTCTGCGCAGCAGGGAACCCCCGGACAAGATTGGCATAGCGGTCGCGCACAGCGGATTTGAGGGTTTCAGGTTCCATGGTGGGGCCTTTCAGATGGAGGTTTCCCGGGACACCGGAGGCATCCACGTCCCAGGACGATGGAAGGTCAGTCCCTGCGGCAGCAGGGCGAAGGTTGGGGGTCGTCCACTGCGCCACCGGCGCAGCAGTCCTGCCAGAGGTACTCGGTGAGCCTGCGCAGGGTGCCGTAGTCGGCGCGATAGCGCAGTGTGGTGCCTTCGCGGGCCACCAGCACCAAGCCGGCGTCGGCAAGGGTGGCCAGATGATGGCTGAGGGTGGAGCCCGGGATGTCCAGGCGTGACTGCAGCTCTCCGGCGGGCGTCCCCGCCTCGGGGCCCTGCACCAAGCGGCGCAGGATGGACAGGCGGACGGGGTGTCCGAGGGCCTTCAGCCGCTCTGCCGCCTGTTCCACACGCCCGGTCATGGTCTCCTCCTGGTTTAATTCTAGAATTGTCGAAATAATGCGCAAGGCCTAATTTCGATTATTTTCGAAATTCATGAAACCCAGCCCCGCTCCCGGCCCAGGGCCTCCAGGCGGCGGGCGATCTCGTCGCGGGCGGCGCGGAAGCGGGCCCGCAGGTCCTCGGGCGTCAGCGCGGTATCGTCGCTGGCGGGGTCGGGGATGGGCCAGTGCAGGCGCTCGGCCATACCCAGGAAGGCCGGGCAGACCTCCTCAGCGCAGAGGGTGATCACCAGGTCCACCGAAACGGGATCGATGCCCGACGCGGGCTTCGAGGTGTGCCCCGAGGCATCGATGCCCAGCTCCGCCAGCGCTTCGATGGCATAGGGGCTCACGCGGCTGGGCCGGCTGCCGGCGCTCTGGATGCGGAGATCCGGGAACATCTGCCGGGCGATGCCTTCGGCCATCTGGGACCGGGCGCTGTTGGCCACGCAGAGGAAGAGGATGGAGGTCACGGAGCGTCTTCCTCGAGCAGCAGTTCCCAGAAGCCCACGTCGATCCAGCGATCGAACTTCCGCCCAGCCTCCCGCATGTGCCCCACCTTCCGGAAGCCCAGCCGCTCGTGCAGCCGCACGCTCACGTCGTTCGGCAGCGCCACGCCGCCCAGGACCAGGTGGAAGCCCCGGACCCGCAGTTCATCGAGCAGGGCCTGGTAAAGCCGGACCCCGATCCCGCGGCACCGCTGGTCCGTGGCCAGGTAGATGGCCGTTTCGGTCGAATACCGATAGGCGGCCCGCGCCCGCCAGACCGAGCTGTAGGCATAACCCAGCACACGGCCCCCCTCCTCCCACACCAGCCAGGGGTACTCCGCGGTCACCTTGGCGATGCGGGCCGCCATCTCCTCGGCGGTCACCGGGACCTCTTCGAAGGTGATGGTCGTATCCCGGATGTAGGGGTTGTAAATGTTGGCCAGGGCCTGGGCATCGGCAGGGGTCACGGGGCGGATCATGGCCTACCTCTTAGCGGGATCCACCGCGGGACAGCACGTGGCACCGGAGACATTCTCCGGGCTCTCCGGATACCACTTCCGCTTCAGCCAGAGGGCCACGTTGACGAGGCCGATGAGGGCGGGCACCTCCACCAGCGGCCCGATGACGGCGGCGAAGGCCGCGCCATGGGCGATGCCGAAGGTGGCCACGGCCACGGCGATGGCCAGCTCGAAGTTGTTGCTGGCGGCGGTGAAGCTCAGCGTGGCGCTCTGGGGATAGGTGGCCCCGGCCTTCTTCGACAGCCAGAAGCTCACCATGAACATCACCACGAAGTAGATGAGCAGCGGGATGGCGATGCGGAGGACGTCGAAGGGCAGCTTCACGATGGTGTCGCCCTTGAGGCTGAACATCACCACGATGGTGAAGAGCAGCGCCACAAGCGTCAGCGGACTGATCTTCGGCACGAAGACCCGGTGGTACCAGTCCAGGCCCTTGAGCTTCCCGAGGATGTAGCGCGTGAGGAAGCCGGCGATGAAGGGAATGCCCAGGTAGATGAAGACGCTCTCGGCGATCTGCCCGATGGTGATGTTGACCACCGCGCCCTGGAGACCCAGCTTGGCGGGCAGCACCGTGGCGAAGAACCAGGCGTACACGCTGAAGAAGAGCACCTGGAAGATGGAATTGAAGGCCACCAGGCCCGCGCAGTACTCGGTGTCGCCCTTGGCCAGGTCATTCCACACGATGACCATGGCGATGCAGCGGGCCAGGCCGATGAGGATAAGACCGATCATGTACTCCGGCTTGTCCAGCAGGAAGAGCACGGCCAGCCCGAACATGAGCAGGGGTCCGATGATCCAGTTCTGGAGCAGCGACAGGCCCAGGACCTTCTTGTTCCGGAAGACCAGGTGCAGCTCCTCGTACTTCACCTTGGCCAGGGGCGGATACATCATCAGGATCAGGCCCGCCGCCAGCGGCACGCTGGTGGTGCCCACGTTCCAGGCGTTGATGGCGCGGTTGAAGCCGGGCACGGCGAAGCCCAGCAGCACGCCAAGTCCCATGGCCAGGAAGATCCACAGGGTCAGATATCGATCCAGGAAGGACAGCCGACCTGTGGACATGATGGCCTCCGAGGTTCTATCGCAGTCGTCTACTTGCAGTCGCAGTCGTCGCCACAGTCGCCCTTCTGGCCGCCGGCCTCTTCGCAGGCGCAGGCGCCACCACAGCAACCGCCACCCTCACCCACCAGGGCCGACTGGGCCAGCGACATGATGATCGAGTGGGGATCGCCCTTCACCCGCAGGGCCATGTTCACGGCCTCGATCATGTCGTCATTGGATACGCCCAGCTCCGCCAGCCGGCTCTGATGGGCCCGGAAGGCGCGTTCGGCATTGGCGCCGATGGCGGCGCCCAGGGCGATGAGGTTGAGGGTCGTCTCGTTGAGGCCCGTGGCTTCGGTTGCTGCCTCGGTCTGGGGCTGGGTGGTCATGCGTGCTCCTTGAGGGTGCGTGAGGGGGGACAGTCAGAAGGTGTGCAGGGATCGCAGCGCAGGGCGAGGGCCTGGGCCCGGTCCCGGGAAAGTTCGGCCTCGGCCCCAGCCATGAGGGGCCAGAGGGCCTCCAGCAGGGGGCGGACGGAGGCCTCGTCGGAGAGGGCCACGTGGACCCAGCGGCCCACCTTCCATTCGCGCACGACGCCCGTCCGGCGCAGGCCGGTGAGGTGCTCGGACACCGTGGACGACGCCAGGCCCAGCACCTCGGCCACCTCGCAGACGCACAGCTCGCCTGCGTGCAGCAGTGCCAGGATGCGCAGGCGCACGGGGTGGGCCAGGGTCTTGAGGGTGTCCACAAGGGGGCGGAGGGGGTCTGAGGTCATTTCGTTATTTCCCGAAACATCGTCATCATACCGTGCCATTCGCCCCTTGCCATACCTCGCCTTTTGATATTTGCTGAAACCAGCTTTCCCATCAGGAGTTCCCATGCCGCGGACCCCCTCCGCCCTGCTGCCGTTGGCCCTGGCCACCCTCCTCCAGGCCCAGGCCCCCTTCCCCTCCGCCCAGCCAGCCCCATCGCCTGTGCCGGTGATGAGGGAGTACCCGGACACGCCCGCTGGCAAGCTGCTGCGCGACATCAAGGAGCACGCGGAGGTGGTGGCGCGCGTGGAATACCTGTGCGACGTGATCGGCCCCCGCCTCACGGGCTCGGAAAAGCTGCGGCAGGCCCAGGCCTGGGCCAAGGTGGAGATGACGCGGCTCGGCGCCGTGAACGTCCACGAAGAGGCCTACGACTTCGGCCTGGCCTGGGCCCGGGGCACGGACAGCGCCCGCCTGCTCACCCACAACGGCCTCCGCTTCCGGGTGGATCAGCAGGCCTGGACCCCGGGCACCAAGGGTGCCGTGAAGGGCGACCTGATCCTGATGGACGCCCGGAACCTTGAAGAATTGAAGGCTTTCAAGGGACAACTCAAGGGCCGGATCCTGCTGCGCACCAACCCCGACGACAAGCGCCCACCGCTGGATCGCCGGGGCCGGGACATGGAGGCCTTCCAGGTGGAGCAGGCGGCCATGACACAGTTCCTCCTCGACGAGGGCGCCTTGGCCACCCTGTCCATGTCGGGGCGGAAAAACGGGCTCAGCTTCGCCAGTGGCGGGGCCGGGCGCGATCCCAAGAAGGCCGGCCTGCCTGGGGCCTACGTGCCCCAGGAACCCTACAAGATGCTCCTGCGCCAGCTGGCCCGGAAGGAGACCGTGAGGCTCGAGTTGTCCCTGGGCGGCAGCTTCTCGGCAGCGCCGGTCCAGGCCTACAACGTCGTAGGTGAGATCCCGGGCCGTGAGAAGCCCGGTGAAGTCGTCATCGTGGGCGGCCACCTGGATAGCTGGGACCTGGGCACCGGCGCCACGGACAATGCCACCGGCAGCTCCGTCGCCCTGGAAGTGCTGCGCGCCCTGCAGGCCACGGGTCTGAAGCCCAGGCGCACCATCCGGATCGTCCTTTGGAGCGGCGAGGAACAGGGCCTGCTGGGCTCCCGCGCCTACGTGGAGGCCCACAAGGCGGACATGGACGCCATCCAGGCCGTGCTGGTCCATGACATGGGCACGGGCATGGTGAAGGGTTTCACCCTCCAGGGCCGCGAGAATTGCCGCGGGCTCATGGCCCAGGCCATCGCCCCCCTCAACGACCTGGGCGTGAAGGATCTCTCCCTCCGCGTGATGGGCAGCACGGACCACGCCCCCTATGACCGGGCCGGCGTGCCCGCCTTCGCCGCCATCCAGGACCCCGCGGATTACTTCCTGGGTACCCACCACAGCCAGATGGATTTCCCGGATCATCTGCTGCCCGACCAGCTGGTGCAGGGTGCTCAGGCCATGACTGTAACCGCCTGGGAACTGGCGGAGATGGACGCCCGCCTGCCCCACGGCCGCCTTCCGGCCCGGCCCGTGGCGGGAGCCGTCAATCCCCAGGGGCGTCCCTGACCTGAGCGCCAGGCCGCCATCCGAAACCTGCTCGATCTCGTGGACGCGCTGGAAAAGTAGAACGGGGAGCCAGAACCTCAGCCCCTGGCCAGCCGCGTGAGGGTCTCCAGGGCGTCCGCAGGTCCCATCACCAGCAGTTCGTCGCCGGTCTGGAACCGTTCCTCGCCGGAAGGGTTGAAGCGCAGGCCCGCGCCCGGATGCACCAGGCCCACCAGCAGCGCGCCCGTGGCGTGGCGGAGGCGGGCCTCCCGCAGGGTCTGGCCCACCAGGGCGGAGCCGGGCGCGATGGCGATGCGCTCCAGGCCCAGCTCCAGCTGCTCCTGCTGGAGCACGATGTCGAAGAAGTTCATCATCTCGGGCTTGAGCAGCAGGCCGGCCATGCGACGGCCACCGATCTCGTAGGGACTCACGATGTGATCCGCCCCGGCGGCCCGGAGCTGACGCTCGGTGCCCAGCTTGGCGCTGCGGGCCACCACGGGCAAATCTGGCCGGATCTGCTTCGCGGTGAGCGTCACCAGGACGTTGTCGGCGTCGGTGGTGAGGGCCGTGATGAGGCCCCGCGCCTGGCGGATGCCAGCCCGCTCCAGCATCAGCTCGTCCATGGCGTTGCCGTAGAGGATCAGCTCGCCGGCGAAACGGGGACTACGGCCCTTGGAATCGTCCTGCTCGATGATGACGAAGGGGACGCCGGCCTTCTTCAGCTCCCAGGCGGCCTGGAAGCCCATCTTCCCGAAGCCGCAGACGATGATGTGGCCCTTGAGGTCGTCCAGGCGTTTCTGCATGCGGCGCTCCATGATGTAGCCCTTGAGGTCCCCCTCCAGGAGCAGGGCGGTCAGATTCGAGATGGCGTAGGTGGCCACGCCCAGGCCGATGATGAGGTAGAAGATCGTGAAGAGCTTCGTCCGCGCGTTCACATCGCCCAGCTCCCGGAACCCCACGGTGAACAGGGTGGTGATGGCCATGTAGAGGCTGTCGAGGGCATTGAGGTGCGACAGCCAGTGGTAGCCCAGCCCCCCGCATACGATGACCGCCACCAGCAGCGCCAGGGTGTAGCGGAGGCGCCTCATCGGCCCATCCTGCCGCTCGTCCCGGCCTCCGGGGAAAGGCGTACCGGCCTTCATCTCACCCCCCGAGGCCGGGCTTGATGGCGAAGTTGGCCGTGCTGAAGGCCGCCAGGTGGTCACCGCAGGTGAGCCGGCATTCCAGGATGCCACTCCGGCCGGAGATGCGCACCACCTGGGCGTCGGCGCGCACCTCGCCCCGGGCGGGCTCCAGGTAGCGGATGTGCAGGTCGGAGGTGGCGAAGGGCATGGCCCCGTCGAAGGCCGTACTGAGGGCGATGGCGCTCGCCATGTCGGCGATGGTGGCCAGCACGCCTCCGTTCACGACCCCCCGGGTGCCGTTGATCACGGCCTTGGTGGGCTGGAGCACCATGACGGTCGCGCCGGGCCGTACCGATTCGATGGTGAGCCCCCAACCACTGATGAGCGGCCAGGGATGGAACCGTGCGCGCAAACGCTCCAGCAGATCCGGCGCGAGGGTCTCGGGAATCTGCGGCTTAGGCATGATCCAGGATAGCCCGATGTCGAACCTCTTGTGTCAGAGCTTCAGCACGCCCTTGAGTGTCTCGGCCATGTCCTGGAAGACCTTGGTCTGGGGACTGTGGGGGTGCTCCGCCACGAAGGGCTTGCCGCTATCCCCACCTTCGCGGATAGACAGATCGATGGGCACCTCGCCCAGGAAGGGCAGTTCCATGCGGATGGCGGCAGCCTTCACGCCGCCGTGGCCGAAGATCTGGGTCTCCTGGCCGCAGCCGGGACAGATGAAGCTGCTCATGTTCTCGATGATGCCAAGCACGGGCACCTTCACGGTCCCGAACATGCCGATGGCCTTCTTGGCATCCAGGAACGCTACGTCCTGGGGTGTGCTGACGATGACGGCGCCGTCCACCTGGGCATTCTGGATGAGGGTGAGCTGGACGTCGCCGGTACCCGGCGGCAGGTCGATGAGCAGCACGTCGAGGTCGCCCCAGGCCACGTCCTTCAGGAACTGCTGGAGGGCCTTGTTGAGCATGGCGCCGCGCCAGATGACGGGCCGGTCCTCCTCGATGAGCAGGCCCATGGACATGACCTTGATGCCGAACTTCTCGAGGGGCAGGATCTGGCCCTCCGGCGTGCCCAGGGGCGAATCCTTCAACCCCATCATCATGGGGACGGAGGGGCCGTAGATGTCCGAATCCAGCAGGCCCACCTTGAGACCCAGCTGGGCCATGGCGATGGCGAGGTTGATGGTGACGGTGCTCTTGCCCACGCCCCCCTTGCCGGAACCCACCACCACGCAGCGCTTGATGCCAGGGATGAGGTTCTTGAACTCCACCTGGGCGGTCTTCTCCCAGCCGATCTCGATATCCACCGCCGAGACGCCGGGCTGGTTGAGGATCAGCTCCTCCAGGGCCTGCTTGATGACCTGCACCCGGTCCTGGTACGCCTCCATGAGCTGGAGCAGCACCGTCACCTTGCCCTCTGTGACGTCGATCCCCTTCACGGCCTTCAGGGTGGTGAGGGTGGCACTGGTCCCGGGGACGACATAGGCATTCAAGGCTTCAAACAGGGCGGCGCGGCTGATCTTCGTCATGCGTGTCTCCAGCCCATTAGTTTGACACGGAGAATGAATGACTGACACCTCGCTACGCCGGGAGGAACCCTGGGAGAGCTACCAGCCGAGGCAAGGCCTCCTTGCCTCGGCGCGGGGGTCCGGGGGGAGGCTCCACCTCCACGAGCCCAAAGGGCGAGTGGGAGCCACGCCCCGCGTGGCGTCAGGTGGAGGCGCGCAGCGAGGGACCCCCGGAGAGCATTAAATATCCGAATCCAGGGGCGGCAGTTTCTGGGTCATGGCCCCCACGCCACTGGCCAGCAGGGTGTGCTCGTAGATGCGGAGCTGACTTCGCAGGGGCGGATCGTTCTCGTCCAGGCCCCGGCGCAGCACGTCGCCCTCGGGGCCCAGCACCCGGCCCTTCAGGGTGTCGTGCAGCTGGAGCTCCACCATCTCCATCACCTGGGCCGCCAGCAGGGGGTCCACGAGGGGGAAGGCCAGCTCCACCCGGCGGTCGAGGTTGCGGGGCATGAGGTCGGCACTGGAGAGGAGCGTTTCGGGGTGCCCGTCGTTGGCGAAGTGGTAGATGCGGGCGTGCTCCAGGAAACGGTCCAGGATGGACAGAGCCCGGATGTTCTCGGAGAGCCCCGGGACGCCCGGCCTCAGGCAGCAGGTGCCCCGGACGATGAGATCCACCTTCACGCCTTCGCGGCTGGCCTCGTAGAGCAGCTGGATGAGCTGGGGGTCCACCAGGGCGTTCATCTTGAGCACCATGCGGGCGGGCCGGCCATCGTGGGCGTGGGCGCTTTCCCGCTGGATGCGGGCCTTGAGGGCCTTCTTCAGGTGCTGGGGCGCCAGCAGGATCTGGTGGAAGCGGGGCGGCCGGGTGTAGCCCGTGAGCATGTTGAACAGGTTCGACAGGTCCTCGCCGAACTCGGGCCGGGCCGTGAGCAACCCCAGGTCCGAGTAGAGGCGGCTGGTGCGCTCGTTGTAGTTGCCCGTGCCCAGGTGGCAGTACCGCTTGATGCCACTGGCCTCCTGGCGCACCACGAGACAGGCCTTGCAGTGGATCTTGTGGTTGGGCAGCCCGTAGACCACATGCACACCCGTCTTCTCCAGGCGTCGGGCCCAGGTGATGTTGGCGGCTTCGTCGAAACGGGCCCGCAACTCCACGATGGCCGCCACCTGCTTGCCGCGCTCCGCCGCGCGCTCCAGGGCTGCCGCCACGGGACTGCTCGCGGTGATGCGGTAGAGGGTCATCTTGATGGCGAGAACCTTGGGATCTTCCGCCGCCTCGCGCACGAAGCGCACCACGCTGTCGTCGAAACTCTGATAGGGGTGGTGCAGCAGGATGTCGTTGTGGGAGATGGCATCGAAGATGCTGCCCGCCTGGTCAAGCTGGGGCACGGGCAGGGGGGGCAGGGGCGTATCCTTGAGCAGCGGCAGGTCCAACTGGCTGCAGAGCTGCATCAGGTCTGAAAAGGCCGTCAAGCCCAGGCTGGGGTAGAGATCCTCGGGGCTCAGCTCCATCTCCTCGATGAGCAGATCCAGCACCTTGGCTGACAGGCCATGCTCGTACTGGAGCCGGACCACGGCGCCGCGGCGGCGGTCGCGCAGGCTTTCCTCCACGGTCTTGAGCAGGTCCTCGGAGGGATCTTCTTCCACCGGCAGATCCGAATCCCGCGTCACACGGATGGCGTGGCAGCTCTTCACGGTGTAGCCCAGGAAGAGCCGCGATAGATGGTGCCGCACCACATCCTCGAGCATGACGAAGGCATGGGCGCCCGGGGCCGTGGGCACCCGCAGGAACCGCGAGGCGAGGCCCGTGGGCACGTGGATGAAGGACAACTCCGAGGCCGGCAGATCCCCGTCCAGCAGGTCCTCGTCGGGTTCCAACTCCACCACCAGCACCAGGGCCCGGTTGCCCAGGCGGGGGAAGGGGTGGCCCGTGTCCACGGCCAGCGGGGTGATTAAGGGCAGGAGGCTGCGCTCGAAATAGCTCAGAAGGAAGGCGCTCTGCGCCCCATCCAGATCCTTCGGGTTCATGATGCGGATGCCCGAGGCTTCCAGCTGGGGCTCCAGAATCGCGTGGAAAAGCTCGTGCTGGCGGGCCGAATAGGCGTGGATCCGCGAGGACACCCGCTCCAGCAGTTGGCGCGGGGTGAGCCCATCGGGACCGGGCTGGGTGATGCCCGCGTCGATCTGCCGCCAGATGCCCGCCACCCGCACCATGAAGAACTCGTCCCAGTTGCTGGACACGATGCTGAGGAACTTCACCCGCTCCAGCAGGGGCACGGTGGGGTCCTCGGCCTCCTCCATGACCCGGGCGTTGAAATCCAGCCAGCTCAGCTCGCGGTTGAGCAGTTCCTCGGGGCGGGGGATGGGGTGGAACACGGATAGCCTCTGCGGCTGGATGTAACAATCTGATGGTACAGGCGATGGCGCGTCGGACTTCAAGAACTTCCTTTGTTTTCGTGGCCTTATGAGGCAGAATCAATGGTTCGGCCCTCCACCGGGAGGGACCGAACCGGTCCGCCCGGACCCGCCCCAACGAGAGGGCAGCCAAACCCCGAGGGTTGGCGCTGCCAGGTAGGAGGAACTACTCATGTCCCAGGAAGTCCTGCTCGTCCCCAAGCGCGAAACCTTCGGCAAGGCCGCCGTCCGCGATCTCAAGAAGAGCGGCATGATTCCGGCCGTCGTCTACGGCCTGAATGAGGCCCCCGTCGCCATCGCCATCAGCCCCAAGGTGGTGGCCCGCGTGCTGGCCAGCGATGCCGGGATGAACTCCGTGATGTTCCTGCAGCGCGAGGGCACGGACATCAAGCGCCACGTCATCATCAAGGACCTGCAGCGCGACCCCATCACCAGCCGCCTGCGCCACGTGGACTTCATGCGCGTGGACATGACCCACAAGGTGCGCGTGAAGGTGCCTGTGCGCCTCGTCGGCACCTCCATCGGCGTGAAGGCCATGGGTGGCGTGCTCGACTTCGCCCATCGCGAGATCGAGGTGGAATGCCTCCCCAGCATCATTCCCTCCCACATTGATGTGGATGTCACCAACCTCGCCATCGGCGACAGCATCCGCTTCGAGCAGATCGCCCTCGTGCCGAACGTCGTCCTCATCGGTGATGCCCATCAGACGGTCTGCTCCGTCCGCGGCAAGGCCGCCGAGGAGGAAGAAATCGCCGCCCCCGCTGCCGCCGCCGCAGTCGCCGAGCCCGAAGTGGCGAAGAAGGGCAAGAAGGAAGAGAAGAAGTAAGGGGCAAGTCCTCAGTCCTCAGTCCTCAGTGCGGGCGCCTTGCGGCGCCCGCTGCTTTTTTGGGATTGACAATAGTAAGCACTTACTTACAATCAAAACATGACGCAGCCTTCCCTGGAGCTCACCCCCAAGCGTGCGGAGATCGCGGATGCCGCGCTGCGCATCATCGAGACCCGGGGCATCGCGGCCCTGACCACCGCGGCCCTGGCCGCGGAGCTGGGCGTGAGCAGTGGCGCCCCCTTCCGCCACTTCGCGAGCCGGGAGGAGATCCTGGAGGCCGTGGTCGTGCGGGTGGAGGGCCTGATCCTGGCCACCTTCCCGCCCGAAACGACCCCGCCCCTAGAGCGCATCCAGGCCCTGCTCAGGGCCCGCGTGAAGGTGGTGGGCGGCCACCGGGGCATCGGGCGGCTGATGTTCTCCGAACAGTTCGCCCTGGCCCTGCCGGAGGCCGCCGTCGCGAGGCTCCGTTCCGTGGTCGTACGGACCCAGGCTTTCCTTCTGAACGCCCTCGCAGAGGGGCAGCGGGAAGGCGCCGTACGCGGTGATCTCACGGCAGAGGCCCTGCTGTCAGTGGTCTTCGGGCTGCTCATGCACCTCGTCTACACCCAGGCCGCCAGTCATGGCCGCCGGGCCGGTGATATCGGCGAGACCTGCACGACCCTCCTCGCCATCCTGCAACCCCCTTCCGCCCGCTGAACTGGCGGCGCCCCTCGGAGTCCCCATGCGCAAGTTCCCCTTTCCCATCCTGCTGACGGCCCTCCTGGCCGGTCTGTCCGCCCTGCCTCTGGGTGCCCACTGCGACGCCCTGGACGGCCCCGTGGTCATCGCTGCAAAAGCGGCGCTGGCGAAGGGCGATGTCAACCCGATCCTCGCCTGGGTGAAGGCAGAGGACGAGGCCCAGATCCGGGCTGCCTTCGCCCGCACCCTCAAGGTCGGCGCCCTGGGCCCCGAGGCCCAGGAACTGGCCGAGGCCTACTTCTTCGAGACGCTGGTGCGGATCCATCGCGCCGGAGAGGGGGCTCCCTACACGGGCCTCAAGCCTGCGGGCATGGATTTCGGTCCGGCCATCCCCGCCGCTGACAAGGCCCTGGCCTCCGGCGACATGAAGCCCGTGTTCGATCTCATGCACGGCGTCCTCAAGCCCGGCCTCGAAGCCCGGTTCAAGGAGGCCCGCGCCACCCGGAGCCAGGCCTTGTCCGATCCTGCCTCCGGCCGGAAGGCCGTGGCCGCCTACGTGGACTTCCTCCACTACGTCGATGGCGTCTACCGCGCCGCGGCCGGAGGTACTCATACCGTGGCCGCCGAAGCCGAAGCCCATCATCAGCACTGAACCCGGGTCCTTGCCCATCCAGCGGGCGCCTTGCGGCGCCCGTCGCTTTTACCGAAGACTGAGGACTGAAGACTGAGGACTCAAACAACCATGTGGACTCTCGTACCCCTCGGCAACCCCGGCCCCGAGTACCAGGACACCCGACACAACCTCGGCCGGCTCATGCTCCAGCGCTGGATGGCGGACCGGAACCTGGCGCCGGCACCCTCGAAACGCTTCCCGTCGGGCACCCTCTACCCCTTAACGGACCACCTCCGGGCCCTGGTGCCCAGCACTTACATGAATCTATCCGGCGAGGCCTGTGCCCAGGCCGAGGCTGCGGGGATCTACCCGCGGAAGCTGGTGCTGCTCTACGACGACAAGGATCTGCCCCTGGGGACGGGCCGGTTCCGGCTGAACGGCTCGGACGGTGGCCACAATGGCCTGCGCTCCGTGTTCGAGTGCCTGGGCACCTCGGACATCGCCCGGCTGCGCTTGGGCATCGGCCCCTTCCAGCGCCCCCTGGTGGACTTCGTGCTGGAGCACTGGACCGAGCCCGAATGGGAGTGCATCGACGCCCTGGATGCCCCCTTCGCCCGGTTCCTGGCGCTGCTGGGCGCCACCGAGGATCTGGACGGCCTGGCGAACCAGGTGAATCCGGCGGGTTTCTGGGAGCCCAGACCCTAGACTTTCCGTTGATCTTCCAGGCATTCCACGCGAAACTACCTGTTCGCGTCCTCCGCTGGAGGGCTCTTCCTTGCTCCCCGGAAACCAGTGGGGGGCTTCACATCCACAAGGAGGACAGATGCGTCATTACGAGACCATCTTCATCGCCTCCCCCACGCTGACGGATGAGCAGAGCGATGAGCTCGTCAAGCAGTTCGAGGGGGTAATCGCCGAGCAGGGTGGCGAACTGCTCAAAACCGACAAGTGGGGCCGCAAGAAGCTGGCCTACGAAGTCCAGAAGTTCAGCGAAGGCTACTACACGCTCTTCGAGATGAACGCGGGCCCCGACCTCATCGCCGAGCTGGAGCGCCGCTTCCGCAACCACGATTCGGTCATCAAGTACCTGAGCGTCCGCATGGACGAGGCCGAGAAGGCCGCGGGCCGCGCCAAGCAGCGCATCGAGCGCGAAGCCCGGCGCAAGGCCAAGGCCGGGGTCAAGGACCGTTCTCCTGAAGAGGTGATGGGATGAAGCGCCGAGCTGATGCCAAGAAGGGCAAACCCAAGAAGAAGAAGGCTTTTGGGGGACGACGCGCGAAGTTCTGCAAGTTCTGCGTCGAGAAGTCCACGATGATCGACTACAAGGACGTGAAGACCCTCCAGGCCTTCACTCCCGAGCGCGGCAAGGTGCTGCCCCGCCGCACCAGTGGTGTGTGCGCCGTCCACCAGCGCGTCCTCGTCGAAGCCATCAAGCGCGCCCGCAACATCGCGTTGCTGCCGTTCGCCGCGGACTGATCCGGGGCGCTGATTAACTGAAAAGCGGGGGCTTCGGTCCCCGCTTTTCCTTTAAGCTGGAGCCATGTCCGAACCCGCCCCCACCCTGAAGCTCCCCATGCCCCTCCGCCGCAAGAAGGCCATCAAGGCGGCCTGGAAGCCGCTGCTCTTGCAGTGGCTGGTGCCGGGGGCGGGGTACTGGATGATTGGGGAGAAGGGCCGGGCCAAGGTGTTCTTCGGCGTCTGGGTGATCTTCTGTGTGCTAGGGGCGTTCCAGCTACAACTCGGCGCCGTGGATGGCGTGAAGGGCGGCGTGTTCGTGCCGGTGCAGGGGGCCTGGCTGCCCACCCTGGGCGCCTTCGCCACCGGCGGCATCGGGCCCGTATATGGCGTGTTCGCCTGGGCCTTCGGCGGGACGGGCACTGAGCCGGTACGCACCCTGACGCAGGAGTACGGCGCCACCTATGTGATGGTCGCCGGTCTGCTGAACTGGCTCTGCTGCTTCGACCTCTGGGATCGCATCACGGGCCGCTGGGTCTTCCGCCTGCCAAAGGACGAGCAGGAGAAGATCGCCAGGGGCGAGTAGCTGTCGGCTATCAGCCCTCGGCCTTGAGGCTCTTCGCCAGGAGCTGGGTGCGGATGAAGACGTCGATGTCGCCGTCCAGCACCTTCTGGGTCTGGCTGGTCTCCGCGCCGGTGCGATGGTCCTTGACCATCTGGTAGGGCTGGAGCACGTAGCTGCGGATCTGGCTGCCCCAGGCCACATCGGCCTTGTCGCCGCTGGCGGCGGCCACCCTGTCCAGGAACTTCCGCTGCTCCAATTCGTAGAGGCGCCCTTGCAGCACCTTCAGGGCCGTCGCGCGATTCTTGATCTGGCTGCGCTCGTTCTGGCAGCTCACGACGATGCCCGTGGGCAGGTGGGTGAAGCGCACGGCGGATTCAGTGCGGTTCACGTGCTGGCCGCCAGCGCCGCTGGCGCGGAAGACATCGATCTTGAGGTCCTTCTCGGGGATGTCGACGTTGATGGTGTCGTCCAGCTCCGGGCTCACGTACACGGCCGCGAAGCTGGTGTGCCGGCGCTTGGCCGAGTCGAAGGGGCTGATGCGCACCAGGCGGTGGACGCCGGCCTCGGCGCGCAGGTAGCCGTAGGAGAAGGGCGCGTCGACGATGAAGGTGGCACCCTTGATGCCCGCCTCCTCCCCGTCCTGGTAGTCGATCATCTCCGTGGCCCAACCCTTGGATTCGCAGAAGCGCAGGTACATGCGGAGCAGCATGGCCGCCCAGTCCTGGCTTTCGGTGCCGCCGGCCCCGGGGGCGATGGCCACGATGGCGTGGTTGTGGTCCAGGTCGCCGCTGAGCATCATGCGGAGTTCGGCGTCTTCGATGACCTTGCGCAGATCGCCTTCCACCGATTCGACTTCCGTCAGCATGCCCGCGTCTTCCTTGGCCAGTTCCAGTCCGGTCTCCAGATCCTCCAGCCCGCTGGATAGGCGCTTGGCCAGGGCGATGTCATTGGTGAGGGTGCCCCGCTTCTGGAGAAGGGGCTTGGCGGCATCGGGATCGTCCCAGAAGCCGGGTACCGTGGTCCTCTCTTCGATCTGCTCCAGTTCCAGGGCTTTGCGTTCGGGATCCAAATGGGCGACCAGCTGCCGGACCCGGGGATCCAGCTCGTTCTTGGCCCGCACCAGGGTCTCGAAATCCATGGTTCACGTCTCCAGCCCGAGCCGATGTCCAGGCCCCAGGGAACCTTCGAGTTTAATGCAAAGCGGCCCCCGGCAGGCTCACGGTATTCTGATCGGATGCATGTCCCCACCCCTGTGCTGCCCGCTGATCTGGAGCCCACCATCCGTGGGGTCCTGTCGGGCCATGGAGGCGTCACCCTGGCCTGGGCCCGATGGGAGCACCCCGAACCCAAGGGGCGGGTGGTGATCTCCCACGGCTACGGCGAGCACGGTGAGCGTTACCGGCACACGGCCCATTGGCTGCACAGCCTGGGCTGGTCCGTGTCCAGCATGGATCACGCGGGATTCGGACGGTCCGGCGGCCTCCGGGGTGATGCCACGGGTGGCATCCGCGCCTTCGTGGACGATCTCGCCCTCTTTCTCCGCCAGGAGCGCCGCCACGACGCAGAGCGCACCGGTGCCACGGCCCGGATGGTGGACGGCGTGCCCATGCCGCCTCTTCCGGTCTGCCCCCAGGTGGTGCTGGGCCACAGCTTCGGCGGGCTGATCTCCCTGCTCACCCTCCTCTGGCATGCGGACACCCTGGATGGGTTGATCCTGTCGAGCCCCAGCGTGGCGGTGCGTTCCAACTCCAAGATCCTGATCCTGCTTTCCCGCATCCTGCGCTGGCTGATGCCCCACCGGCCCATCCAGCTTCACGGAGATAAGAATCAGGTCTGCTCGGACCCCGTCCTCGTACAGCGCTACGAGGTCGATTCCCTTTGCCACCGTTGGGCCACCGCCGCCTTCGGCGCCGCCCTGGAGGAGGGCCGGGCCGAGATCCTGCCGCTGGGCCACGAACTGGACCGTCCCATCCTCCTGCTGGAATCCGGCACGGACACGGT
>Ga0315270_10000606_pt1 | contig 19710 bp, 20 predicted proteins | sample C1_bottom_MG_FD_204932 | JGI IMG/M metagenome (GOLD analysis project Ga0315270, IMG submission 204932) | Sediment microbial communities from Yellowstone Lake, YNP, Wyoming, USA - C1_bottom | ecosystem: Environmental > Aquatic > Freshwater > Lake > Sediment | place: USA: Wyoming | collected...
CTGCATCGGCGCCTGCGGATGACGCGCCCGCAGAACCTGCCGCCAGCGCGGCCACGAACTAGTTGCGACCGGCGTGACGAGCGAGGCTGACGGTCAATCCATCGTCAGCAATTTGTCCGCCAGTATGGCCACAATGCGCTCGGCCGCCTTGCCGTCCCACAGCTTGGGTCTGCGCCCGCGCTTGCTCAGACCGTTGACTGCATTCAGCGCGGCGGCAATCACGTCTTCTGCCTTGGTGCCGGCCAGCACATTCGAGCCTTCATCGACGGTGATCGGACGCTCGGTGTTGTCTCGCACGGTGACGCAGGGCACGCCCAAAGCCGTGGTCTCTTCCTGCAATCCGCCGCTGTCGGTCAGCACCAGCACCGCGTCCTTCCACAGGTGCAGGAACGACATATAGGCTTGCGGCCCCATCAGTTCGACTGCCGGGCCCAGGTCGATGCCGAACTTCTCGATATTGGCGCGGGTGCGCGGGTGCACCGGAAACACCAGCGGCAACTCCTTGGAGACGGCGCGCAGCATGCTCGCCACGTTTTCCAGCGACGCGGCGCTGTCCACATTGGACGGGCGGTGCAGCGTGACGACGCCGTAGCGTGGATGGGCGCGCTTGTAGGCGTCGCTCTCCAGACCGCTGGTATCCATGGCCTTGAGCTTGTCGGCCTGGAACAGCACGTTGTCGACCATCACATGACCGACGTCCCAGACCGCGTCCATGTTCTTGCCCTCACTCCGCAGGTGCTCGAGACCACTCGGTTCGGTGACGAAGAACCAATCGGAGATCGAGTCGGTGACGAGCCGGTTGATCTCCTCGGGCATGCTCATGTCGCCGCTGCGCAGTCCCGCTTCGACATGAGCCACAGGAATGCCTGCCTTCTTGGCGACGATGGAGCAAGCCAGCGTTGAATTCACGTCGCCCACCACCAGGCACGCGGCGGGCTTTTCCGACGCGCACAAGGCTTCGTAAGCCTGCATGATCTTGCCGGTCTGCTCGGCATGCGATCCGCCGCCACAACCCAGCCGCACGTCGGGCGCAGGAATGCCGAGCTCCTCGAAGAACACCTCGTTCATGTCGCGGTCGTAATGCTGGCCGGTGTGGACGATCTTCCAGTCCAGACGCCCATCCAACTGCAGTGCGCGCACGATCGGCGCGATCTTCATGAAGTTGGGGCGCGCACCGGCGATCAGGTGGATGCAGGGTCGGGTCATGCGGGTTCCTGGTCGAAATACCTGGCGTCGGCCAGTAACGGGGCGTTCAAGTCTTTTTCGGCGAGCAGCGGGTCGATCCCGCCAAGGTCCGGCCACTTGATGCCGATGTCTGGATCATCCCAGCGCACCGCGCCTTCGCTTTGTGGCGCGTAATAGTTGGTGGTCTTGTAGAGGAAGTCGGCCGATTCGGATATCACCAAGGAGCCGTGCGCGAAGCCCGGTGGTATCCAGAGCTGGCGGTGATTCTCGGCGCTCAGCTCAACACCTTCCCAGCGACCGAAGTTGGGACTGGATTTGCGCATGTCGACAGCGACGTCGAACACCGCGCCGCTCGTGACACGCACCAGCTTGCCTTGTGCATGCGGCGGCAACTGGAAGTGCATGCCGCGCAGCACGCCCTTGCTTGAGCGCGAGTGGTTGTCCTGCACGAAGCGCACGTCAAAGCCGACCACCTGGTTGAATGCCGCTTCGTTCCAGCTTTCAAGAAAAAAGCCGCGCGCATCGCCGAACACACGCGGCTCGATGATCAGCACTTCGGGAAGGGCGGTAGCTGTCACTTTCATCAACAGGCATTCTCGCTCAGCAACTTCATCAGGTATTGGCCATAAACGCTCTTGAGCAGCGGCTGCGCGAGTCGCTCCAACTGCGCCGCATCGATCCAGCCTGAGCGGAAGGCGATTTCTTCGAGGCAGGCGACCTTCAATCCCTGGCGTCTTTCGAGCGTGGCAATGAACTGGCTGGCATCCAACAGGCTGTCGTGCGTGCCGGTATCGAGCCAGGCATAGCCGCGCCCCATAACTTCGACTCGCAGCTGATTTTGGCGCAGATACTGCGCGTTCACGTCGGTGATCTCCAACTCGCCGCGCGCGCTCGGCTTGATGGCGGCGGCGATATCACACACCTGCTCGTCGTAGAAATACAGTCCAGTGACTGCGTAGTTGCTCTTTGGTGTCTTCGGCTTCTCTTCGATCGACAAGGCCTTTTGTTGCCCGTCGAACTCGACCACGCCATAGCGTTCGGGGTTGGTTACATGGTAGGCAAACACGCTGGCGCCGGTTTGACAGGCAGTGGCGTTGGCGAGCAGCCGTCGCAAGTCGTGACCATAGAAGATATTGTCACCCAGCACCAGGGCGGTGGGCGCGTCATCGATGAACTGCTTGCCGAGCAGGAAGGTCTGCGCCAGGCCATCGGGGTTCGGTTGCACGCAGTAGCTGATGTCTATGCCCCAGCGACGGCCGTCGCCCAGCAGCGCGTTGAAGCGAGGCATGTCCTGCGGCGTGCTGATCAACAGGATGTCGCGTATGCCGGCCAGCATCAAGGTGCTCAAGGGGTAGTACACCATCGGCTTGTCATACACCGGCAGCAACTGCTTGCTCATGGCCAGCGTGGCCGGGTGCAGCCGGGTGCCGGAGCCTCCGGCGAGGATGATGCCTTTGCGGTTTTTCATCTGTTCATCCTTGGAGAATTTCGGCCAGCATGCGCTCGACGCCGACACGCCAATCGGGCGGTGTCAGGCCGAAGTGCTGCTGCAGCTTGGCGGTCGACAAGCGCGAATTGAGCGGGCGCTTGGCTGGGGTCGGGTAGTCGCTGGTCGGGATCGGCAGCACCTGCTCGGGCGTGACCCGCAAGACCTGGCCCCGTGCCCGGGCAAATTCGATGACGAACTTGGCATAGGCATGCCAGTTGGTCTCGCCACCTGCCACCGCATGGTAGGTGCCGGCCAAGTCGGGCTGCACGAGCGTGGCTCTCAGCATATGGGCCGTCAGGTCGGCCAGCAGTTCGGCACCGGTGGGTGCGCCGATCTGGTCGGCAATCACCTTGAGCTGATCGCGCTCGGCCGCCAGCTTGAGCATGGTCTTGGCGAAGTTGGCACCGCGCGCTGCGTAGACCCAAGAGGTGCGCAGGATCAAGTGCCGACAGCCGCTGGCACGAATGGCTTGCTCGCCTTCCAATTTGGTGCTGCCGTAGACGCTCAAAGGACGGGTCGGCGCATCTTCGTCGCGTGGCTGGTCGCCGCTGCCGTCGAATACATAGTCGGTGCTGTAATGGACCAGGATCGCGCCCAGCGCCTTGGCCTCGAGGCCCAAGCGCGCCGGCGCCTCGGCGTTGATCAGGCGTACTGACTCGGGCTCGCTTTCGGCCTTGTCCACGGCGGTGTGGGCGGCGGCATTCACGATCACCTGTGGCGCATGCGAGCGCACGTTGGCCACCAGCGCATCGCTGTCGGAGAGGTCGCATCCGTCTTCGAGGTCGAGCGCGATCAACTCGCCCAGGAGGCTGAGCGAACGCTGCAATTCCCAACCGACCTGGCCGTTCTTGCCCAGCAGCAATATCTTCACGCGCCGACCTTGGCGATTTCGCCGTACTGCTTGTCCAACCATTCGCGGTAGGCGCCACTTTGCACGCGCGCCACCCAATCCGGATGCTCCAGATACCACAGCACGGTCTTGCGTATGCCGGTGGCAAAGGTCTCTTTGGGCCGCCAGCCGAGTTCGCGTTCGATCTTGCGCGCATCGATCGCGTAGCGGCGGTCGTGGCCGGGGCGGTCCTTCACATAGCTGATGAGGCGGTTGTAAGGTCCGACGGGGTCGGGTCTCAATTCGTTAAGCAGCGCGCATACCGTGTTGACGATGTCGATATTGGCCATCTCGTTCCAGCCGCCGATGTTGTAGGTCTCGCCAAGGCGCCCACCGGCCAGCACGGCGCGGATCGCGCTGGCATGGTCGCTCACATACAGCCAGTCGCGGATCTGCTGGCCGTCGCCGTAGACCGGCAGCGGCTTGCCGGCCAAGGCATTGACGACCATCAGCGGGATCAACTTCTCGGGGAAGTGATAAGGGCCGTAGTTGTTGCTGCAGTTGGTGGTGACGACCGGCAGGCCGTAGGTGTGGTGCCAGGCACGCACCAGATGATCGCTGGCGGCCTTGCTCGCCGAGTAAGGGCTGTTGGGCTCGTAGCAGTGGTCTTCAGCAAAAGGCGGATCGTCTTTCGAGAGCGAACCGTAGACCTCGTCGGTCGAGACATGGTGGAAGCGAAAGCCCGTCCTGGCTTCGCCTTCCAGCGCCGACCAGTATGCACGCGCCGCTTCAAGCAGCGTGTAGGTGCCCTCGATATTGGTGCGCATGAAGGCGCCCGGGCCGCTGATCGAGCGATCGACATGGCTTTCGGCGGCGAAGTGGAGCAAGGCACGCGGACGGTGCTCGGCCAGCAAGCGGTCGACCAGCGCGCGATCGCAGATGTCGCCATGCACGAAGGCGTGGCGTGCATCGCCCTGCAGGCTCTTCAGGTTTTCCAGATTGCCGGCATAGGTGAGGGCGTCCAGCGTCACGATTTGTTCGTCGCTCTGGCCCAGCCAGTCGAGCACGAAATTGCTGCCGATGAATCCGGCGCCGCCGGTGACGAGTAGGGTCATGTCTTGCCTTCGTTCATCTGATGGGCTCAGCTGCGCCCATAGGTGTCCTCAAAGCGCACGATGTCGTCTTCACCGAGGTAGGAGCCCGACTGCACTTCGATGATTTCCAGCGGTACCTTGCCCGGATTCGCCAATCGGTGCGTTTGTCCGAGCGGGATGTAAGTGCTCTGGTTCTCGCTCAGCAAAATCGTCTGCTCGCCGTTCACTATTTCGGCCGTTCCAGACACGACGATCCAATGCTCGGCCCGGTGGTGGTGCATTTGCAGGCTCAAGGACGCGCCTGGCTTGACCATGATGCGTTTCACCTGGAAGCGCTCGCCCGAATCGATGCTGTCGTACCAGCCCCAGGGCCGGTGCACCTTGCGATGCAGCGTATGTTCGGTGCGCTGCTGGTCGCCGAGTTGGGCCACGATGTGCTTCACGTCCTGGCTGCGGGAGCGGTCGGCCACCAGCACGGCGTCGGCCGTCTCGACCACGACCACGTCGCTCAAACCGACGACGGTCACCAGGCGGCTGCTGGCATGCACGAGCGTGTTGTGGCTGGCGCTGATCAGCACATCGCCGCTGCTCGCATTGCCTTGTTCGTCCTTGGCCGCCACCTGCCACACGGCGTCCCAGGCGCCCAGATCGTTCCACCCGGCATCGAGCGGCACCATCTGCAGTTCGATCTGGCCCGGACATTTTTCCATCACTGCGTAGTCGATCGATTCGGCCGGCACGACGGCGAATTCGGCCTTGCCGGGGCGCAGGAATTTGCCGTCGGCGCTGCGCGCGTCCCAGGCTGTGCGGGTGGCTGCCGCAATGTCGGGTCTGAAGCGCTCGAGCGCCGCCATCCAGCTTGATGCGCGCAACACGAACATGCCCGAGTTCCAGTAGTAGCTGCCTTCACTCAGATAGGTCTTGGCGGTGGCCGCATCGGGTTTTTCGACGAACTGGGCCACGTCCAGAATACTGCCTTTGCCTGGTTGTGTGCGCACATAGCCGAAGCCGGTTTCAGGCCGATTCGGTTTGATGCCAAGTATCACGATGGCGCCGCTCGCCGCTTGGCGCACGGCCTGCTGCAGGGTGGCCGTGAAGGCGGCTTCGTCCGTGACGGTCTGGTCGGCAGGCGTGACGACCAGCACCGGATCCAGTCCGTCGCGAAGCGCTTGCAAGGCGGCCAGGGTCATCGCCGGCGCCGTGTTGCGGCCCACCGGTTCGAGCAGCACGGCGTCGGGTTCGGCGTTGATTTCGCGCAGCTGATCGAGCACCAGAAAACGGTGTTCCTCGTTGCTCACCACGCTGGGTGCGCTGACCTGGATGTCGGTGCTGCTCAAGCCCTGCAGCCTGGCCACCGCTTGTTGGAACAAGCTGAGTTGGCCAGCGCCTTCACCACCGAGCGCCAGAAACTGTTTGGGATAAGCGGCGCGTGACAGCGGCCACAAGCGCGTGCCATTGCCCCCCGCCATGGCAACGGGTTGAATCGTGATCTTGCTCATGCTGTTGTGCTTTGCATCAGTGGTGCTGTTTGGTTTCATGCAGGATTGAAGCCCTGCGGATTCATACTTTGCCAGCGCCAGCTGTCGGCGCACATCTGGCTCAAGTTGCGCGTGGCACGCCAGCCCAGCCGCTCGGCGGCCAAGCTGGGGTCGGCATAACAGGCGTCGATGTCGCCTGGGCGACGCGCCACGATTTGGTACGGAACAGGTCGCCCGCTGGCCTGTTCATAAGCGCGTGCCAGTTCCAGCACGCTGTAGCCGCGGCCTGTGCCCAGATTCACGGTGAGCGACTCGCTGCTCGCCAGCAAAAAATCAAGTGCCGCCACATGCCCCTCGGCCAGATCGACAACGTGGATGTAGTCACGCACGCCGGTGCCGTCCGGCGTGTCGTAGTCATTGCCAAACACCTGCAAGTAGGCACGCTTGCCGACCGCAACTTGCGCCACATAAGGCATCAGATTATTGGGCGTACCGCGTGGATCCTCGCCTATCAGTCCACTTTCGTGCGCACCGACGGGATTGAAATATCGCAAACAGGCGGTCTGCCAAGCGGGGTCGGCAGCACCGATGTCGCGCAGGATGTTCTCGCCCATCAGCTTGGTCGCACCATAAGGATTGGTGACTGACAGCGCGGCATCCTCAAGTATGGGCAATTGTTCGGGTTTGCCATAGACGGTGGCGCTTGAGCTGAACACCATGCGGCGCACGTCATTCGCTTGCATGGCCTGGCAGATGGTGATCAAGCCGCCGATATTGTTGGCGTAATAGGCCAGTGGTTTCTCGGCCGATTCACCCACTGCCTTGAAGGCTGCGAAATGCACCACGGCGTCGATGCGGTGCTGGCTGAACAACTGCTGCATGGCCGCGGCGTCGCACACATTGGCTTGGATAAATTGCGGCTCTTGGCCGGTCAATACCTTCAAGCGCGTCAACACCTCGGGTGAGCTGTTGGAGAAGTCGTCGACACCCATCACCCGGTAGCCCGCAGCCAGCAGCGCCAGCCATGTGTGAGATCCGATATAGCCGGTAGCGCCGGTCAGCAAGATGGTGGAGGGCATAGGTTTGGCTGGATTTCGCGGTGGATGGGTTTGTTCGACCTCGAGTACTTCGCAATTGGCAGTCTCCCAAGACCCACTGCCCCAGCGTATGGTCTCGGGATTCTCGCTCAATTCAGCGGCTGCTTGTTCTACCTTGACGAGACAAAGACCGCATCAGGTCGGGATGCCTACAATCTGGCCATGCTTCAAGACTGGACTTCCCTTATTGCGCCAGCGGCTCAGGAACGCCTGACCCTGCTGTTGAACCATGTGCTGAGCCGCGAGAGCGTCGCCTATGAGCGGCTGCGGCCGCATCAAGGTGCCACCGTGTTGATCGAGTTCACGGGGCGGCCGGCTTTCTTGCCGGGCTTCATTCCGGCGCCGCCTGCGCTGGCGCTGCAAATTACACCGGCTGGTTTGCTCGAGCGCCTCCCAGAGATACCAAGTGAGCCCGCGCTGCGAGTCCAGCTCGATGTCTCGAATCCGGCTGCGCTGGCGCTGGGCGCCTTGAGCGGCGAGCGGCCCAAGGTCGAGATTCAAGGCGACGCGGCGCTGGCCACCGACATGAGTTGGCTGATCGAAAACCTGCGCTGGGATATCGAGGACGATCTGGCCAAATGGCTGGGCCCAGCGCCTGCGCATGAGCTGGCGCGCATGGGCAAGGGCATCGCCGCGGCCTTGGGCGCCGTCGCGCGCTCGGTGTCTGCCATGGCTGGGCGTGGCGCAGCATGATCCGATATATCGCCCGACTGCTGCTGATCGTCATCACGGTGCTGCGTTTCGGGCTGGACAACCTGGCCCTGGGCGGCTTGAGCGGACGTCGCTATCGCTGGTTGCGCAGCCTGACCCGCGTGGGCCGGCGCTGGGATCAGCCGCGCGGCGTGCGCCTGCGCTTGGCGCTCGAGCGTCTGGGCCCGATCTTCGTCAAGTTCGGCCAGGTGCTGTCGACGCGGCGTGACCTCTTGCCCAACGATGTGGCCATCGAGTTGGCCAAGCTGCAAGACAATGTGCCGCCCTTTCCGGCGGCGCAAGCCCGCGCCACCATCGAGCGCGTACTGGGTCAGCCCATCGAGACCTTGTTTGCCAGCTTCGAGGCCGAGCCGGTGGCCAGCGCGTCGATTGCGCAAGTGCACTTCGCCACGCTGAAGGGCGGGCGTGAGGTCGCGGTCAAGGTGCTGCGCCCGGGCATGCTCGACATCATCGAAGACGACCTGGCCTTGCTGCGCACGCTGGCGGGCTGGGTCGAGCGTTTGAGCGCCGACGGTCGACGCCTCAAGCCGCGCGAGGTGGTGGCCGAGTTCAACACCTATCTGCATGATGAGCTGGATCTGGTGCGCGAGGCCGCCAATGCCGCACAGCTGCGCCGCAATATGACCGGTCTGGATCTGGTGCTGGTACCCGAGATGGTGTGGGACATGTGCAAGACCGAGGTGCTGGTGATGGAGCGCATGAAGGGCGTTCCCATCAGTCAGGCGCAACGTTTGCGCGACGCCGGGGTCGACATCCCGAAGCTGGCGCGTGACGGTGTGACGATTTTCTTCACGCAAGTGTTTCGCGACGGCTTCTTCCATGCCGACATGCATCCCGGCAATATCCAGGTGAGCCTGGAGCCGGCCACCTTCGGGCGCTATATCGCGCTGGACTTCGGCATCATGGGCACGCTGGCCGAGGGCGACAAGGAGTATCTTGCGCAGAACTTCGTCGCGTTCTTCCAGCGCGACTACAAGCGCGTCGCCGAGCTGCATATCGAGTCGGGCTGGGTGCCTGCCGGGACTCGTGTCGACGAGCTTGAAGGCGCCATCCGTACCGTGTGCGAGCCGCATTTCGATCGTCCCTTGAAAGACATTTCGCTGGGCCAGATCCTGATGCGATTGTTCCAGACCTCGCGTCGCTTCCACGTCGAGATCCAGCCGCAATTGGTGCTGCTGCAAAAGACCTTGCTGAACGTCGAAGGCCTGGGGCGCCAGCTGGATCCGGAGCTTGACTTGTGGGCCACCGCCAAGCCATTTCTGGAGCGCTGGATGAACGAGCAGGTCGGCTGGCGCGGCATGGGTGAGCGGCTCAGAAAGGAAGCGCCGCGCTATGCGCAATTGCTGCCCGAGCTGCCGCGGCTCTTGCACGACGCGCTCAAGGTCAGGGCGTCGCACACCGAGCAGCTCGCCCTGCTGGCCTTGCTGTCAGAACAGCGCAAAACGAATCGCTTGCTACAGGGCGTGATCTGGGCCGGTGGCGGTTTTCTATTGGGGCTGGTGGCGACGCAAATCGGATTGCGCTTCCTGTAATTGGGGTGTGGCAAGGGCTGGCGCGCACGAGAGTGGCGCCCGCCCTTATAATTTCACGTTTCAAATCAAGGGTTTAGACATGCCGATCTATGCCTATCGGTGCGCGGCCTGTGGCCACGCCAAAGATGTATTGCAAAAAATGTCCGATCCGCAGCTGACGCAATGTCCAGTCTGTGGGGCCGAGGCATTTCAAAAACAGGTCACGGCCGCCGGCTTTCAGCTCAAGGGCTCGGGCTGGTACGCGACTGACTTCAAGGGGGGCGCCACCGCGCCCGCCGCTGCATCGTCCAGCCCGGACGCAGCGCCCGCGGCCAGCGAGGCCAAGCCTGCGGCTGACAGCGCGAGCGCGACACCGGCCGCCGGTCCCAGCGTCTGAGTCGCGCCGCTGCTCCAAGGACATCCGTGAAGAAATACATCATCACTGGTCTGCTCGTCTGGCTGCCCCTGGCCATTACCGTCTGGGTGCTGATGTGGGTGCTGAGCCTGATTGACGGCGTGTTCGCCTGGCTGCTCACCGCCACGCAGACGCTGCTGCCGTTTTCCTTGCACACCAGCATCGAGAATCTGCGCAGCGTTCCCGGTCTGGGTCTGCTGGTGCTGATCACCGCGCTGTTGCTGACGGGTTTGTTCGTGGCCAATATCTTCGGCCAGTGGTGGTTCAGGCAGCAAGATCGGGTGCTGTCAAAGACGCCCATCGTCAGGTCGATCTACAGCTCGGTCAAGCAGGTGTCGGACACGCTGTTTTCAAGCAGTGGCAATGCTTTTCGCGAGGCCGTGCTGGTGCAGTATCCGCGCCAGGGTTCATGGACGATTGCTTTCGTGACCGGCAAGCCCACCGGCGAAGTGGCCCAGAAGTTGCAGACCGAGCATGTCAGCCTGTACGTGCCGACCACGCCGAACCCGACCTCGGGTTTCTTCCTGATGGTGGCGCGCACCGACGTGATTCCGCTGCGCATGAGCGTGGACGCCGCGCTCAAGCACATCATCTCGATGGGCGTGGTGGCGCCGGTTGAGAGCCTCTTGCCCTTGGCAGGTGAGGTGAATCGAAATCAGCCGGGTTGAACCCCGTGGCAAGGGTTCAATCCTGAAGGCTAGACGCCTGCCAGCGCCCCATTCAATACCCAGCGCGTGACGAGTTCCTCGGCGCGCTCGCAACCATTCGATTCCGGAGAGTTTTGATGAGAACAACCTACGCAGGCCTGGTCAGCGAAAAGCTGATGGACCAAACCGTGACCCTGATGGGCTGGGCACACCGTCGCCGCGACCATGGCGGCGTGATATTCATCGACTTGCGCGACCGCGAAGGCATGGTGCAGGTGGTGTGCGACCCCGATCGCGCCGAGATGTTCAAGGTGGCCGAGGACGTGCGCAACGAGTTCTGCCTGAAGATTGTCGGCAAGGTGCGTGCGCGACCCGAAGGCACGACGAACGCCAACCTCACCAGCGGCAAGATCGAGGTGCTGTGCCATGAGCTTGAAGTGCTCAATGCCAGCGTCACGCCGCCGTTCCCGCTCGACGACGAGAACCTGTCCGAGACGACGCGTCTCACGCACCGCGTGCTGGATCTGCGCCGCCCCTATATGCAGCGCAATATGATGCTGCGCTACCGCGTCGCCATGGAAGTGCGCAAGTTTCTCGACGCGAACGGCTTCATCGACATCGAGACGCCGATGCTGACCAAGAGTACGCCCGAGGGCGCGCGCGACTATCTGGTGCCTTCACGCGTGCACGACGGCCATTTCTTCGCCTTGCCGCAAAGCCCCCAGCTCTTCAAGCAGCTCTTGATGATTGCCGGTTTCGACCGCTATTACCAGATCACCAAGTGCTTCCGCGACGAAGACTTGCGCGCCGACCGTCAACCCGAGTTCACGCAGATCGACATCGAGACCTCCTTCCTCAGCGAAGAGGAAATCCGCGCGATGTTCGAGGGCATGATCCGCTCGACCGTCGAGCATGCGATCGGCGTCAAGCTGCCGGTCTTCCCGACCATGCTGTACTCGGAAGCAATGCGCCTGTACGGTTCGGACAAGCCCGACCTGCGCGTCAAGCTGCAGTTCACCGAGCTCACCGATGTGATGGGTGATGTCGACTTCAAGGTGTTCTCGACGCCGGCAATGTCAAAGGATGGCCGCGTGGTCGCCTTGCGCGTGCCGGGCGGCGCCGAGATGAGCCGCGGCGAGATCGACGGCTACACCGAATTCGTCAAGATCTATGGCGCGAAGGGACTGGCCTGGATCAAGGTCAACGACCTGTCCAAGGGCCGTGAAGGCCTGCAATCGCCGGTCGTGAAGAACCTGCATGACGCAGCGATTGCCGAGATCATGAAGCGCACCGGGGCGCAGAACGGCGACCTGCTGTTCTTCGGCGCCGACAAAGCCAAGATCGTCAACGATGCCATCGGCGCCTTGCGCGTCAAGGTCGGTCACAGCGAGTTCGGCAAGGCGCATGGTTTGGCCCAGGGTGACTGGGAGCCGCTGTGGGTGACCGACTTTCCGATGTTCGAGTATGACGAAGACGGCCAGCGCTGGAACGCCGTGCACCACCCGTTCACAGCGCCCAAGGAAGGTCACGAAGACTGGCTGGAGACAGATCCGGGGCGTTGCATCTCGAAGGCCTACGACGTGGTGCTCAACGGCATCGAACTCGGCGGCGGATCGGTGCGTATCCATCGCGAGGACGTGCAGAGCAAGGTGTTCCGTGCGCTCAAGATCGACGCCGAAGAGGCGCAAGTGAAGTTCGGCTTCCTGCTCGACGCGCTGCAATACGGCGCGCCCCCGCATGGCGGCATCGCGATCGGCCTGGACCGTTTCGTGATGCTGCTGACGGGCGCCGAATCGCTGCGCGACGTGATCGCCTTCCCCAAGACGCAGCGCGCCCAGTGCTTGCTGACTGGAGCGCCCAGCATGGTCGACGACAAGCAGTTGCGCGAATTGCACATCCGTCTGCGCAACGCGCAAACCGCAGCCTGAGATCAGCGCCGGGCTGCCTCGCTCGCGCGATGTGCGGGCAAGGACAGCCTGGCCTCCATCCCCACGCCGGCGCGCGGCAGCAGCTCCAGCGAACCGTGGTAGCGCCTGGCAATCGCCTCCACGATGGACAGGCCCAGGCCGCTGCCGGTCTTGCGAGGGTCGCGGCGCCAGAAACGCTGCTTGGCCTGCGCGAGCTCGGTCGCCGTCATGCCCGGCCCCTCGTCGAGAATCGAGAACTGCAGCTGCTTGCCACTGCGCACGATGCGCAGGCCGACAGGGGTGTTCGCCTGCGCATGCTGCAGCGCATTGTCCAGCAGGTTGCGCAAGGCCGAGACCAGCAGTACCTCGGGCATCGCGAGTGATGCCTGCCGGGCGTCGATGACTTCCAGCACGACCCGGGCTTCGCCACCCGCGGATGCATCGGCGATCGCCAGCCGGGCGACGTGAACCGCATCGACGAGGATGGGGTCTTCGGGCCCGGCCGGCGCCTCGACCCTGGCCAGCAGCAGCAGTTGCTCGAGCGTGTGCTGTAGCCGCGCGACGCCGCTGTGCGCGTTCGCAAGCGCCAGGCTTGTCGTGCCGTCGAGCTCGCGTTCCTTGCACGACAACTGCAGCACCTGCAGATGCGTCTTGATGGCCGTCAGCGGCGTGCGAAGTTCGTGCGCCGCATCGTCGGTGAAGCGCCGTTCGCGTGCGATCGCTGCCTGCACGCGCAGCAGCAGATGATCGATGGTCTGCATCAAGGGACGCAGCTCTGCTGGTGCGTCGATGTCAGGCAGAGGCGCATCGGTGTCGGGGCGGCGGCTTGCGAGTGCTGTGCGAATCCTCTCCAGTGGCAGCAGGCCCCGTCCAACGCCGAACCACAGCAGCAGCAGGCTGCCGGTCAGCGCGACTGCAAACGGCAAGCCCGCTGTGAGCGCGATCTCGCGCAGCAATCCTTCGCGGGCATCGATCCGATCCGCCGTGGCTATGCGCAGGCCGTTCTCCACCAGCACGTAGATACGCCACGATCTTCCGCCGACGACGCGCGTGGCGTAGCCCGGTCCGGGCTTTTCCAAGCCGGGACTGCTGACGGTGCGGGCAATCGTCTGCATCGCCACCTCGCCGTGCATCAGGCTGACCTCGCAAGCGAGCCCATCGCGCGCGACCACGTCGAGCGGCAAGGGTTGCTTCGCGCCGATTTGCAGGTTCTCGGGAGGCAGGCGCGACACCAGTCCCGCCACCATGCGCGCCGAGGCGGCGAGGCGCTCATCCAGGGCGGTGCGCAATTGCTGACGCACGTCCATGAACATCCATACCGCAACAATCGCCCACAACACCGAAAGCGACAGTCCGATGATGGTGACCAGACGCAGGCGCAGCGACATCAGTTCGGCTCCCCGGGCGTGCCAAGTCGGTAGCCGAGTCCGCGCACCGTCTCGACGATGCCCGAGCCCAGCTTGCGGCGCAGGTGATGGATATGCACGTTCACCGCATTGCTTTCGACATCGGTGCCGAAGCCGTAGAGGCTGTCGTGCAACTGCTCGAGGCTGATGATGCGCCCCGGGTGTTGCAGCAGCGCGCGCAACAGCGCCAGCTCGCGACGCGACAAGTCCACGGGTTCGCCGTGCAGCAGCACCGTACCGCTGGACGCGCTGAACGACAGCGCCCCACGCTCGATGAGGTCGCTGCTGCGGCCGCCGGCGCGTCTGAGCAGTGCGTGCAAGCGCGCCACCAGTTCGTCGAGGTCGAAGGGTTTGAGCAGGTAGTCGTCTGCGCCGCTGCGCAGCCCCTGGACCCGGTGCTCCACGGCGTCGCGCGCGGTCAGCACAAGCACCGGTATCGCCTTGCCCTGGGCGCGCCAGCGCGCGAGCAGCGCCATGCCGTCTTCGTCGGGCAGGCCGAGGTCAAGCACGCAGACGTCGAAATGCGAAGTGGCCAGCGCCGCGTCCGCCTTCGAAGCGGTGTCGACATGGTCCACCGTCATGCCGTGCAGGCGCAGCCCGGCGACGATGCCGCTGGCGACCAGGGGGTCGTCCTCTATCAATACGACGTGCAAGACGGGCTCCAGCGATGATGGGATGAAACTCGAACCGGGTTGGCGCCGACCGCTTGGCGTTAACGATGCCTTAATCGCCGTACCGGAAGATGGCGGTTTCGACGGATCATCGCCAACCATGCCGCACAACTCGATCACATCCAAGCATTCTCCATCAGACTGTTGCGCGGCCCTACTGGCAACGATTCAGCGATCGCTGCCGCGGCCAACCTGGGAGAGCTGGTCTTGAACCAGGCGTTGGAGATCGGGCCGCTGGCACTGCCCTATGCCTTGCTCGTCACCATGCTGGCCATTGCGCTGGGATGGTTCAGCGCCAAGCGCATGGGGCGCTTGGCGGGTGCAGATATGGAACCGCTGCTGTTGCGTATGCTGCTGATCGGCGTGCTGGGGGCGCGGCTCGCCTTCGTCTGGCAATGGTGGGGCGCCTACCTCGGCGAGCCCCTGAGCATTCTGGATATACGCGACGGCGGCTGGGATGCGGGCGCCGGCATGGTCGCGGCCGGTCTCTACGGGCTGTACCGGGCTCAAGGCCAGCGTGCGCTGCGCAGGCCGGTGCTGGCCGCCATGCTCGTCACCATGGGAGTCTGGGTGTCGGGCAGTCTTGCGATCTGGATGAGGGCCAGCGATGCGCAGCTGCTCCCGCAGCTCAGCCTGACCTCGTTGGACGGACCTCCGGTGGCGCTGGCCGGTTTTGCCGGCAAGCCCACCGTGATCAATCTGTGGGCCAGTTGGTGTCCGCCTTGCCGGCGCGAGATGCCGGTTCTGCGGCAGGCGCAGCTCGCTACACCCGACGTGAACTTCGTATTCGTCAATCAAGGTGAAACACCGGAAACCATCGTCCGCTATCTGGATCAACAAGGATTGAAGCTTGGAAATGTGCTGGTCGACGCGCGCTCGCAAGCCGGCTTGGCCCTGGGTCAGAATGCCTTGCCGACGACACTGTTTTTCGACGCGCACGGCCGGCTCATCAGCACGCGCATGGGCGAGTTGTCGCCCGCCACGCTCGCGCAACGGCTTGGCGAAACGCGTACCTCCACTCCATCATCAGAACATTCACTATCCCAATGAACAACACCATGGCACTTGCCCTTTCTCGACTTCGCGGCATCGCCGGCGTGCACATCGTCGCGCTGTGTCTGCTCGCCGCTTCGGCCGCAGCGACGGCTCAGCCACACCCGCTGCCATTGCAGGCCCTCGAAAAGCAGGGCCTCACCATCGTCGGCACCTTTCCCAGCCCGGGGGGACTGAGCGCCTATGCGGCCTATGTGGGTCAAAGACCGATTGCGCTGTACATCACGCCCGACGGCAAGCATGTCATCGCCGGCACGCTGTTCGATGCCGACGGAAAGAACCTCACCAGCGATGCGCTGGAGAAGGCAGTCAGCAAGCCGATGACCGACGGCGTCTGGCGCCAACTCGAAAAGAGCCGCTGGATCGCTGATGGGCGCGACACCGCAGCGCGCACGGTCTATGTGTTCACCGATCCCAACTGCCCCTACTGCAACAAGCTGTGGGCCGACGCAAGGCCCTGGGTCGACGCAGGCAAAGTGCAATTGCGCCACGTGATGGTGGGCATCCTCACGCCCACCAGCGTCGGCAAGGCCGCAGCCTTGTTGAACGACAAGAACCCGGTCGCGGCATTGGCGGCCTACGAGCGCGAGCACGTCGCAGCCAACGCAAAGACACTCGCCAGCGGACAACCCAGGCCGCTCGCCGACGGCGGCTTGAAGCCGCTGTCGAACGTGCCGGCAGCGCTGCAGGCGCAGCTCGATGCGAACGCAAAGCTGATGGCGTCCTTTGGTCTGCAGGCCACGCCTGCGCTGGTGTGGCGCGACGACAAGGGCGCTGTGCAAATGAGCCAGGGAGCACCCGAGGCCGGGCTGGCGTCGATCTTCGGACCGCGCTGAACAGTAAAGAAGCTCGCATCCAACCCATTACAAAACGAATGACTACAAGAGAGAAATGCCTATGAAACGCAGCAAATATTCCGCGGCAACGGTGTTGCTTGGGCTCCTGATGGCGGTATTTCAGGCCGTTCCATCAACGGCCCTGGCCGAAGCCGGCACGGACATGGCGGAAAACGCCAAACCACCGCTGCAGATCGTCAATCAGACCGGGCTGAAAGTGGTGGTCCAGATCAATTCTGCAGACACTCTTCCGAATGGTGTCTCCAAACAGGTTTTGGGTGCAAAGAACCTCTTCGATCAATACACCGCGCTGGGAATGAAGTCGGGACAGGATTTCGAAATTGCACTGGTTTTCAGAGGCGATGGCGCGCAATTCGCACTGACCGACGATGCGTATGACGAGAAGGTCAAACAGGCGCATCCCAAGGGCAATCCCAGCCGGATGCTGATTGAGGCCATGAGCAAGGGCGGCGTGAAGATCTTCGAATGTGCCGTGGCAATGAGGCTCAAAGGCTACGAGCCCGCAGACATCATGCCGTTCAGCCGCATCGTGACGTCAGGGATCGGCGCAATCGTCGATTTCGAGAAATCGGGCTACCTGTCCATCACTCCCTAGCACGCGTTGCGAATCCTCAATCGAAGGGCGCAAGGGACGCCCTTTAGTCATGTGCGGCTCGGCTATGCTTTGCACATGAGTTCAAACCCTAGCGTCGGCATCGACCCCCACAAGATTCCGGAATCGGTGCTGGTGGTGATTCACACGCCATCTCTGAAGGTGCTGTTGCTCGAGCGTGCCGACCATCCCGGCTATTGGCAAAGCGTGACCGGCTCGAAGGACAGCCGTGAGGAGTTGCTGCCAGAGACAGCGCAACGCGAGGTGTTGGAGGAGACCGGCATTCTGATCGGGACGCCCAGCGTGCCCCTGAGCGCACTGCGCGATTGGCAGCTTGCCAACGACTATGAGATCTATCCGGTGTGGCGCCACCGCTATGGCCCCGGCGTGACCCGCAATACCGAGCACGTGTTCGGGCTCACGGTGCCCGAGGACAGCATCGTCACGCTGGCGCCACGCGAGCATCTCAACTACATGTGGCTGCCCTGGATGGAAGCGGCGGACCGCTGTTTTTCGCCGTCCAATGCCGAGGCCGTGCTGCAGTTGCCGCGTTTCATGTCACTATGAAGCCATCGCCGATGTAGGTCAGCCATGCATGCCTTTCGTCACTCAACTCACGCCGCCCACCACGCTTCCACGCTGTCGGGCCAGTATTTGCGTGTCGCCACCTACAACATTCACAAGGGCGTGCGTGGTGTCGGACCGGGCCGAAGGCTGGAGATACACAATCTGGTCCTCGGCGTGGAGGCGCTCAATGCCGACCTCGTGTTCTTGCAGGAGGTGCGCCATTTTCACCGCCGCGAGGCGCGCGAGTTTCACCGCACGCTGCAGGGCTGGCCCGACCAGGGACAGGCCGATTTCCTGGCGCCCGAAGGCTACCAGGCGGCCTACCGAACGAACGCGGTGACGCGCCACGGCGAGCATGGCAACGCCTTGCTGTCGCGCTGGCCGATCGGCGAGATCGGCCACCACGATGTGTCGGACCACCGCTTCGAGCAGCGCGGCCTCTTGCATGTCGTCGTGCATTGGCAGGAGCAAGAGGTGCATGCGCTGGTCGTGCACCTGGGACTGATGCACTTGAGCCGGGTACGCCAGACCAAGGCGCTGGCCGACTATGTGGCGCGTGAAGTGCCGCCGGACGCCTTGCTGGTGATTGCGGGAGACTTCAATGACTGGGGCGAGAAGCTGGACGCGCCGATGCGCGAGAGCGGCCTGACGCGCGCGCAGGCGCCGGGCGGCCGACGCGTCGCCACGTTTCCATCGCGCGTGCCGCTGTTTTCGATGGACCGCATCTACATGCGTGGCCTGCAATGCGTGTCCACCCATGTGCCGCGTGGCCCGGTCTGGGCGCGTATGTCGGACCATCTGCCGCTGGTGGCCGAATTCGAGATCGGCTGACCATGAGCGACGCTGGCGATCCGGTGGCAACGCCCGATGTCCAGCCGCTGTGGCACAGCCCCCGCGGTCCCGAGTTCAGCGGAGGCAACGAAGTGCAGTTGCTGAGCGGCGGCGATGCACTGTTCCCGGCCCAGAACCAGGCGATTTCGACGGCGCGCCAAGAGGTCTGGCTGGCGACCTATATCTTTCACAACGATGCGGCCGGCATGCTGACAATGCAGGCCTTGCGCGATGCTGCCTTGCGCGGCGTGCGGGTGCGGGTGGTGGTCGACGGCTTTGGTTCCAAGCAATGTCTGCGCTGGCTGGAAGCGCAATTCGAGGGCAGCGGCGTGGCACTCGCCGTGTTTCGGCCGATAGATCGCTGGTGGCGCTGGTTTCAGCCCGGACAATTGCGTCGCCTGCATCAGAAGATGTGTGTGGTCGATGGAGAGATTGCATTTGTTGGCGGCGTCAACATCATTGACGACCGCAATGACTTGAATCACGGCATGTGCGAGCATCCTCGGCTGGACTTTGCTGTGGGCTTGCGCGGCGAGGTCGTGAACCAAGTGGAGCAGGCTTGCCGTGCGGTGTGGACACGCGCCTGGCTCGGACGCGACTTTGGCGAGGAGTTGATCGCCTTCGTGCGCAGTCCGGCGCCCTTGCGCCATGCGCGCCGCTTGCTGCGGCGATTGCGCATGCAAGCCAAGCATTCGGATGGCATCAGCCCTGATGCCTGGTTGCCGCCGGTGCGGGCTGCCTTTGTGCTGCGCGATAACTGGAGACGTCGGCGCACCATCGAGCATGCCTATGTGCATGCGATCCGCTCGGCGCAGCGCCGCGTCGATCTGGTGACGCCGTATTTCTATCCCGGACGTGCTTTTCGCCAGGCCTTGCGCGACACGGCCAAGCGTGGCGTGGAGGTGCGTTTGCTGCTGCAGGGCAAGGTCGATTACCGTATTGCCGGCATGGCGGCTGCGGTGCTGTACGAGGAACTGCTGCGCCATGGCGTACGCATTTTCGAGTACACGCCGGCCTATTTGCACGCCAAGGTGGCAGTCGTCGACGACGACTGGGCCACCGTGGGCAGCTCGAATATCGACCCGCTGTCACTGCTCCTCAATCTCGAAGCGAACGTGATCGTGCAAGACCCGGTGTTTGCCAAACAGCTGGGTGACGTGTTCGAGGCGGCGCTTGCCCAGTCGCGCGAGGTGGACGGCAGCAAGCACCAACAGCCCGGCTGGCGCGGCGTGCTGCGACGCGGCTTGGTGGCATGGATTGCCTATGTCTATCTGCGCGTGGCGGGGGCGACGGGGCGTTACTGAAGAAAGATTGCCGCGCTGATGAGGAGCCGGACTCGGCCGCCGCGTCGCCTGCAAGCGGCTAGTTAG
>Ga0315270_10000607_pt1 | contig 19704 bp, 17 predicted proteins | sample C1_bottom_MG_FD_204932 | JGI IMG/M metagenome (GOLD analysis project Ga0315270, IMG submission 204932) | Sediment microbial communities from Yellowstone Lake, YNP, Wyoming, USA - C1_bottom | ecosystem: Environmental > Aquatic > Freshwater > Lake > Sediment | place: USA: Wyoming | collected...
TGCCTCGCGCGAGATGGTCAATCGCCTTACCTGGAATGACCGTATTGCGAATGCTTTTGAGAAAAAATTGCTGCGGCTGCATTTTCAGGGGGTTTACACTACCCGCAACGGCGAGTTGTCGCATCTGGAAGTGTTGATCAGGATGGTGGATGAAGATGATCAGTCGCGACTGATCATGCCCGGGCATTTTATCGGCTATGCTGAAAAGAGCGGCAAAATTCTCGATATCGATCGTTGGGTCATTCGCGAAAGTATCGCCTTGCTGGCAAGTTCCGAGCAATTTCCTTCACTGGCGGTGAATATTTCAGGGCGATCCTTTGATGAACCGACGCTTCCTCAATACATTGCCGACCAGCTCAATGAATTTAAAGTGGCGCCGTATCGGCTTTGGGTGGAATTGACGGAAACATCGGCCATTTCGGACTTGCATGATGCAGAGCGATTTATTGAAGCATTGCGGAAAACCGGTTGCCATACCTGTCTGGACGATTTCGGCACGGGTTTTTCGTCGTTCGCCTATCTGAAACATCTTAAAGCCGATGTGCTGAAAATTGACGGGCTGTTTATACGCGATTTGCCTAATGACCGCGATAATCAGGTGTTCGTAAAATCCATCGTGGATGTGGCGCGAGGCTTGGGCAAAAAGACGGTTGCTGAGTTTGTTGAAAATGCAGAAACGCTGGAACTGCTTAAACGCTTCGGTGTCGACATGGTGCAAGGGTATTATCTGGACAAGCCGCAGGAACATCACCCTGCGCTAGTCGTCTCGGGACGGATTTAATTAATACTTAATGAATGAAACCGGCTGAGGGTTGTAAACTGGACATTCCGGCTCAATATTACAAATAGCTTGTGGTTGATGTTAGAATCAACCCACTTGATTTGTTGTCGCAATGGAGAGATGAATGAAAAAGATTTTAATGATGGTTCTGGCCATGGCGGTGAGCTTTGCGTTTGTGATCGGTGAAGCCGACGCAAAGCGCTTTGGCGGAGGTCGCAGCGTGGGTCAGCAGCGGTCAACTGTGACCCAGCAGCCAGTCGCGCCGCGCCAGGCTGCCCCAGCGCCTGCTGCGCCAGCCCCGGCATCCGGCGCCAGTCGCTGGCTGGGCCCATTGGCAGGGCTGGCGGCGGGTGGTTTGCTGGCTTCCATGTTTATGGGGCACGGCTTTGACGGCATCAAGCCGATGGACATCCTGCTTTTCCTCGGGATAGCGGTTGCCATCTTCTTTATTTTCCGCGCCATGCGTAAAAATCAGCCGGTGGCCCAACCTATGCAATATGCGGGCAATACCGGCCCGGTTGCGACGCCGGCGGAACAACCCTATGTGGGCGGGGGTGCTGCGGCGCAGCCTGTGGCTGCGGCATGGCCGTCCTGGTTCGAAGCGGAACCTTTCGTCAGAGCCGCTAAATCGCATTTTATCCGCCTGCAAGCGGCCTATGATGACAAGGACCTGAAAGATATCCGTAATTACACCACGCCTGAAATGTATGCCGAAATCAGCCTGCAAGTTCAGGAAATGGGTCCCGCCAAGCAGCAAACTGAAGTGGTGACGTTGAATGCGGACGTGTTGAATGTCGTGGTGGAAGGCGACACTGCAATTGCCAGCGTACGTTTCTCCGGCCTGATCCGGGAAGAGGCGGATGGCAAGGCTGAACCTTTCAACGAAATCTGGCATGTACAGAAAACACCGGCACAATCCAATGAGGGCTGGCTGGTGGCAGGTATTCAGCAGGCTTAAGGATTTGCCTCAGTCGATATTCGTTGGCTGGGGCTGTATGAATAACGAATAGCTCGACTCGAATGGGTTGACGGAGTGATGAAATGGCAAAAATGGTACAGTGCGTAAAACTCGGACGTGAGGCTGAAGGTCTTGCATTTCAACCCGTTCCCGGTGAAATGGGTAAGCGTATTTTTGACAACGTGTCCAAAGAAGCATGGGGCCAATGGATTAAACACCAGACCATGCTGATTAACGAAAATCGACTGAATCTTGCCGACAGCAAAGCTCGCAAGTATCTGGCCGAACAAATGGAAGCGTATTTCTTTGGCGCGGGCGCTGAAGCAGTTCAGGGCTACGTGCCGGAAAGCAAATAATTCAACAAATAATCGTATTAATGGCTGAAGCAAAAATCCGCTTCGGCCATTAATGCTTAAGTTATTCCTGCACTTCCCGCTCTATCTCTTCCGGCGTCGTATGGCGCACATCTTTACCCTTCACCATGTACACGACGTATTCCGACATGTTTTTGGCGTGGTCGCCCATGCGTTCAATCGCCTTGGCCGCGAACAAGATATCGATGGCCACGGAAATGGTGCGCGGATCTTCCATCATGAAGGTGATCAAGTGGCGCAGAACCAGGCGAAACTCTTCGTCCACCTGGATATCCTGACGGGCTATCTGTCCCGCGCTGCTCACTTCCAGCCGGGCAAATGCATCCAGTGACTTGCGCAGCATTTCCAGTACCAGATTGCCCATATGCTTGATTTCCGTGAAGCGCGGTGTGCTGATGCCGTTTTTGCCATGAATCAATTTGCACATGCGCGCTACTTTGGATGCTTCATCGCCGATACGCTCCAGGTCGGTGATGGTTTTGACGATCATCATCACAATGCGCAGATCGCCCGCAGTCGGCTGGCGCCGGGCAATGAGGTGGCTGCAACTTTCATCAATCGCGACTTCCAGTGCGTTCACGCGGTGATCGTTGGCAACCACCTGATCGGCGAGTTCGGTATTGCCGGTCGCCAGTGCGTCAATGGCGTGGATGATCTGTTCTTCAACCAGGCCACCCATTTGCAATACCTGCGAGCGTACCGCTTCCAGGTCTGCGTCAAACTGCTTGAATATATGCTCTTGCGGCATGGCCGTGTCTCCTCAAAAACTAAACTGACTTTTTACTGATAATAATTGCCCATACAGGGAGTTTACTGCTTTTTTATTACAGTTGTTATACGCAGGACACGTTAATGAATATGCGGCAAAGTATTTCCACTTACCCATTAACGAGCCGTTAAGGTTTTTACCCCGTCGGCTGATCCCAGCAGCAGCACATCTGCGCCACGCATGGCAAACAGACCGTTGGTGACAACGCCCACTATCTGGTTGATCTTCGATTCAAGTTCCACCGGGTTCATGATTTTCAGGTTGTGTACATCCAGAATCAGGTTGCCGTTGTCTGTCGTGAAGCCTGCTCTTAACTCAGGTTGTCCGCCCAGCTTGATCAGTTCGCGCGCGACATAGCTGCGCGCCATAGGGATGACTTCCACCGGCAACGGGAACTTGCCCAGCATGCCCACCAGCTTGCTTGAGTCTGCGATGCAGATGAATTTTTTGCTGCACGCAGCGACAATTTTTTCACGGGTCAATGCGCCCCCGCCTCCCTTGATCATATGCAGATGCTCGGTAATTTCATCGGCGCCATCCACATAGACAGCCAACTCACCCGCGTTGTTCAGATCCAGAACTTGAATGCCATGGCTTTTCAGGCGCTGTGCGGTCGCTTCGGAACTCGCCACTGCACCGTCGATTTTGTGCTTGATCTTGGCCAGTTCATCGATAAAATAATTGGCTGTAGAGCCGGTACCCACGCCGATAATACCTGAAGGAATATGTTCTATGGCCGCCCGGGCTACAGCCTGTTTTAATTCGTCTTGTGTCATGTTCGCCTTACCTTGCCTGAAAATGGATGCATAAAACAGTTAAGAATAGCGCCAACTGGAATTTTTAACAAATCCGCATGAAATCCTGATAGTCTTATTATCGGACTATATATAAGTGGCTGAAGCAAAACAAATGAAATTCAAGCAACAAATAAATGACTATCTGGAAAAAATACTGACCGCCCAGGTTTATGATGTGGCAATAGAAAGCCCGCTGGAATTAGCCCCCAACCTGTCACGGCGCATGAACAACCAGTTGCTGCTGAAGCGGGAAGACATGCAGCCGGTTTTTTCTTTCAAGCTGCGTGGCGCGTACAATAAAATGGCGCATCTTTCGCGTGCAGCATTGAAGCGGGGCGTGATTACCGCCTCTGCCGGGAACCACGCGCAAGGGGTGGCGCTGGCCGCGCAACGCCTTGGGTGCGAGGCGATCATTGTCATGCCAGCCACCACGCCTCAAATCAAGGTGGATGCGGTGAAAAGCCGCGGCGCCAAAGTGGTGTTGTTCGGCGACTCCTACTCGGATGCTTACGGCCATGCACTGGAACTGGAACGCAAGGCCAAAGTCACGTTCGTCCATCCTTATGATGACCCCTACGTGATTGCCGGGCAGGGTACGATAGGGATGGAAATCCTGCGCCAGCATACCAAGCCGATACACGCGATTTTCGTGCCTGTAGGCGGGGGTGGATTGATCGCCGGGGTGGCGGCTTATGTCAAAAGGCTGCGCCCGGAGATCAAAATCATCGGTGTGGAGCCGGACGATGCCGATGCCATGTACCGTTCGCTGAAAAAGAAGGAGCGCGTGGTTTTGTCGCATGTGGGTATTTTTGCCGATGGCGTGGCAGTCAAGCAGGTGGGAGAGGAAACATTCCGCCTGTGCCGGCAGTTTGTCGATGAAATCATACGCGTGGACACAGACGCCATGTGTGCGGCGATCAAGGACGTGTTCGAAGATACCCGTTCGATACTTGAGCCCGCAGGTGCGCTGAGCATTGCCGGTGCCAAGCTTTATGCCAAGCGCGAAAAACTGCGCGATAAAACGCTGGTCGCCATTGCTTCCGGCGCGAACATGAATTTTGACCGTTTACGCCATGTCGCTGAGCGCGCCGAACTGGGCGAGCAGCGGGAAGGGGTGTTTGCCGTGAGCATTCCGGAAACGCCGGGCAGTTTCAAGAAATTCTGCGCGATGCTGGGGCCGCGCAATATCACGGAGTTTAATTACCGCTTTGCCGACCCCAAAGTGGCTCACGTATTTGTGGGGGTGCAGGTGCACAACCACGGTGAAGTGGATAAATTGGTGGCCGCCCTGAAACAGAAAGGATTGGGCGCAATTGATCTGTCAGACAATGAAATGGCCAAGCTGCATATCCGTCATCTGGTCGGGGGGCGCGCAGCGCAGGCAAAAAATGAAATTTTGTATCGTTTCGAGTTCCCGGAACGTCCGGGCGCGCTGATGAAGTTTCTGGATAGCATGAGCCAGAACTGGAATATCAGCCTGTTTCATTACCGCAACCATGGTACGGATTACGGCCGGGTACTGGTGGGGATACAGGTGCCGGCTACTGACAAACCCGTTTTTAAGGCGTTTCTGGATGATCTGGGCTACCGCTACTGGGATGAAAGCAAAAATCCTGCGTACAAGTTGTTTTTGAGTTGAAGCGCATAGAAAAAGCGAGCGAGGGTGCCTGATGAAAGGATACGAACGCCGCACTGCCTTGCGTGTTCCCATGGATTGCAAGGCAAGGATCAAAGTGCTGGGAAGCCGCGAAACGTATTATGGCATTTGCCGCGACCTGAGCGTTGACGGCATTCTGATTGAAACAGAATATGTGCCGCGCGCCGGACAATTGCTTGAAGTGACCGTGCTGCCTCCGCAACAGGGACCCATTGTGCCGTTGCATGCGGTGGTGCAGGTGCGGCGATGCATTGAGGTGGTGAGTGGCCAGCTTTATGAAATCGGCGCCAAGATAAAAGAAATTAAAAAATAATCTCTTTGGCTTGGCTTATCCAAATTCTTTAATAGGACGCAGATAAAAGCCGATGAACGCAGATTATCAAATTATTACAGTAAAATCGCAGTTGGCTTTATTGGCGCTTGCGAATAAACATATCAATTCGTAGATAATAAGCATTCAATCTGCGTTATCCGCCTTTATCAGTGTCCATAGGTTTTGGCCTTATTTAATCCACACCGTCTTCGTGTTCACGAATTCCCGTATGCCGTGGTAAGACAGCTCGCGCCCGAATCCCGACGCCTTGATGCCGCCGAAAGGCAACCGCGGGTCGGATTTCACCATGCCGTTAATAAACGTGCAGCCCGCCTGAAGTTCTCGGGACAATTGTTCCGCCCGCTCGGTGTTTTTGCTCCACAGGCTGCTGCCCAGGCCGAACCGGGTGTCATTGGCGATGCGCAGCGCGTCCATTTCGTCTTGCGCTCGAATAATGATCGCAACCGGGCCGAATAGCTCTTCATGGTAGGCGCGCATTTTGGGGGTGACGCGATCCAGAATGGAGGGCTCGTAAAATGCACCTTCCCGCGCAATCGGCTTGCAGCCTATCAATGCTTGCGCGCCCTGGGCGATGGAGTCTGTGACCTGGCGATGCATCTCGTCGCGCAAATCAAGTCTGGCCATGGGGCCAATCTGGGTGGCTTCATCCGCAGGGTCGCCGGTATTCAGGGCAGCGACTTTCTGCTTGAAAAGCGTGACGAATTCTTCCGCGATTTCCGGCACCAGAATAAAGCGTTTGGCGGCAATGCAGGACTGGCCGCAGTTCAGAAAGCGCGATGCGACCGCCATCTGGCTGGCGTATTCGAGATCGGCATCGTGCAACACGATAAATGCGTCCGACCCACCCAGTTCCAGTACGCATTTTTTTAAATGCTGGCCTGCGGCAGCAGCCACTTTGCGCCCGGCAGGCTCGGAGCCGGTGAGCGTGACTGCGTGTACGGCGTGGCTTGCAATCGCGTCATTGACCAGGTCTACATCGATCATGAGGGTGGTGAAGAGTCCTTCCGGAAAACCGCTTTGGCGAAAAATGTCTTCAATGGCCAGTGCGCACTGAGGTACGTTGGACGCATGTTTTAATACGCCCGCGTTGCCGGCCATCAGTGCCGGCGCCGCAAAGCGAAAGACTTGCCACATGGGGAAATTCCAGGGCATGACGGCTAATACCGTACCTAGAGGAAGGTAGGAAATATAGCTTTTCCCCGCGTCGGATTCGACAGGTTCGTCTTTTAAAAAGTCGGCGGCGTGCCGGGCATAAAAATCGCAAGCCAGGGCGCATTTCTCAACTTCTGCGCGCGCTTCCTTGATGGGCTTCCCCATCTCTTGCATCATTAAAGCGGCCAATTCGTCGCGCTGTTCGCGTACCAGAACGGCGGCGCGTTGCATCGGTGCCGCGCGTTGGGCAAAGCTGCTTTGGCGCCACACAGCCTGAGCGCGCCGGGTGTTTTCGAGCTTTTCTGCCAGTTGGTGGCTATCCCAGCTGGTGTAGGTTTTAAGTATTTTGTTGGTGGCCGGATTTAGGCTGATGTAAGGCATAGTGTGCTATCCTTTTAAGAACATGGAAAAGCAAATTTGATGATAGCAGGAATGAGCAGAAAGTATCAGATTAACCTGATGAGCGCGAGTATGCACCGCGTATCGCATCATAAAATTTCTTTGCGCCAGTACGCGTGCGTATCCTTTCGGTCAAAAATATTTTTGCTGGGATTGTTGCTGCTTCCGGTCGGCAACGCTCTTGCTGGCGGGGATGAAGAATTCCTTGCGGCACGCGAGGCTTATCGCGTGCACAAACTCGATCGCCTGAATGATTATGCAAGGCGCCTGGAGGGCCATGTACTGCAGTCCTATGTAAGTTACTGGCAATTGCAATCGCGTCTGGAAACTGCTCAACCGGAAGAGGTGCGAGATTTTTTCACGCGTTTTGAAGATAGCCCCCTGGTTGACCGCTTGCGCGGAGAATGGCTCAAAATATTGGGCAAGGCGCAGCGCTGGGATGTGTTTCTAAGCGAGTACCCCTTACTGGTGAATGAAGAGAAAGCGGTCACTTGTTATGCTTATCAGGCGCGATTCGCGCGCGGAGATAAAACCCCATTACAGGAGGCGAAGCCGCTTTGGTTCACCGCTTCCGATTTGCCGGTCAATTGTTCGGCTGTCTTCGATGTATTGGCGAGCGAAGGCGTGCTGACCCGAGACGATGTGTGGGCGCGGGCGCGGCTTGCACTGGAAGCAGGTAACGTCAGTGTGGCTAAATCCATTCTTCAGTATCTTCCGCCAGAACAGGCGCCCGACCCCCGTACCCTCGATGGGGTGGCAGAAAATCCCCAGCAGTATCTTGAAAAAAACAAAGTTAATTTAAAATCGCGCGCAGGGCGCGAATTGGTCATGTTTGGCGTTTACCGTATTGCGCGCACCCAGCTTTTCCAGGCATACAACGCGTGGGAAAAGGTGCGCGAGCATTTCAGCGAGGCGGAACAGGGTTATGTTTGGGGGCAACTGGCCCTGCACGCGGCACGGCAACATGACCCGGTTGCGCTGAATTGGTTCAAGGCCGCCGGGAATGCGCAGTTGAACGACAATCAGCTCGGCTGGAAAGTGCGGGCGGCCCTGCGCGCCCAGGATTGGCCTGAAGTTCAGGCGGGCATCCAGGCCATGACCGAAGCCGAGCAGCGCAATGCAGTATGGCGCTACTGGAAGGCGCGTGCGTTGAAAGCGCAGGGCAAGCCTGCGCCAGCTAATGCCATCCTGGCGCCGCTCTCCAAAGAGACGAATTTTTACGGCCAGATGGCCAGTGAAGAGCTGGGCGCGGTGCTGAGCAATCCGGCGGAAAGTTACAAGGCCAGCGAAGATGAAATCAGGGCGGTTAAAAGTTTGCCCGGTATTCAGCGCGCGCTGGTGCTATACCAGTTGAATCTGCGTACCGAAGCCACCCGCGAATGGGTGTGGGCTATCCGCGGATTTGACGACAGGCATTTGCTGGCGTCGGCAGAACTGGCTCGGCGCAACGAGTGGTATGACCGTGCGATTAATACGGCGGATAAAACAGTGCAGTTGCACGATTTTAGCTTGCGTTATCTGTCGCCTCATCGCGATGTGATGCAAATTTATGCCAGACAATGGGATCTGGACGAGGCATGGGTGTACGGCTTGATTCGTCAGGAAAGCCGGTTTGTGACCCAGGCGCGTTCCAGCGTGGGGGCGTCAGGCATGATGCAGCTGATGCCTGCGACTGCGCAATGGGTGGCCAAGCGACTGGGGTTAAAAGATTATCGGGACCATCTGGTGAACCAGATTGACACCAATATTTCGTTCGGCACGTATTACCTCAAGCATGTGATGGATAGTCTCGACGGTTCACCCGTGATGGCGACAGCTGCCTACAACGCCGGGCCGGGCCGCGCCAAGCGCTGGCGCGACGAGAAGGCGATGGAAGGGGCGGTGTATGCCGAATCCATCCCGTTCACTGAAACCCGCGACTACGTCAAGAAAGTGATGAGCAACGCCAGTTATTATGCAAGCCGGTTCGGCCAGCAAATGGTGTCGCTGAAGCAGCGCATGGGGACGATTTCCGGTAAATCGAAGGGGAGCAATACGGCGCCGGACGATGAAAAACAGTAATGCATGAAAGTCGTGGTTTAACCTTGGGGTGGCCCGGCATTTTAAAGATAATGGTTCTTATTTGTGCCCCCCTCTAGCATTACTTGTCAGTCGCCGTTAGAATTCAGGGTTTTGCATAGTACTTGCCGGGAATCTCATGAATATCAAGAATATATGCGTATTGGGTGGCAGCGGTTTCGTTGGCCGCCATATCATTCGCCGTTTGGCTGAAAAAGGTCTCAATGTGCGTGTGCTAACGCGTAATCGCGAGCGCGCCAAAGAATTATTCGTGTTGCCTACGGTGGCTGTATTCGAAGCGAACATTTTTGATCCGCTGGAACTGAACCGGCATTTTGAAGGTATGGACGCGGTCATTAACCTGGTGGGCGTGCTGCATGAAGAAACCCCGGGCCGGGTGGATAAGCCCAGTGCGCGCCGCGGCAGCTTCCATGAAGCGCATGTGGAGTTGCCCCGCAAGGTGGTGCATGCCTGTGCAGCCCAGGGCGTCAAGCGTCTGCTGCATATGAGCGCGCTCGGTGCTGATCCCACTTCGCGCAGCGCTTACCAGCGCTCCAAGGGAATCGGCGAAGTCGTCGTGCGTGAATCCGGCACGGTGCATAAGGAGCATGAAGACTGGTACCTGAACGGTCCGAAGTTTGTTCATGGCTACGGCCTGGATATCACCATTTTCAGGCCGTCAGTCATTTTTGGCCGCGAAGACAGTTTCCTGAATTTGTTTGCAGGCCTGGTAAAACGTTTTCCTGTGCTGCCATTGGCCAACCCGGATGCCCGATTTCAGCCGGTTTATGTAGATGATGTGGCGCAGGCTTTTGTGAATAGCCTGACCAATTCTGCGACATTCGGCCAGACCTATGAGTTGTGCGGCCCTAAAGTCTACACGTTGCAGCAGTTGGTCGAGTTTGTTGCAAAAACACTGGGATTGCGCCGCAATATTATTCGGCTGTGCGGTCGCCTTTCATATCTGCAAGCGCTGGTGCTGGAGTTTATGCCGGGCAAGAAGCTGATGACGCGCGACAATTATTACGCCATGCAAACAGATAATGTTTGCATGGGTGAGTTCGTGCCTGAATTAGGCGTCAAGCCAACGGCGCTGGAGGCTGTGGTGCCAACCTATCTGGCAGATGTCACTCCTCGCGGTCGCTATACTGCGTTCCGCTATAAAGCGAGACGCTAGTTTTTTAGTGATGTGGTGAAATAAAATCAAGGCAAGCCAGGCGCAAAGCGACGTGAATCACAGATGGAACCGTTCTGTTTTTCCTTATTGTATTTGCGTGTTTTGCGGTAAGTGGCTTCTGCAAGGTGACAGTTGATGCAAATCTACATCGTAGGCGGCGCTGTCCGTGATGAGATGCTCGGTCTGCCTGTCCAGGACAGGGACTACGTAGTGGTCGGTGCCACGCCAGAGGAAATGGTGCGCCTTGGCTATCAGCCTGTCGGCAAGGATTTCCCCGTTTTCCTCCATCCTGAAACCCATGAAGAATACGCCCTGGCGCGTACCGAGCGTAAAACGGCGCGCGGTTACAAGGGTTTTCAGGTTCATGCTTCCCCGGATGTCACGCTGGAAGAAGATTTGCTGCGCCGTGATCTCACCGTGAACGCGATAGCCAAGGATGATCGAGGTAGCATTATTGATCCTTTTGGCGGCATGGCGGATATCAAAGCGCGAATTTTTCGTCACGTTAGTCCCGCTTTCGCAGAAGATCCCGTCAGAATATTGCGAATTTCCCGTTTTTCTGCGCGTTTTTCAGATTTCAAGGTCGCGCCGGAAACGATTGCCCTGATGAGTCAAATGGTGCAAAACGGCGAGGTGGATGCGCTGGTGCCGGAGCGGGTGTGGCAGGAGCTTGCACGCGGCCTGATGGAAAAGCACCCGTCGCGCATGTTTGAAACCTTGCGCAGTTGCGGCGCGTTGGCCAAAATATTTCCTGAAGTGGCGCGGCTGTTTGGCGTGCCGCAGCCTGAGAAATACCATCCCGAAATCGATACCGGCGTACATGTGATGCTGGTGCTGGATTATGCAGCCGCGCGCAATTATCCGCTTCCGGTGCGCTTTGCCGCACTGACGCACGATTTGGGCAAAGGGACGACGCCAGCGGAAGAATGGCCGCGCCACATCGCGCATGAAGCGCGCGGCGCAGAGCTGGTAAAAGCCGCATGCAAGCGCTTGCGTGTGCCTAACGATAGCAGCGAACTGGGCGTGATGACTGCAAAGCACCATGGACAAGCACATCAAGCCCTGGAAATGCGCCCTTCCGCGCTGCTCAGTCTGCTGCAAGCGACGGATGCGCTGCGGCAGGGCGCGCGTTTCGAGTCGTTTCTGCAAGCTTGCGAGTGCGACTATTGCGGCCGGCCCGGCTACGAAAACAAGCCCTATTTGCAGGCGCAGAGATTGCGCAATGCCCTTGAAGTGGCATCCAGCGTCGATGCGGGTGCAGTCGCCCGGCAATGCAGCGAGCCGCGGCTGATAAAAGAACGGGTTTATGAAGCGCGCCTGAATGCCATCAAGTCCTGGTTAATTAGCGAGAAAGGGATGCTTGAAAATGATTGACCTGTATACCTGGGGTACGCCCAACGGTCGCAAGATTTCTATCATGCTGGAAGAGGTGGGTTTGCCTTATCGGGTCCATTCCATCGACATCGCCAAGGATGAGCAGTTTGCAGCGGAACTGGTGGCGATAAGTCCGAACAGCAAAATCCCGGCAATCATTGACTCCGATGGACCGGACGGCAATCCTGTTTCGTTGTTCGAGTCGGGTGCGATCCTTGTTTATCTGGCAGAAAAAACGGGGCATTTTCTGCCGGTCCAGCCACGTGCGCGTTATGAAGTATTGCAATGGCTGATGTTCCAGATGGCGGGGATAGGCCCGATGTGCGGTCAGCTGCATCATTTTCGCCGTTTCGCACCTGAGCCGGTACCTTATGCGATCGAGCGTTACAGCAAAGAGGTGAAACGGCTGTATGGCACGCTGGACACGCGTTTGAGCGAACATGCTTATCTGGCGGATGAATATTCCATCGCGGATATGGCTACTTACCCGTGGATCGCACGCTTTGAGTGGCAGGGTATGGATTTGGCCGACTACCCGGCGCTACAAAGATGGTTTGATGAAATTTCGGCGCGTCCTGCAGCGATGAGAGGCATGGCGATTCCTGTTTAGATAGTCAGGAATTCAATCCGGGATTGTTGCACAAGGCTCGCCCGCATCAAAGCAAGCGACTTTTGTCCCCGGCGGAAAAACCTGTCAGCGGGCCGGAGAAATTTTTACCCAGGGCGATAACCTTGAACAATTCCCCCATTTCGGCCGGGCTGAGCAATTTTTGCGCCTGATTTGCCAGCGGTAAGTAAGCGCCGGCATTTTCCGGCGAGGTTTCAGCGAGTACGTCGGTGATGCCGCAGTTGAGCAAAAAGCTGGCTTGCGTCGTGTAGCCCAGCAACTGGAGTCCGTTGTCGATGCCTGCAAGTGCAATGGCGCTGAAATCCACGTGCGCGGTGATGTCCTGCAAACTGGGCAGATAGAAAGGATCGGCATGGGCATGGTGGCGATAATGGCACATCAAGGTGCCTTGCGCGCGCTGCGGGTGATAGTACTCACTCTCGCCAAATCCGTAGTCTATCATCAGGATGATGCCGTTTTGCAGAATGTGCGCCAGACTGGCGATGAAGCCGCGCGCGGCCAGATTGATTTCGCTGACATAGTCGCTCGGTGCCTGAATCTCGCTGGCCGCTTCAAACAATATTCCCTGAGTGAGCGGCTGGTCGTGCCACGCAAAAGTATTTGGGTGCAGGGTGACGCCACGCTCATGCAAGCCGTCTGCATGCCATGACACCAGGTGTGCCGGCATGGCGTCCAGCACTTCGTTGCCCAGGATCACGCCGTTAAATGATGCCGGCAGCGCATCCAGCCACACCACGCGATTGGCCAGGTGGGGCGCTTGCAGGTTGAGGTAAGCATGCTGTCGTTTTTGCAAGTCAGCGCTGACTTCAAGGATAAAATACTGGGTTGGCAGCGAGTCCAGCTTTTCCAGTTCGGAGAGCAGCTGCAGGGCCAGGCGTCCGGAACCAGCGCCGGCCTCAAGCACATTTCCCCCGGTCAGTTGCAGCACCTGCGCAACCTGCCGCGCCAGTGTTCTGCCGAACAATGAGGAAATTTCAGGCGCCGTCACAAAATCGCCAGCCGCCCCGAATTTTGCCGCACCTGCGCTGTAATAGCCTAAACCTGGTGAATATAGCGCCAGTTCCATGAAACGTGCAAAAGAAATCCAGCCATTGTGATGCGCGATATCCTGCTGGATCAGTCGGGTGAGTTGGCGGCTGTGCTGCAGCGCTTCGGCGCTGGGTTCTGGCAGGGATGGCATGGGGCGCTTTAATGAAAGAGTTTGCGGGGACAAGCCGGATTGTTCAGGATTCACAGGATTATTTCAACTTTGTTCTATATAACTCGGGCGTGCGAGTGATGTAATCTTGCCTGGCGCTTGGATTAATTGCATAAATCCTGCAAAATCCGGTAAAACCTGTTTATTCATCATAAAAATTTAACGAACCAAATAACATGCAAGGTAAAACAGTATTGATTACGGGCGGCGCTAAACGCGTCGGTGCAGCTATTTGCAGGCTATTGCATCGCGAGGGCGCCAATCTGATGATACATTATCGTTCGTCACTGGGCGAGGCGAGCATGCTCGCCTCCGAATTGAATGCAATCCGCGCTGACACGGTAGCGCTGGTGCAGGCAGACTTGCTGGAGATTGCGACGCTGCCCAAACTGGTGCATGAATGCGTAAAAGTATTCGGCGGGCTGGATGTGTTGATCAACAATGCGTCCAGTTTTTATCCGACCGAGGTAGGCGACATTGATGAAACAAGCTGGGTGGACTTGATCGGGACCAACCTGAAAGCGCCCTTGTTTCTGTCGCAGGCAGCCGCTGAAGCATTGAAGAAAAGCGCGGGCTGCATTGTGAACATCACAGATATTCACGCAGAGCGCCCGATGAAAAGTTATGTGGTGTATAGCATAGGCAAGGCAGGGTTAGTGGCCATGACCAAATCGCTGGCGCGCGAGTTGGGTCCGCAGGTGCGCGTGAACGCGGTCTCGCCCGGACCGATCATGTGGCCGGAGGATGACCCCGGTTTTGACGAGATATCGCGTGAGCGAATTATTGACCATACGATACTGAAACGCACCGGCGGGCCGGAAGACATCGCCAAGGCAGTGCGTTTTCTGATCAAGGATGCACCTTATGTGACCGGGCAAATATTGGCAGTAGATGGCGGCAGGAGCGCCAAACTTTGACAGATAAGGAACAGATTCCCATGCTGCTGGCACCGGCTGCGTTGGCGCAACCCGTGAAACCGGCAAGGTCGCTGCTTTCAGCAGCAGGCCGCGCCATTGGCGATTTCGACATGATCCGCGAAGGCGATCGCGTGTTGTTAGGGCTTTCCGGGGGCAAAGACAGCCTGTCCATGCTGCATGTCTTGCTGGATTTGCAGAAGCGGGCGCCGATTCGATTTGAGCTGGCCGCCGTGACGGTGGACCCGCAGTCGCCGGATTTCGATCCCTCGCCGTTAAAAGCCTATCTGGCTGATTTGGGCGTGAAATATTTTTACGAAAGCCAGCCGATTGTGGAACAGGCGAAAAAGTCATTACAGGGCGATTCATTCTGCGCTTACTGTTCGCGCATGCGTCGCGGCATTCTTTACCGGACCGCACGCGAAAATGGCTATAACGTGCTTGCGCTGGCGCAGCATCTGGACGATCTGGCGGAAACCTTTCTCATGAGCGCTTTTTTTGGCGGCAAGCTGCGTACCATGAAAGCGCATTATCTTAACGATGCGAAGGATGTTCGAGTGATTCGGCCTTTTGTTTACGTGCGCGAGCGGCAAACCGCAGATTTTGCGAAGAACGCGGGGCTGCCGGTGATCCAGGAAAATTGCCCGGCCTGTTTTGGCATGCCGACGCAACGCATGCACATGAAAACGCTGCTGGGCCAGCTGGAAGCGGAAAACAACAAGCTGTTTTCCAGCCTGCTCACCGCCATGCGCCCATTGATGGAAGACGTGGACCACATCGGCAGCATGGTCAACGGCAATAAAATTGTAGAAGTGCCAGAAGAATTATAAATAACCAGAGGAACAGAAAACTCATGCAGATAGCACAGCCGCAGATTCAGTCATTCCTGCCGCCCAGGCGCACCCTGATGGGGCCCGGCCCTTCCGATGTGCCGCCACGCATTCTTGAGGCAATGGCGCGCCCCACTATCGGGCATCTTGACCCATCCTTTGTCAGCATGATGGAAGAACTGAAAACCTTGCTCAGGTACGCATTCCAGACCAAGAACGATCTGACATTCCCGGTTTCCGGTCCCGGTTCGGTGGGAATGGAAGTATGTTTCATCAATCTGGTGGAGCCGGGCGATAAAGTCATCGTGTGTCGCAACGGCGTGTTTGGCGGGCGCATGATAGAGAACGTCAAGCGCTGCGGCGGCGTGCCGGTAGTGGTCGAAGATGCATGGGGCAGTGCGGTGGATGTGAACAAGGTGGAAGACGCGCTGAAGGCCAACCCGGATGCCAAAGTGCTGGCCTTCGTCCACGCAGAAACCTCCACTGGCGCGCAATCGGACGCACAGGCGCTGGTTGCGCTGGCGCATCGCCATGGCTGCCTGACCATCGTGGATGCAGTGACTTCGCTGGCTGGCACCCCCCTCAAAGTCGACGAATGGGGAATTGACGCGATTTATTCCGGCAGCCAGAAATGCCTGTCCTGCACACCGGGTCTATCGCCCGTCAGCTTCAGCGAGCGCGTGGTGGAATCGGTCAATACCCGTAAAAGCATCGCGCAAAGCTGGTTTATGGATCTGGGCCTGGTGTTGGGATACTGGACCGCGGCTAAACGCACTTATCATCACACCGCGCCCATCAATGCGCTGTACGCCTTGCATGAATCGCTGGTGATGCTGCAAGAAGAAGGGCTGGAAAATGCCTGGAAGCGCCATGCTCTGAATTACCGCGCATTGCAGGCCGGCATCGAAGCCATGGGCATGCAGTTCTTTGTGAAGGAAGCAGACCGCCTGCCGCAACTGAACGCCATCACGATCCCGTCCGGGGTGGATGATGCGGAAGTGCGCCGCCGCCTGCTGCATGACTACAACCTGGAAATTGGCGCGGGTTTAGGCGAAATGGCAGGCAAGATCTGGCGTATCGGCCTGATGGGATACGGCAGCCGCCAGGAAAACGTGCTGCTGTGCCTGCGCGCGCTGGACGAAGTGCTGAGCAGCATGGGCGCCCCCATTGTCAGCGGCAAAGCAGTGCCTGCTGCAACAGCGATGTATTAATTTGACAAAGTGTAAATTTGAGAAGAAGCTCGCAGGCCCCTCTGATTTGTTCATCAGGGGGCCTGGCGTTTTTGTTTGGCGACCACCATTCCGCAGAACAGATTTTTGCAATTATGCAGCGAATTACTTGCGAGAAAAATCGAACATATTCATCAGGTCGCCGATAGCCGGGCGATTTTTCGGCACATAGGGGTTGGTCTTGTTATGCACCGGATTGGGCAGGTTATCGCGGCTGCGCCGTGACAGTACCGGCAAATTCCAGTTGCGCTCGATAAATTTCACGATGGAAGCATGGTCATAGTAAGTATGGTCAATTGCGCCGCGGCGGGCGTAGGGTGAAACCGCGATGAGCGGAATGCGCGAGCCGTCGCCGAAGAAATCGATTATTTGCACATAGCCCGAGTCGTAATAGCCGCCGCCCTCGTCAAACGTGATGAGGATGGCGGTTTTTTTCCATAGCGCCGGGTTGGCTTTGACCCGCTCGACGATATCGCGAGCCAGTTCTTCAAAGCCGGTTTCCATCGCATAACCCGGGTGGCCGGAGATGCTGTCATACGGCGCGATAATCGACACGGCAGGGAAATTTTTGGCGTCTTTCACGTCCACATAGAATTGCTGCAAATCCTGTAGTTTGTGCTTGTCTGTCCCGGTCATGGTAGCACTGAAAAATGTCAGGGTGTCGCACATCCCGCAATATTCCTTGTCGACTTTCTTGCCATCGTTTCGGCCACCGCTATACCATTTCCATGGGACTTCACCCTTGGTCATTGCATCGCCGATGGTGGGGATGGTCTGAGGCGGCAACAGTCCTTTGTCCGGGTCCAGGGGTAGCGGCCGGCCATCGGCTGTATAGGACGGGTCGAGGTTGTTGACCATGTAATAGGCACCCGGCTCACAATTGCCATCATTAAATGGCCGGTAAGGCAGCTGGCTCAAATAGCCCATGATGGGTGCTACGCCGCTTGCACTCCGGTCCGCGCATTGCACATAGCTGCCGCCATTTTCAACCAGCTGTTTGCGATTTTTCAGCAACTGCAATTGCGATATCTGACCGGCAGGCGGCACGCCCATTTTGCCATTTTCAGTGTAAAAGCCGGCATCGGCGGTGGCCAGTGCCACATAATTTTGCGCTGTTCCGCCCATAATGGACTGGTGATAGTTGTCGGCAATGGCATACCGCTCGGCCAGCTGTTTGAAAAAGGGCGCGTCCCCCTGTGCCATGTTGTAAAACCCCATGGCCACGGCACCCTGATAGGTCGGCACCGACTCGATTGCATTGATATTGTCACCACGGTAAATACCGAAATGGTCCGCCGTCGAGACAAATAAATCGTTTGCGCCCCCATTCACCTGCTGCCACATTTGAAAAAACCGGTGGACCGGATCCCCCGTGTGCGCGCCAGCGCTTACATACTTGGTAAGCTGGAATGGCCCATTTGCCAGTTCAACCGGGAAACGGGCATCGGGCACATCGTGCTGCTGGCCAAATGCGCCGGCAGCATAGGGCTGCGGGAGTGTTCTGTAGGCGCCTGTAACAGTCGGCGTGGGGCTATACCCCTTGCTCATGTCAGCCGTTTTCTGGGCAGCCAGACGGTAGTTCTTTCCAGGTGTTCCATCCTCCCTTACTATGCCTCTGGAAAGCAGATTCCATATTGTTTCACCCTTCGGCGGCTTATACACTCCGTACAGATGATCAAAAGTGCGGTTCTCGCCCACCACGACTATCACATGCTCGATGGGAGTGGTCGCCTTGGGCGCAGCACCTGCATGAAGCGGCAGCATGGCAATGGCTGCCGCCGCGGTAACAGTAAAGCGTGAAAGCATGGTAATCCTCATGTAGATGCCTGCAGTCAGGACACTTAACGTGCGCCCAGCAATGTCAGGGTAATCAGCTTCATCTGATTAGTGACTTCTTCTGCCTTGGTGTTGAAGTAGTTGTAGAAGAGCATGGCGTACATGGCGATAAAAATACCCACACCGGTAGCATACAGAGCCGTGCCAATTCCACGGCTTACTGCAGCCGGATCCGCCGCCACGCTGCCGGAAGACAGGCTGTAAAAGGCATCGATAATGCCCAGAATCGTACCCAGCAGGCCCATCAGGGGTGACAGGGTAATGATGGTATCCAGCATCCACAGACGAGCAACGACTGCCGGTTGCTTTTCGACATAAATTGACTGTGCAATGTATTCCATCTGCTCATGGCCATGATTTTCCTGCGCCGCTTCAACCACCTCGCAAATCGCTCTTGCCTGCGGGCTCTTGTGATTCTTGAAAGCGTCCAGTATTTCGCCATGCAGGCTTTTATCGTGCAGATGGCTGCGGATAAAGCCGACGACATCCTTGCCTTCGCGCAGGGTGGCTAAGAAAAAAATAAACCGTTCGATAATGACATAGGTGGCCAGCAGAATAACGCCGACCATGATGTACATGACGATATCGTGAACCAGCGTGAACGTCACCATAAATGTATTCCTTGGAAAAATCCGGAACCCCGGCAAGGGTTCCGGTTGTCAGACGTCTTAGAACTTGCCCGTTACGTTAAAGAACACTTGACGAGGAGCGCCAGACTGCAATGTCTGGGACGTACCCGCCGGGTCTGAATAGCTGAAGCCATTCGTGCCCATGCTGGCGAAATACTCCTTGTTAAACAGGTTGGTGACATTGACCTGTGCCTTCACTTCCTTGAAGAAGCCGACATTCTTGATGCGATAACCTGCGCCCAGATTAGCTATCCAGCGCCCATCTACCGAGTTATCGTTGGAGTAGGTGTAGTAGCGCTTGGAGGTGTAATCACCCCCCAAACGAGCAAACCAGGAGCCGTTGTCGTAAGACAGTTCGGTCTTGAACATCTGTTCAGGCACGCCTACTACCTGCTTGCCGCTTACTTCGCGAACAGTCGTGCCATCCAGGTAGTTGTCCTCGTACTGGGTACGGTTGATGCTGAAGGAGTTGAACCATGCCCATGTTGACGCTAATTTCCAGTTCAGCCCGATATCCATGCCGTTGGATTTCACTTTGCCCACGTTTGCCAGCACGCTCGGACTGCCTACAATACCCGCACCACTGCCGATGCTCAGGAGGCGATCGTTG
>Ga0315270_10000608_pt1 | contig 19700 bp, 16 predicted proteins | sample C1_bottom_MG_FD_204932 | JGI IMG/M metagenome (GOLD analysis project Ga0315270, IMG submission 204932) | Sediment microbial communities from Yellowstone Lake, YNP, Wyoming, USA - C1_bottom | ecosystem: Environmental > Aquatic > Freshwater > Lake > Sediment | place: USA: Wyoming | collected...
GGCGTTGACGGCAGGCACAGCCGTGGCTTCGGGCATGAATCCACGCTTCGTCACGACAGACCCTGCGGGCAAGTTTGTTTATGTAGCAAATTATGGCTCGACCAACGTCTCGGTATACAGCATCGAACGTAGTAACGGCGCTTTGACTGCTGGCACGCCAGTGGCAGCAGGCGTGAATCCGATCTCCATCAGTGTCGACCCCACCGGTAAGTATGCCTATGTGGCTAACTCCTTCGCAAACAACGTCACGGGAACAGTCTCTGTCTACAGTATCAACCGCAACAGTGGTACGTTGACGACTGGTACGGCTGTGGCAGCAGGTGCGCAGCCGACCTCCATCAGCGTCGACCCCTCAGGAAAGTATGCCTACGTGGCCAATTCCGGCTCTGCAAACGTCTCGGCTTACAGCATCAATCTTAGCAGTGGCGCGTTAACGGCATTGTCTACAGTCTCCTCCCCTATCATAGCCGGCAATGGTCCCGCATCAATCGCTATCAGTCGGGGTACAGAACCACCCAACTACATACCGATGTATGCCTACGTGGCCAATTTAGGCTCGGACACCGTCTCGGTCTATAGTGTCAGCCCCAGAAGCGGGGCGTTGTCGGCGGTGGGCACGGCCGTGGCAACGGGTGCGAAGCCGATCTCCGTCAGCGTCGATCCTACCGGCAAGTTTGCCTACGTGGCGAATTCCTTCTCGGACACCGTCTCGGTCTACAGCATTAACCCCAGCAGCGGGGAGTTGACGGCGGGCACACCCGTGGCAACGGGTAGATATCCCTACTCCGTCACTGTCGACCCCACCGGCAGATTTGCCTACGTGGCCAATTGGAACTCGAACACCGTCTCGGTCTACAGTATCAACCCCAGCAGCGGGGAATTGACGGCGGGCACGGCCGTGACAACGGGTAGCTATCCGGAATCCGTCACCGTCGACCCTACCGGCAAGTTTGCCTACGTGGCCAATTTGAACTCGAACTCCATCTCGGTCTACAGTATCAACGCAAGCAATGGGGCGTTGACGGCGGTCACGTCCGTGCCAGCAGGCAATCAGCCACAGTCTGTTGCCATCGACCCCTCAGGCAGGTTCGCCTACGTTACAAATTTTAGTTCGAGCTACGTTTCGGCATACAGCATTAATGCCAGTACCGGGACATTGACCGCTGGCACTCCCGTTGTAGCAGGTACGTTTCCGAATTCTGTTACTGTCGACCCCTCCGGCAGGTTTGCCTACGTTGCCAATATGGGCTCCGGCAACGAGGCAGGCACCGTCTCGGTTTTCAGCATCAACCTCAGCAGCGGGGCGTTGACGGTGGGCACATCCGTTGCTGCAGGCACACAGCCGATCTCCGTCAGCTTCGAGCCCTCCGGAAGGTTTGCCTATGTGGCCAATCATGGCTCGAACAACGTTTCGGTCTACAGCGTCAACACAAGCAATGGGGCGTTGACATGGCGCGCGGACGTGGCCGCGGGCTCGCAACCGACCTCAGTTGTGACCTCGTGGGTATGGCAGTAAGGATTGCAGGGTGCGGGTTGAGGGTAACCGTGCGAATTTATGGCAGAACAAAGCGGCAGATCAATGGTGGCAGACGACAGTGCCTGCCAGGGCATGGCGGTGTGAAGGCGACAGAGCCTGAATCAATACCCCTATAAGCATGACTCAAGCAAACTAAATTCACGGCTCAATCAATATGTAAAGGCACACCACACCGTCAGTGTGCGGCCAGAATAATTGCAGATTGAGCAGAAATAATTTACAGGCAATTGATAATTATCAACTATCAATTAATTTGAACTCTTAATAGAAACGACATTAAATTTGCGTAGCTTGGTGCTGAGGTACGAAGCCCAACTTGCTCAATTAACTGTTTGCTGCGAATAACTGGCTGCTGCGAACTTTCTATCAACACATTGGCGGGCTACGCTGCGCTCAACGCCAACCTACGAATAAGCATTTTTTAATTCGAATTTGAATAACGATGGTCAGCTTGTGCGAGCCGGAACATTTTACAAACAAACCCATAATGTAGCTTTTGCAATAGTTTGTATTGCGCGGGCGATATTACGCGGGGAAGAGATCCAAAGTGCGCTCGACCTCAACGGGGTCAATCAAAAAGCCCTTACCCTGTGCCTGGCCGACCACAAAGCCAAAGTACTGGAGGTCGCGATCCGTCAAATCTTTATACACCCTGACAAAGCGGTCGGGCGGCTGCAGGGTCAGCACCGAGCCGCCAGGCTGCAGTGCAAGAATGCCATGCATGAGACCGCTGCCCTCGACCCCCACCACGGTCCGTGCTCCGGCGCAGGTCGAAACGATGGTCTGAACGTCAGTTTTTGACGGATCGAGAATTCGAAAGCCTCGCCGGTCGCGCAAGTGCTCTGCAAGTTGCATTTCATTATGTAGCAGCCTTAATTCACCCGTGCCACCGCGCAGTATAAAAACACCGGGATGAGGTTTGGGATTGACATGGCTGAGCAGTTGATCGCTCATGGCGCGGAATCGCAGATGCTTGTGCCGGTTTTGTCCGAAATCATCAAACATCACCAGCTCTCGAAAGTATGCACTCTGCAAGCGTGCCGGTTTCATGCCGAGCCAGTTCTCGTAATCAGGCGTGTGCGTGTTGACGGGCTGGGCCGTGGTGACCGGGACGCCTTCGGCGCTGGCCATGGAATATGTCACACAATCGTCCATCAGCCATTGGCCGAAGTATTTGTTACCGCTTGCGGTACAAAACAGTGCGCCTCGATCAATCTCGCAATCCACGCGAAGCTGCGGCCACACGCTGGTACGGGGTAGCAGCCATGAATAGGCATTATCTTTGTACAGCGAACCATCGATTAAGCACACGTCTTTCAGCAGGAAACCGCGGGTTGCACCATGCACAAAACTGCCACCTGCCATTGCGCGACGCGGATGTTCGCCAGCAAAAGCCCAACCCGTTACACGCTCGAGCTGATTCGGAAGGAAATAGGCGGGCGGGGCGGTAGAAGTTTCGCCGGGAGCGATCTCCCAGGTTTTAACCGCGACACTTTCCAAAGTGCGCGGGGGCTGCCGGAAAATCCGGGTTCTTAGCGTATGCGCAAATGCAGCGTTGCTCCATTTATTACCCTGCCTTATTGCCATAATTAGAATTTCCGACTTGCAAATTTCCCAACCAGGGAACGCTGCAATATATTGTTCACGATGCGCTTTTCGTATTGATCGCATCAATCTTTTGTAGTGATTTAATACAATTTAATTCGAGTTGGATTTAGCCTGATTTGCCCAGTTTTTTTATACCCTGCTTCACCGTCCTGATTAAGCCACGTGTTGCTTTTGAAAATTTTTCTGCGGGCATCGCAAATTTTCCCTTCCAGAATTCTTTGGGACGCGCCTTGAATATTGTGCTGTGCACCACGCCATCCCATCCCGGGGGAGCTTCTTTCGTGTAGTAGTAAACGGCGAAAGATTTTCTCAACCGGTCAACAGGGCATGTTATCGGTGTAACACCGTGCCAGCTGATCTCATTGGTTGTAAATCCCGCCGCTCGGTTAAATACAGGCGCATAACTTCCGAGGCAATGTTTGACATCCTTATCCCACAAATCAAGATACCCGCCATAATCTTCATGCCAATCTTTATTAAAATATATGAGGATATTTACGCGTCGATGCAGTCCCAATTCTTCGTTGTAATTAAAATCCACATGCACATCCAGATGCCCGCCGGCATTAGTCTCGTGTATCCCGCCACCCATCATGGTTGGGTCGGCGATCAAATTTTTAATCCCCATAATCTCGGAAACTTTTTCGACGAATTCCTTTGAAGCCAATAGTTCATGCAGCTTATAGATTGCAGGAGGAAATTTTTTTGAATCAGAAATTTGTATTTTCTTTTTTTCATTTACTGCGCTGAATGATTTCCCCAGTCTCTCCGCCTCACCATAAGTCGGGAAGGAGTCATGCACTTCTTTGGCAAAGGGCTCTTCGAGAAAGTTATCCAGGCAAAAATGCGGGAAAGAGGGTGCACTTTGACACTTGATGCTCAACGCATCGAAATCCAGTTCATTCAGCAAGGGTAGTTTCATTTAATCTCTCCAGTATGGTGAAAAAATTGTTGATCATTTATCAATGACTCATAATCCATAGGTCGTCGCTTGCGCTTCGTGAATTGTATTGCCTTCCAGTCGACTATATCTAACCCTGTCACACCCGCTGCTTAACTGATCCCTGCACTTGTGAGCGGAAAAGTATCACTGAGCCAACGTTCAATATTTTCAGCTACAGCATCCTTGGCCCCGCCGGTAAGCATCGCATGCGTCGTGTTTGGGATTTCCACCCACTGCAATCTGCTTTTGATCTCGGCCACGCCGGGTTCCAGTCCATAAGCGCGATAATATTTACTGCGATTGGGCGACCCTACGCTGACAACCAGCGTGGGTATGCGCAGACGCCTGGCCAACAGCCACGAATTAAGCATGCGCAGGTTGGTCTCCTCGGGCAGCACTTTTTTAAGGCTTCCGAAAGTCTTCAGCTTACGCGCACCGTAGTCGAGCAGGCCGTACCAAAGCTTGAGCCAGAATTTATAATCCGCCTTCCCACTCAATAACCTGCTCCACGAAGCGAGCGAAATGAAGCGTTTCCTGACAAGTTCGCTACTTTCCTGATAGGCATCCACTGTTAACGGCGCATGACTAGCCCTCACCAAGGGCGTATTGGTTCTAACCAGCGCCATTTCAGGTTCAAGCATGACGAGCCCAAGCATCAACGGCGATCGCGCATTGACTGAATACAACGCGGTCACCGCCCCGCCGCAAAAGCCGCCAACGACCAGACCCTTCAATGAATACCTGTGGGCAAGCTCCTCGCACAGCGCATGCAAGGGCGCCTCGTGGATGCCCAGAAGAATGTCCCGCCACAACTCTTCAAGGTAAACCGGTATTTCTCCGGGTGAATCACCAAGTCCGGGCATATCGAAGCGGAACGTAGGGTATCCCCGCGCATCCAGACGATCTGCTATCGAGCTTCCCAGATCACCCACCCATGATCGCGGTTGCTGCCCGAAACTCAGCAGCAATACGCCTGTTCGCCGCACAGCCCGGGGCTGTGCAATAGCTGAGGAGTCATGCAAAGTACCAAACAGACGGTAACCAAGAATATCCAGCTGCAATGCTTTGCGCATGTCAGTTGCCCCCCAATGCGATCAGCGCGTGTTTCAACTGGCCACAAGTAACTTCAAAACATGCTGTCAGGTCGGGATTAACCAGTCGCATTGATGGACCGCCTCCGGCCGAACGCATAGGATTGGGTCCAACCCCACCCAGGGTATGCACTGCCAAAGCGTCAAGCTTGCCATCCAGACTAATTTGTTTTGTCTTCACATGGGGATTGATTATGCTGTTTTCGGCAAGTCCGAATTTTTTTGACTCACTCCAGAGATCCGGTGTCCAGTTATGTCCTTCCACTTCAACTGTCTCTCCTCTTTCCAGATCGGCAACAAACTGGTCCCGGGTCTTTCGTTCGCTTGCAGGCAGGATAAAATTATTAGCCATTTTAATCTTGAGTTGATCATACAACATCTCGCGTGCAGTCTTGGGGGGAAGCCACGTCAATAGGACATTAGCTATGCCCTGGGCGAATAAGCTCTCACCAAGAAGCGCGCCCATGCCCAGGCCATGGATGATGAGTGGTGTTGCGGGGGAGCGTTGCTGAAACCAGTCCGCACAATGGCGCAAATCATTTGACCAGGTGCAGAATCCAAAATCTTCGAACCTGCCAGTACTCTCCCCCACGCCGCGATAATCGAAACGCATGACTTCGAAACCATGACTCGCAAGATATCGTGCCCAGCGTACCCAGGTGATGTAGCGATGTGGCCGCTCCGATGCAAAAGGCCCAGCCAGCAGTACCCGAGCACGGAGTGGAAGACCCGTCGGATGCAGCACGTAATAGAGCTGTTGCTGGTCGAGCGAAAGATAGTCTGCCTGTTCGAGGTGCTCAAAGCTGGGCGGTTTAGCGAAATCATCCCGCAGTGAGCTGTTAGTCATGACCAAATGCCCTGCTGTGCGAATTCATCGCGCCGCGGTCCGCTCAGGGATCGAGGCAAGAATGCGGACAAGTTCACGCGCGGCACGGAGTTGTCCGGCATCGTTGAGATGCCCTCCGTCACTGGTGTACTCCGGCGTCATCACTGGCACCACCATACCCTTCCATTTCACAGCTTCCATTGTTCCGTCTGGCGCGGTCGACTCGACGCGTGCAAGATCAAAGATCGGCTCGCGTCCCTGGTATGCTTTTCGCAGGAGCGTGTTGTACTCCTCGCGGCGCATATTTTCCATGGTTTCATAGAGAGGAGCGTAACCCAGCAAATATTTCGCGCGGGCTTTAAGTCCACCCTCTACAGCCGTAAGCGGGGCGGTTACGTGTACAAAAGTTGTGCCGGGATGCTTCACCCTAAGATTATTAATACTGGCACTGTATCGTGCGAAGAGCATTTGGACGTCAGTCTCGGCCGAGAAATCGACGAAACAGAATTTCATCAGTGCAATGTCGACAGATGCGGGCCTGGTATCCATGGCCTGTTCAAAGCTCTTAAGCTTCTTGAGCGGATTTTCGTTGTCGGCGATAAATGTGTGTCCGATCATCGCCCCCTCCATGCTGCCTGCTTCTTTGATTTCGGCTATGCGAACCGGGACTCCCGCCATCCTGGCAAGCTGCCTGACGCCATCAAGCAGATTCACCCCGACCGATTGGTGGCCGAAAAAAATTCGCCTATGCGAGATTCGCTCAAGCTCGGCATGGAGACTTGCGTCAACATCGGCGGCCTGTACACTGGCTGAAGTGCCGACCGCGAGGGCAAGCAGAGCGCTTGTCACAAAATGAGTTCCAGACATGGTAAATTCCCCTTGCATTGCGTTATCACACAAGCACATTGCATATTTCAACCCTGCTTGCGTGCGACAAAATCCGCGATCCGTTCTATGGAGTCAAGATTGTCGGGCAACATCTCACTATCTTCAACCTTGATACCGAAGGTTTCTTCAATGAAAAAGATGACTTCAAGCACGCCCGTCGAATCTATGATGCCGCGATCAAGCAGAGAGGCGCTGTCCTCAAGCGAGGACTGATCTGCCACGTAGAAATTTGATGTCACAAAAGTGCGAACCTGTTCTTTAATGTCCATGTAGAGCCTGTATCCTTTCAACAAAAAAATTACTCATTAAGAAACCAAAACGCCTTCGACGCCTGGGAACTGCCTGCATATTGGCGTTATAATCTCGCCTTATATTTCCACTGCTCTTGTCATTCTGCTCTCTTGCGTCCGGACACCACACGCACTTCGCCTGCGGCATTTGCAATTAATTTAATATCATCGTATGCCTTCATCCGCTCAAAAAGCATCTTGACCTGACGTTCCTGCCCGAGGCCGATTTCGAAGAGCAACATCCCCCCCTGCCGCAAAAAAGGCAGCGCTTCCTTGATAACACGCTGCTGGATACTGAGCCCGTAGGGTCCGCCATCAAAGGCTTCACGCGGCTCATGTTCGAGCAACTCGGCACGGTCTGTCGCCAACTTCCCCTGTGAAATATAGGGAGGATTGCACACGACGACATCAACAGATCCGTCAAGGTCGAATCCTGCAAGCCCTGCAAACAGATCACCCTGGGCAACAACAACCTGATCGTAAACCCCCACGTGAGCAACGTTACGGCGCGTGACAGAAATGCAGCCATCGGTAAGATCGCTCGCCCACACACTGACGTCGGGCAAATGGTGGGCGATAGCACAGGCAAGATTGCCGGAACCGCAGCACATATCTATAACCCTGGGGGCGTCGGAACCGCAGGCACGTATTGCCTCCAGCGCCGTATTGCCGAGGAGCTGCGTCTCCTCCCTGGGTGCGAGGGCACCCTCGGCGACGATGAGATCGACACCCATAAAAATCTCATGACCGATCACGTAGGCGAGCGGTGCACCTGCGGCGCGTCGCTCGGCCATACTTCGAGCAACGCCTGGAAAATCCATGATCATTGCCGATTGTGCAGCCTGCACAATGCGAGCAGCCTCGCTTGCTGCATCTGCAATACCCCCGACCCGGAGTATGGCAACAACTTCGTCGAGCAAAATATTCATGACAACCCCGTCTTCTTGATTTTACCCGTATCAGTCTTGGGCAAGGCAGATACCATGGCGAAATATTTTGGAACCATGAAATTTTCGAGCCGGCTCTGGCACTCCTTCTGCAATTGCTTTTCGGTCAACGCGATACCTTCCTCGAGCACGACAAAAGCCTTGACCGCCTGGCCGAGAATATCATCCGCAACGCCGATGACTGCAGCTTCCCTCACACCCGGAATATTCATCAGCATGTTCTCCACCTCCTTAGGCGCAACCTTCTCGCCGCGCGACTTGATGATGTCATCCATGCGCCCGACAAAATAAAGATAGCCCTCCTCATCCATTTTGCAATAGTCGCCCGTGTGCAACACCTGCTCGCCCGGGAGTGGCCCCAGCTTGAGTTTCTTTGCGGTGGCCTCCGGCTTCTCCCAGTACCCCTTCATGACGGTTGCGCCGCGAATAACGAGCTGACCGACCGTGTCGTGTGCAACCTTGTTTCCATCCTCATCCACGATCCACATTTCTGTGTTCGGAATGGCGATACCGACACTAGCCGGTTTACGCTCTATATCCTTCGGCGGCAGATAAGTACAGCGTTTGCACTCGGTGAGGCCGTACATCGAATAGATGCGCGCCGTCGGAAAAATATCCCTGAGCATGAGGATGTGTTTTACCGGCAGGGCCGCAGCGGTGTTGGTTACGTAGCGGATTTTAGACAGGTCGTAATCCTTGAGGGATTTTAATTCCGCGAGGATCGAGTAGATGGTTGGCACCCCCGGAAAGCCTGTCACCCCCTCGTCCACCATCAGGTTGAGTATTTGCGCCGGAAAGGTGAAGGAGCGTTCGAGCACCAGGCGTGCGCCGGTACGGAACGCCATGATCATCTGGTACAGGCCGTAGTCGAATGCGAGCGGCAACACGCCAAGAATCACCTCGTCTTCCTGCAACTCCAGATAGGACGCGATCGATGTCGCTGCGGTAAGCATGTTGCGATGGGTGAGCATCACACCCTTGGGATCGCCCGTTGATCCGGAGGTATAGATGATAGCTGCGAGATCAATATCAATGCATGTTCGCGCCGGTGCGGTCATGGGGTCGCCGCCTGCCATGGCGTCAGACCAGCGTAGTGCATGGGGGAGTGCGGCAAGTTTCACGTCATCAATGGCACCTGAGACGATAACGCACTTGAGGTGGGGGCAAGCCCGCACGGGTTCGGCGAAAACAAAATGTATATGGGCATCCGTGATGATTGCTGCCGGGCGGCAATCTTCGAGAAGATAACTGAGCTTGTCACTTTTGGTCAGCGGGTTGACGATGGATACGACGGCGTTGGCCTTGAGCACTGCCCAGAAGGAGATAACGGTTTCAACTGTGTTGTCGGCAAAAATCACGACCCGGTCGCCGCGTTCAACACCGCCAGCAAGCAGGCTATGTGCAAGCGCGTTTGAATTGGCATCAAGCTCGCCATAGGTGAGGCGCTGTTTCATGCAGACCAGGGCAATTTTTTCCGAAAGTTCGCTCGCCGATTGAATCAGGTAATCTTGCAGCAGCGGCACAGAACCATGAGTAATTTGCATATCAGTTTCTCTATGAATTTGATGATTTGTCGATATCGATACGCAGCTCGACGGGACGACTGCCATCGGGACGACCGGCTACATATTGCCGGTGCAGAAGCTGCGTCGACAATGCACCCACCAGCGCCATATTGTCTGTGTTCGAAAACTGACCCTCACTGCCGCGCGCGCGGCATTTGCGCAAGAGCTGTGTAACAGCCTGCGGCTCGAAGACGTTGGCATCGCGCAGCGCAGATTCGGACAGCACCTCGTCTATATAGTCCGGCGCACCCTTGGCAACAAAGGACAACGCATCCGGTGCGCGATAGGGCTGCTTTTTCCGCGCGATTATTTCGCGTGGCACGATGTCAGCCGAGGCGCGCTTCACCACGTGTTTTTCGTCCAGCACGCGCAGCTTGTAGGCTGCCGGCAGCGAATCTGCCAGGGCGACAACATCCTTGTCGAGGAAAGGGAAGCGCCCTTCCACTGAGTTCGCCATCAGCATGCGGTCGCCCTGAGACGAAAGCAGGTAGCCCGATAATAGCGTGCGGATCTCGATGTGCTGGTCCTGTGCGAGGTGACTCCAATGTTTGAAATCAACATGCAGGTTATCAAGCAATTCTCTGACTACATCGCGGCCTGAAGCGGCAACTTGCACATCCTTCGACAACAGTCTTTTAAGTGCGCCTGTGGTGTGCCAGCGCGTGTCGTGCGCAAAACCCGGCGTGCGATGGGCCAATATGTTGCGCCCGAAGAACTGCCTGGCCATAGCCTGTTGCGATACCGGCGAACGTGCCAAATAGGGATAAAGTCGCTCGAGTAGCCGATGGCGCCATGCTGATTCCGGCTGACGCCCCCAGAATCGGCGCACCTTGCCTTCGCGGAAAATATCGTAGCCGGCAAACATTTCATCTGCACCCTCACCTGTCAGCACAACTTTGACACCGTGGTTCCGCACGAGCTTCGACAGCAAAAAAAGCGGTGCCGGGGCGGTGCGCAAAATCGGACGCTCAGTATGGTAAATCACTTCTGGAAACACGTTCGCAATGTCGCTGCGCGACACCACCACCTCGTGGTGTTCGCTGCCCAGCATATTTACCATCAGACGCTGGTATTCCGTTTCGTCATATTCAGCGTCATCAAAGCGCAGCGAGAAGGTTTGAAATTTATCGCCCGCAAATCGCCGCCCAAGGGCGGCGACCAGAGAACTGTCCAGCCCGCCGGACAGATAGCTGCCGACAGGCACATCGGCGCGCAGCATACGCAGTGAAGTGGCACTCTCAATTGCCCTGCGTACCTCGCTGACCGCATCCCCAAGGGATCCATGGAAATGATGTCGCACATCGCCCGGCACCGGATAGCACGGCGTCCAATAGGCGCGGTCGCGCACGCTTCCGTTTTCGTAAATACGAACGTGGCCCGGTTCGAGTTCACTCACACCCTGAAACACACCTTGCGGTGGAGCTACGGTCCAGAAAGTGAATGTCTGGGAAAGTCCGACAGGATCAAAGGCACGCGGTATTTCTGCATTTGCGGCGAAGATGGCTTTGACTTCGCTGGCAAAATACAGATGACCGCCGTGCTCGCAAATATGCAGTGGACATATACCCACCCTGTCGCGACAGAGCACGAGACGTCGTGCAACCGAGTCCCACAAGGCCACCGCCCACTGTCCATTAAACCGCTCGAAAGCTGCATCACCCCAGGCGCGGTAAGCATGAAGAATAACCTCGGTGTCGCTCTGGGTGCGAAAATGGTGGCCGAGCGCTATCAGCTCCTCGCGCAATTCTACATAGTTGAATATCTCGCCATTGAATACGATCCAGGTAGTATCGCCCTCGTCCGCCATCGGCTGCTGGCCAGTGGCGAGATCGATGATGGACAGGCGCGCATGTGCGAGGCCTGCCCTGTCGTCGCGATACACACCAAACTCATCCGGGCCGCGATGATAGAGTGCGCTGGCCATACGCACCAGCGCTTCACGGTTCGGCGAGAAAGCACTGGCGCTGAGCCCGACGATCCCTGCGATTCCACACATAGACCGTCAGACCTCGGTTACAGGGTCGATAAGTAATGGCCGCATGTGAAGATAGCGTGTCGCACGACGCTTGGCTTCGATGTCCTTAAAGACTCGTTCGACCTGAGCCGATGTGAGGTTGACCACAGGCGCAACCTCTTCAGCGGAAACGCCGTGATTCGCGGCATAGAGACACAGATCCATGCGATCGTAGGGCAGGGCGAAATAAAATTCTTCCTGCGTTTGCGGCATAGAAAACGTGTCTGTGGTGGGTGGGCGACGGCGTATTTCTGCAGGCACGCCCAGGTACTCGGCGAGCTGATAAACCTGGGTTTTATAGAGATGGGCGATGGGCTTGAAGTCGGCACTGCCATCGCCCTGCTTCACGAAAAATCCCTGATCGTATTCAAGACGGTTTGGGGTACCCGAGACGGCATAGTTCAGCCGATCCGCGTGGTAGTACTCCGTCATCTTGCGCACGCGCTGTTTAAAGTTTGTCGCGGCCACTATCTGCAGATAGGCATTCAGCGGAAGGCGCACAGTCGACACCTCGCCAGCGGGGCTCTGCACAGTCAGTCGAGTGATGTTCAGGCGTTCACTTTCGAGTATGGACGGCAACACCAGTTTGCATTTCCAGCCTTCACCGTACTCGGGAACAATCATGCGGATGGCTTCTTCCTGACGGCGGTAACAACCAAGACCCTCAAGTCCGGGTGCGATGTCTTCGACGATTGCCTCGATGCCAAAATGTCCGGTCAACATCTTGCCTAGCATAAGCGCATCGTCTGAGGAATGGTGCTCGGGCATAAAAAGTCCCAGAACTTTTTCTTTGCCGAAAGCACGCGCGCACAGCGCTGCTACAACGGAACTGTCAATGCCGCCGGAGATACCGACAACTGCCCCGCGGCGACGCAGTTGACCGAGTACCTGCTCGCGCAATATCCCGGTGATACGCTCCACTTCAGCTGCAGGATCCAGCTTGAGTACATCTTTGTTGAACATGAGCACCTCACCCCGGCAATGCCGGATCACAAATTGCGGTTAGTTTGATTTACTAGTCCCGAAAGCGTTGCCGCGCACATTCATGACAATCAATGAACGGTGTCAGCACTGACCCAAAACTTACTCCACATGTTTTATTTTAAAATAACAATCCCTGTTGCAGGGGATCAGTATACAGAAAAAAGTATAGATTAAATCACTCCGACAGGCTTAAAGTGAACGTTAACTTTATGCATTAGGTTCGCGACATATTTATCGCACAGTCACAAAATAAATTTACACAGCATGAATCTTTCCATTATATTTTATTCAGCCAAGCCTGACATTGTACTAAAGTACATGCACTGACCTTTAACCAGATTAGTGAGTCTCACTTTTTGAATATTCCACTAAAATAAACAGCTAAATTTTGACCAGACGTCAATTTTCTGTACCCGCATGGTTAGGCAAATACAATGCAAGTGCTTTAAGTATGCACTTTTACAGTTACATGAAATGCCGCTAAAGCAACCGGAAAGTCATTTATTCGATTCTATGTTTCTCACTTATTGATGCTGTGAAGTTTCAAGAGATTGCCTTCGACAGCGCGCTACCCGTCGCCATTTCAATTATCAATTTCACAGGTCCTGCCGAACGTACCATAGTAGAAGATGCACCAAGGAAAAGCGCCTGATGCGTGGCTGGGCAATACAGGTCTGCCATGTTGCAACACCTTGGAAGGAGCAAAATGTACTGGTGAAATTATTACCCCGCCTGCAACCTGCAGGTAGCAATTTAAATGCCCCAGCCCTTGGTCTGGGGCATTTTTTGCCTGTTTGTCTGCTAAATCATACCGAAAATTGACCTTTCAAAGCATTGCGTGGTACTTTCCCGGTATCAAACCAAATTGATCAGGCGATTACGATGAACTCTAAAATTATCAGATTCCTTTCTTTGGCATTTCTAGCACTTTATTCATATAACTTATTTGCATTAGAGTTGAATGGCGCGGGCAGAAGAATTCCTGCCCCCATCTTTGCCTTATGGGGTGACCATTACTCCAAGCTGCGTCCCGGTGTAACTGTTAAATATCAGGCTGTAGGCGCAACAGAAGGACTCAAACAACTTTCTTCGGGAACTGCCGATTTTGGCGAAACAGACATACCGCTTACCAAAGAAGAGTTGGATAAAATAGGCCTGGCTCAATTTCCTTACATGTTTTCGGCAATTACCCCCGTAGTCAATCTTCCAGGCATTACAGGACAAGTCAAACTGACAGGTAAGATGCTGGGCGATATTTTTCTGGGTAATATAAAAAAATGGAATGACGCTTCGATTGTCAATTTAAACCCCAGACTAAAATTACCCAATGAAAATATTCAGGTAGTTCACTTGGTGCCTGAGCGCGGCGGCACCTACAACCTGAGCACGTATCTTTCCAAGGTCAATCCCGAATGGGCAAGCAAAGTCGGGGGCGGTGCCACCCTGAAATGGCCTGTAGGTATTGCTATTGAAAACCTGTATGAAATGGCTGCGTATGTAAAAAAGACACCCTACTCCATAGGCTATTCTGAAAATGCGTATGCCAGAAAAAATCAGCTATCCTTTATACAGTTGCAAAATCGTGCAGGCGCCTTTATAAGCCCTCACACGGGCAGCATTGAAGAAGCAGTAAGAGATATCAAATGGAATGCTGCCAATGGCTTCAAGGAAGATTTGATTGATACAGAAGGCCCAGGCGCCTGGCCCATTGCTTCTGCATCGTACTTCTTGATCAAAAAAACTTCAGATAATGTTGAACGCAGACTAGCCTTGCTGAGTTTTATCGCTTGGGGTATGAGTAACGGAGATATGGATGTCACCAGCCTTGATTTTCTTCCCGTCCCTCGCACCCTGATTCCAATTATACGAAACAGCTGGAATGACACACCGCTTGTTCTGGAAGGAGCTATGGTAGTCAATGCCATACAAGTCAATGCGATGCTGGCAAACGGCGTACCGATTATCGATGCACGTGTTGAAACTGAATATAGTACCGAGCACATAACTGGCGCAATAAGCGTACCGTACCTCGAGAAGAGTGCGAAAGCAGCCAATTTCAACCCCAGTCATGATAAATTTGACCTTTCAAAACTACCCTCAAACAAGAAAGCTGATATCATTTTTTACTGCAACGCGGGTGCCTGCTGGAAGGGCTACAAAGCTGCCGTTGCTGCAATCAGGGCAGGGTATCAAAAAGTGTACTGGTTCCGCGGTGGGATGCCCGAGTGGGGCGAGAAAGGTTTGCCAACCGAGACATCGTTACCGGCGGCCGGCAAAAAATAAAAATATTTTTTTGAAGTATCTACACGCACATACTTGAACGCATTGCATTGAGCAGGCACTAAAACAAACGCCCCGAATTTTGTTCGGGGCGTTTGTTTTAGGTTACTCGGATTTACAGAAACACTCTCGGCCGTGCCTGAGTTACATTTCCCTTCAGTCCCTGGAATATTCGGTATGCCGCTGCTCATAGGTATCGTCCCCGGGATATGGGAAGCGAACATGACCATAACGTATTAAAAACACCGCCAGCGTTAGCAGCAGAATTGAAGCTGTCACCGCCAGCATGCGCCAGTCGTCCATCGACTTCATATCCAGAATCAGGTACCGCGCCAGAGCGACCATCGCAATATACATGGGTAAACGCACAGGCAATTTGCCAGAGCCGTAATACAGACCCACCATCGCCAGCACTTCAAGGTAAAGAAAGAGCATCAGCAAATCGGTCAAAGTAACCCGCATTGAGCGCACCATAGCCAAGGTTTCGTTTCCCATTGCAAATACAGTGGCAATGGCAATGACCAGAAGGCCTATGTTCTCAACCAGACCAAGAAGGCTATGGTTAAAGTCTTTTATTTTCATTTGGTTACCCTCCAAAAACCACATTGCACGTATTTTTCAACACACCTTTTACTGCCTACCGCCGCTATTCAGCACGCATGGAATCCGGGGATAGGCAACTATTAATATCCAGATATGCTGCTCCGTTACTAGATACACTATTCCTATGACAGTTATGTGAATCCTGTACTAATTTGTAAACAATTATCACACAATTCAAATATACCAAGGAGCCACTGATGGGGGTAGGTTGCTACCACAGTTTGGAAGTGAGACATGAGCATCGTGAATTTGACACGGGTACATAAAAACTTTGCGTAACTAATACTCGCCTTGAATTTCGTCGGCGATTTTTATTTCCGATTTATAAGCCTGTAAAATTTTGCGATATTAAATACAGAGGAGGAGACGAAATACCTGGATGGGTGAAACGGGCTTGCTGACAGAGGCAGACTTACCGCCTACTTCCAAACAGCAATACAGCTCTCAAGAAGTAATTTCTGCGTAGTAAAAATGTTCTGCCTATTAAGTGGGGCTTTTTTTATTTGTACTTATTTAAAATTACCTTAACGTAACTAATCTTCCTTAGGCCTTTCAGCCTGCTTAAGGTTTGAGATGTCGTCACTACCATAAGGGAAACGTACATGGCCATAACGTACCAACAATACTGCAATCGTTAGAAACAAGATAGATCCGGTCACCGCTAACATACGCCAATCGTCCATTGATTTCATATCAAGTATCAAATAGCGTGCTAACGCTACCATTGCAATATATAAGGGGAAGCGCACCGGTAATTTGCCCGAGCCGTAATACAAGCCCACCATCGCAAGTACTTCAAGATAAAGAAAGAGCATTAGCAGATCGGTCAAAGTAACCTTCATGGCAATTGCCATGGTGATTGCTTCATTTGCCATGGCAAACACGGTCGCAATACTTATTACCAGCAGGCCAACATTCTCAACCATACCTAGCAGATTTTGGTTGTATTCCTTTATTGATCGCTTTCTCAATGGTACCTCCGCAGATTAATTTTTTGCTCGTTAGAGCTACAAAATATATATATATTTTTGACGTTACAATACACGCTGAATAAATTTCTCAAAAGAAAGTTAATTTATGGAGCTTACCTGTTACCGCGATCAAGAAGTAAAACGTGAATTGCGCCAGTTACCAGCCGCAATCTACAACCTTTCTCTCACGCTTCTTTCACGTAGTACAAGTGGGAATCTTTTTATCCCTATTCGCACCATGCAGTACTTGGCCATTATGGACGCAGAAGAAATCATCTTTCTGGATGGCGAACGTAAATGCTGGATTGACATTGCCTGGCAAAAATTTCACCCACAAGCACGCAACTCACTGGATGAGCCCGTTGAATATAGCGCTGTTTACTATCGCGAGAACACAGAGCAGCTCATGAACAGATTGCAGGCAGAATTTCCACGGGCGCTGCAGGAGCTGGCTAAAAAATCAAAACTTGAAGGGCCTGCACGGGTATTGAAATTTCCCGCCTCCCGCAAATAATAAATAACTTTTAATCGTCATCACCCAGTTCTGGATCCCATCCATTCGCTTTCGCATATTTGATTGCGTCCTGATAAATCTTTGCATGGCGCTGTTTCAAACCATCCGGTAGCAGGCTGGGCAGGTTTGCGTATTTCTCCCACTCGTTACAAATCTTGTCGTAGAGATTCTGCATTTGTCCGCTATCCCAGCCGGTACAATCTTCGCTGTCCGGTATCAGGCCGAACACCCAACCGTCTTTCACCATTTGCCCAAAATGCGTCATGCCCCCATTTTCATCATTTTTCAGGCCTGAATATTGTAGTACCATTTTTTCATTACCTTTTTATTGATACTGTTTACAGAAGTTTTAAGTTCACTCCCCCACCCTAACCCTCTCCCTCCGGGGGAGGGTTAGGGTGGGGGAACGACCTTGGAGTGACTCATAACCATTTGCTAAAAGCCCCACTATCTTGTTAACCCTGCATAAAGCAGCGGAAGCTTCTCAGGCAGTCGTGCAATCTGATCAACGATCATATAATTTTTTGCACCGAATATGCGCGATACATACTGATCTGCACGCGGATCAAGGGTCATACAGAATGTTGAAATACCATTTCGTGCCGCATCTTCTACTGATTTTTTAGCATCATAACGTAGATACTGCGGGTCACGCACATCCACGTCTGCCGGCTCGCCATCAGTAATTACCATTAATAATTTTTTGCTGGTTCGCTGCAAATTCAGATAATGCGTGGCATGCCGTATCGCCGCACCCATACGGGTGGATAACTGCCCAGTCATCCCGGCCAGCCTGGATTTCGGCAACTCATTATACGGTTGTTCGAAATCTTTGAAGCGATAATACTCAACATCATGCCGACCATCAGAACAGAAACCATGAATCGCAAAGGGGTCGCCGATTTTGTTAATCGCATCGGACAGCAATACAGTAGCCTGGCGTGTCAGATCCAGCACCGACTGCTCTTGCCCCAATACTTTTTCGTTGGTGGATTCGGATAAATCCAGTAACACCATCACCGAAATATCGCGCACCTTGCGCACAGAGCGCATCATGATACGCGGGTCCGGTTGTATACCCATGCGAAAATCGATCATGCTGCTGATCGCGGCATTAATGTCGATCTCATCCCCATCTTCAAGTTTGCGGATGCGCTGAACGCCCTGGGGTTGCATTGCGTCCAGCAAAAATTTCAGACGCGAAGCGATCTGCTTGTTATCTGCCGATATCTGATCAATCACTTGCAAATCACCCGCCTTGGAGCGCTTCTCCATTACAGTCGCCCAGGCCGGACGCTCAAGTTGAATCTGATAATCCCACTCCGCATAATGGAATGGTTCGGACATGGGCTCCTTTCCTTCAGACTCGTTATAACTGACACCGTTGTCTTCGTAAGGGAAAAACTCTTCAGACATGATCCAGATTTCTTGCGCGTCATCACCTGCGGTTTCGCAATCTATTTCATTGGCGAATTCCGTTACCGACACATGCCTGCGTACCTGCTTGACCGTCTCAAACCCAGCCGATTGTGATTTATTAAAATCGAATTCCTCAAACTCCCAGAAATAACGATTGTCATCGCGATAGGGTGCCCGCAATATATCGGTACGCGGATTAAAACCTAAACGTTTTTCCAGCAAACCATGCGCCAGTGCCACACCAATTTCCCAGGAGATGGTGTTATCCGTCATGCGATCGTCGGCCTGCGCGAATAAAGTACGACCCTGTGCGATCCAGGGGTCATCATCCTTGAAATCACTATCCAGCAACGCACGTGCCAAACGGTTTAAATAATCACCTGCCGAGTTGGCCTGATCAGCTTGCACCGTATGCAACCTGGCCCAAACTTTTTTAAGTCCCGGAAAAGCTTTGATAGACAACGACTCAACACGCGCGTCTTCAATCACGCTGATCACCGCCATCTGCAATGGGTTGAGTGTTTCAGCAGAAATTGGCACGCTGGTGTAAACCAGATGTGCCGCGCAATGGGCCGCTGTGGCGCGGTACATTTCCAGGCCGGGTATTCGAACTTCATTTGGTTGCGACTGATTCTGCGCTCCCCCTCCCGAACCCTCCCCCGGGGGGAGAGGGGCCGAACGTTGCCCGCTTGCTGCGGGCATCACAAAGTCATCGAACGCATCCGGCAAATGCAGGAAATAGTCTTCGATAAAAGGCTTGTACCCTTCCCGCGACTCAAAGTCTCCACTGGTGGGGCGCATAAAGAAATCTCGTGCCCACAAAGCGCGCAAATACATGTTGATACGCCGCTGCACATCAACAAACAATGTACCTTTGCGTTCCTTCTGCAACATGGCTAGTGACTCTTTGGACTTCAGACTAAAATAGCTAATCTGCTCTTCAAAGTTGGTTTTGTGTGCATGTGCACCCCAGGTTGCCCAGCGCCGTAAGCCACCCAGCGTCAGTTGCCCCAGCAGCGTTTCCAGATTTTCCATCATCGGTCGCAAACCGCGCGGAACCTGATTTAGCAGCGTGTTAACCAGCTGCAGATATGCGCCAAACAGGCTTGCATCGCCCAAGCGCTTGGCGGCGGTGGGAGCCGAAGCAATGATAGATTGCAATACTGCACCACTGGTTTTTGAAGCCAAAGCCATCACCGTGTCGAGCAAATCCACCACCG